>Ga0181520_10002161_pt1 | contig 37356 bp, 39 predicted proteins | sample PEATcosm2014_Bin_29_FD_132451 | JGI IMG/M metagenome (GOLD analysis project Ga0181520, IMG submission 132451) | Peatland microbial communities from MTU Mesocosm Facility, Houghton, MI, USA - PEATcosm2014_Bin02_30_metaG | ecosystem: Environmental > Terrestrial > Soil > Wetlands > Peat | place... | reverse complement strand
TGTCCTTTGCCGATATTCTGTCGGAGGCCAGAAAGTACGGACTGGACCTCGTGTTCGCGCATTAGTATATCCAGCAGGTTCATGAAAAGGTAAGCGATGCGATAATCGGGAACGTGGGTACGATCATTAGTTTCCGGATCGGTTCGGACGACGCGGAGTTCCTTGCGAAAGAATTCAAACCTACTTTTAGCGAAAGGGATTTGGTAAACCTTCCCAATTACAATATCTATCTCAAACTCATGGTGAACGGTATTACATCGCTTCCGTTCAGCGCGACCACGTTACCGTTTCCGGTAGACCAAATATCCAATCCAGAAGAAATAACTGAGAACTCACGAATCAGGTATTGTGGAAAGAGAAATGTTGTGGAACGTGAAATACTTTTGAAATATTATCAGGATACAAATCTTAATAAGAAACAAGAAACGTTGTTTTAATTACCTTAAAGATTTGGTTAAGTAAAATCATTCAGAAGCGTAAAGACAACAAGAAATTCCTTTGATTATATTTACCTATGTAATCGTTTATGAAATATCCATTTATAATGCCACCATAGCATCGACTTTCCACTCAACTTTGCTTCACCATAAGAATCACATTTTTCATAAATATATTTAAAATCTTCATAAATATCACCCCCATCTTTCTCATCCAATAGACTATTTACATATTTTTTTATTTCTTCATTATTCCAGATCATATCTATGTACCAATCAAAGCTATTATAGACATCTCTTATATCAATCATTCCATTCATTTCATATGAACCTATATCCTCAAAATATCCAAGTAAAAAATCATCAATCTCAAACGCAGTAAAAAACTTTTTATCAATTAAGAATTTATGTTCTTCCGGGCTAATTTTTAATTGCCTAATAATATTTTCATTAATCGTAAAATATGGGAATGGCTCCGTTAGTTCTCCCTTTCCAATATCTATTTCGACACTATTAAAGCTCAGTGCATTATAATTGAATAGCATAATTATGCTACGCGTAGTGTCATTGAAAAAATCGCCATTAAATTTTTTAATAAATTCTTTCTTTGCGGTATTACTTATACCGCCGAGTTGCTTCCTGGCAATCCACCACAGCAACAAGGTCACTAATACTAAAAATAATGTGGCTACTACCAGACTAAACGTCCATAGGGCGACTCTGTCTATCTGACCAGAATTTAATCCGCTAACTTTTGTTATAATATCCCTAAACATTTATTTTTAATTCAACATTCTGTGATAACATTTTACGCTATTAGCTATTATATTTTATTTATTAATTAGACAATGGAATACGTTAATATATCAGTGCCTTTCATTTGTTTGATTCGAAATTTCACATTGGACAAATACAGATCTTCGTGATTATTCTTGCTTACCGCCAAATATTCGTCATTCTTAAAATCTTTAGCATAAATTACAAACATATGCCATCCTCCTTGATCATTAGAAAGAGAAACAATTACATAACGTTCTTCTTTTAATTCATGATCAATACATTCAAATAATTCTTGCATTGGAAAGCTATCGCCCCTTGCATTTCCAAATAAATGTTTGAATTTAACCGATTCTATTACTCTCCTATCAAAATCTGAAAAACTGCCGTTATTTTTATTTCCCCATAATGTTTGGATGGGGAATTCTTCCGGTTGAAGTTTATCAATAAATTTTAACACAAGTTCAACTGCCATTGGAATACAAGAATATTCAGATTTTTGTTGATGCAGTAATAAAATAATATTATTTAATTTCACACAAATACCCATTCTTGTTCGATTCGCTGACCCCAATTTTAAGTTTTGATTCAATATCTATTTGGTTGAACCATTTCAAAAAGTAAATCCGGCAGTATCATTCTATCCTTAGTTACTGTTTAAGGATGAATATGATAGCCTTCTTCATCAATATATTCAAAATCGTAAGGATTGAAACTTTGGTATATATATTTTTCGGTTTCAATATCATATTCCTGTAACACATAATCATTTGTCCATTCAATGAAAATGTAGATAAAGAAGGATTAATATTACGAGCAAAAATTAGTAAATCTTTTAATCTAATCCCAAATATTTATATCCGATTCAAGCTACTCATTATTTTTTTCGATTAAATGATACACGATCAACATTCAATTAAGTAAAAAGAATCTTGTTAAGTAATTGATATGAATCTTTTTTAATTTAGTATTAATTGTTCACATCAGAATATTACAATTGTCGCTTTTGATGATAAAAATATTTAATATACATCCATCAGTTTGAAAAGTATGAGGAAGAAAAAGAATGGAACGATCGGACAAATCAGTTGGTATCTGGATTCGTGTTTCAACTGAAGATCAGGCACGAGGAGAAAGCCCCGAACATCATGAAATGAGAGCCCGGTATTATGCCGAAGCAAAAGGTTGGAACGTTAAGGAGGTCTATCATTTAGAAGGTCTCAGCGGAAAAGATGTCATGGATTACCCTGAGACGAAACGAATGCTTACTGACATCAGATCGGGACACATCTCGGGACTTATCTTCAGCAAGTTGGCACGTCTGGCTAGAAACACAAGACAGTTATTGGATTTGGCCGACATTTTTAGAGAACATAATGCCGATCTTATTTCGTTGCAGGAATCTATCGATACCTCTTCAGCTTCAGGGAGGTTGTTTTATACGGTGATTGCCGCGATGGCTCAGTGGGAACGGGAGGAAACGTCAGACCGGGTAAAAGCTTCCGTTCCGGTGCGGGCACGGTTGGGTAAAAAACTCGGCGGGCAAGCGGTGTTTGGGTATGAGTGGAAAGATAATGAGTTGATACCAAACGAGAAAGAAGCGCCGGTTCTCAAATTGCTTTTTGAATTGTTCCGTGAACAACATAGAAAAAAGACGGTCGCAAAAATACTGAATGACAGGGGCTACAGAACCAGGAACGGAAGTAAGTTTTCAGACTCTACCGTGACCCGGCTTCTCATGGATTCCACGTCCAAAGGTATCCATAGAATGAACTACACCAAAAGTCTTGGTGAGAATAGGAATTGGGAACTCAAGCCCGAAGGAGATTGGATTATGAGACCGGTTCCACCTGTGGTGAGTCAAGAACTTTGGAATGCCTGCAATGCAATATTAACTGAACAAGAAAAGAAAAATGTGAAACCAACCAAAAAAGCGGTTCATCTCTTTACCGGATTTGCCTATTGTCATTGCGGCGGGAAAATGTTTGTCCCTTCCAATTCTCCCAAATATACCTGCCACATCTGCCGGAATAAAATTGACGAAGCGGATTTGGAAACCATTTTTCACGAACAACTGAAAGCATTCGTATTTTCCCCGGAAGAAATGTATAAGGCTTTTGAACAAACCGATCATACTATCAGGGAAAAAGAAGAATTGATCGCATCGATGGAAAAGGAATCAAAAAAGTTGGCCATTGAAATGGATAAAATGATGCAGCTCTACATAGACGGAGAAATCCCTAAAGAGGGATTTGGAAGAAGATACAATCCGTTAGATGAAAGAAAAAAACAACTCGAAGATCAGATTCCCGAACTTCAAGGAGAAATAGATTTCTTAAGAATACAACTTCTCTCAAAAGATGAAATCCTTACCGAAACTAAAGATTTGTATTCAAAATGGCAAGATTTAGAACGAGAATCAAAACGGACGATTATTGAGACTATTACCGAGAAAATAATTATCAATTCGGATGAAATCCATATCCACCTCAACTATATTCCCTCACCGTCTAAATTGATGGCATTTGGGCAACACAACCACATGGATTCATAGCTGCAGCAAGCATAAAATTAGCTGGAAATTCAAGCGAAAGCTTGGACCGGCTTACCGTAACTTTTGAATCTTCAAGGGGCTGACGTAAAACTTCAAGTACATTCTTTTTAAATTCAGGAAGTTCATCTAAAAAGAGCACTCCATGATGAGCAAAAGACACTTCCCCAGGCTTCGGGAATGATCCGCCGCCCACAAGCGCGGCATCAGATACTGTGTGATGCGGACTTCTGTAAGGTCTTTCGGTTACTAAAGGTTTATCTTTGGGAATAATCCCCGCAATAGAATGAATCTTCGTTGTTTCCAAAGCTTCGTCCAAAGTCATAGGCGGAAGTATTGAGGGAATTCTTTTAGCCAGCATAGTCTTACCGGAACCGGGAGGTCCTATCATAATAATATTATGTGCGCCTGCAGCAGCTACTTCAAGAGCACGCTTAACATTTTCCTGCCCTCTGACGTCGGAAAAATCGAGATGATATAAATTTATTTGAGAAAATAATTCATCCTTATTTGTTTTCGTTCTTTCTTTCTCAATACTCCCGCTTAAAAAATTTACTACTTCAGCAAGGCTTTCCATCCCGTAAACTTCAACTTCATCAACAATCGAGGCTTCACCGGCAGAATCTATAGGCAAAATTATTTTCTTAAGTCCTTTCCTTTTTGCTTCAACAGCAATAGGAAGCGCTCCTTTTATGGCTCTGAGCTTTCCATCTAATGAAAGCTCACCCAGAAAGATTGTATCCTTATAGTTATCAAATGAAATTAACTCCAATGCTTTCATCAAGCCTATTGCAATAGGCAGGTCAAGTGAACTACCCTCTTTTTTAATATCGGCAGGAGCAAGATTTATTGTTATCTTTTTTATTGGGAAGTCATAACCGCTGTTTTTTATTGCGGTAATAACCCGTTCTTTACTCTCTTTAATAACATTGTCAGGCAAACCGACAATCGTAAACCCTGGAATTTGTTTTTCAACATTAGTTTCCACTTCGACAGTGTATGCTTCAATCCCTAGTGTAGCGCTTGATAAAATTTTCGACAGCATTTTCCCTCTTTATTGATTTTACAAAAATCAATTATGTATTTAGCAATTAAAAAATATTTCGTGAATTTCTACCTGAAATGTAAATAACCCTTTCTATGTTTTTCCGCTTCTAAATTAAACTTTAATATTATAAAAGCAAATTCCTTAAACTTTATAAATAAAGGTTTATTCATTTGCTGCCTACATTAACCCAACGAGGTTCAGGAAGACCCCCGAGATTAAGTTATATATTCAAGAAAAACCCCGGAGGTTGAAGAAAACCTCATAGGTTTAGTAGTTAATATTTGCACAATTCCTTGTCCAAACTGCTGAAAGGTTTATTTGTAACTTCTAAGAAATTCAATCCTGTCCTGAAGCTGATAGACCGGAGTAAGAAGTTTATCTTTTCCATATATGGCATCTTCCCTATTGTTAAAAGCCAATTCATAGTCTTTACTCATTACAATAGCTTCTTCCGGGCAGACATCTTCGCAGAATCCGCAAAAAATGCATCGCAGCATATTTATCTCGAATTTTTCAGGGTATCTTTCCTTTTCACGCGTAGTTTCCCCGGCTTGAACTTCGATTGCAAGCGAAGGACAAACACGTGAACAAAGCCCGCAGGCTATGCATCTTTCTTCACCATTCTCCTCCAAAACCAACACAGGTCTGCCCCTATAAGAAGCAGGCGGAATAAATTTTTCTTCGGGATACTTCATTGTAAATTTAGGCTTAAACATGTTTTTCATTGTAAGCGATAAGCCTTTTACAATTTCAGGTATATATATTTTCTCTAAAAACGTTAAATCTTTTTTTCTTTTTTTTAATGCCATCTAATCATCCAAATAATTAACCTGCATTATCAATCCATTAAAATAATGATATAAAAATATTTTAATCGTACGGCAAAGCCACTCCCTGGGCTGCTCAACTATGCGGGGGAATGGCATAGCCATTAAAAAGGGAAAACCTTCATATTTTAAACACCATTATTAAGAAGGCTACCCAAACAATATTTATAAGCGATAAAGGAAACATTACTTTCCAACCAAGACTCATTAACTGGTCGTATCTAAAGCGGGGCAAGCTCCATCTGACCCAGATAAAAAAGAAAAGCAGCGCTGCAACCTTGATAAAAAAAGTTAATACCGAAATAACAGCATATAGACCGGCTGATAAACTAAAGTTTTCAAGGTAAGGGAATCTCCAGCCGCCGAGATATAATGTTACAATCATAGTGCTTGCAATAATCATGTTTGCGTATTCGGCTAAGAAGAAACCGGCAAACTTCATACTACTATACTCAGTATGATAACCGCCGACAAGTTCAGGCTCCGCTTCGGGCAAATCAAAGGGAAGACGATTTGTTTCAGCAAAAGCAGAAACAACAAAAGTAATAAATCCGACCGGCTGTAAAATTGCATTCCACATCCACCCCGCCTGAAATTGAATAATTTCCTCAGGACGAAGAGAGCCTGCAAGCAATATCACCCCGCCGACAGAAAATCCCATTGATATTTCATAAGAAATCATTTGTGCGGAAGATCTGATTCCGCCGAGCAAAGAATATTTGCTCCCTGATGACCAGCCTGCAAACGTAATTGCATAAACCCCTAATGATGTTAATGCAAGAACGTAAAGTATCCCTATATTAACATCCGCAACAACAAGCGGAATATTGTAACCGTAAATATTAACGATAGGACCGAAAGGAATTACAGCATACGTTGTAAAGGCGACAAATAAGGCTACAACCGGGGCTAAAGTGTGAAGAGTTTTATTTGCAGCTTCCGGAACTATATCTTCTTTTAGCAGAAGCTTAAACACATCGGCAAACGGCTGCAAGACCCCTTCCCAACCCACACGATTTGGTCCCAGTCTGTTTTGCGCCCATGCACTAATCCTTCTTTCAAAGTAAACAAGGTAAGATACAGTAAGCAACATAACCGTTAAAACAAGGACTATCTTAATCAGACAAAAAACTATAGTTTCCAATATGCTCATTTAATTAAAGCTCCAATTATGCTTTTACCCAGCAGAAATAATACCGGCAGGTTTCAATTTTAATTGAGCGCCAAGCTCGCCTATTACTTCGTAATCAAGTCCGTCAAACGCACTAATCGTCCTGGATATTTCATCAAATACTTCTTCGGTATTATTAAACTTCAACCTAAATCCCATTAAAGCTGAGAGAGCGGAAATAATTTTCCATGATGATTTTGCATCGTACCTATGACCCTGTGCCCACCTGTCGAACTTTGTACCAAATTTATCAAGCCTGTTTAAAACCATTCCATCGAGTGAACGATCCGTTTCGATAGTTGAAACAGCAGGTTTTAATCTTTGGACTCTTTCCTTGAAATTAACAATAGTCCCGTTTTTCTCTGCATAAGCAGCAGCCGGAAATACTATATGCGCAAGTGCGGTCGACATGTTAAAATTAGTAGCATGAGCAATAAATAAATCCAATCTTGAAAAAGCTTCTTCAAGTTCGGGATATAAAGCAACGATATCATCCTCAATGAGATAAAGCGCTTTTATTTTTCCTTCTTTTATACCGTTAATAATTCCTTCTAAATTAAGACCTCCATGAGGAGGTCTAACACCAACTATTTCTGCACCAAGACTATTTGGTGTTATATCATCTCTCCTCAAAATATTATCTTCAAATGATAGATCAGTATGTCTTATAAGATCAATATTTTTTGAACCTAACGCCGAAGCAAACTTCGCTAATAAATAATTATCTTCAATGGCAGCATAAGGAGAACCTATGAAAGCAATTTCACTTTTAGAATATTTCTTTAGCGATTCGGCAGAATTGTTTAGAGCTTCATCCCATTCTGCTTTTCCCAAAAAGCCTTCTTTTCTTATATGCGGACCATTTACCCTGTCTTCAGCATTTACCGACTTAAATGTATTCAATCTACCGTGATCGCAGATCCAGTAATTATTCACTTCATTATTCTGCCGGGGAGTAATTCTAAGAATTTGATTATCCCTTACCCATAATTCTATATTGCAACCGCGAGAACATCCCTGGCATATAGTCTTATTAGAAGACATATCCCAGACTCTTGCTTTAAACCGGAAATCTCTATTTGTTAATGCGCCTACAGGACAAATATCCGTTACATTTAATGAATATGGATTTTTCAATTCTTCACCGGGGAAAGTAACTATAGTAACTCTATCACCCCTTTTCACAAAAGTAAGTTCCGGATCTTTTGCAATCTCATCGCAAAACCTTATGCAGCGTGAGCAGGAAATACACCGGTCGCCATCAAACATAACATAGGGTCCAAGCGGCACACGTTTATCTTTAAGATTTTTCTCTTCAACAAAGCGACTTTCACCGGCGCTGTGTAAATAAGCATAATCCTGAAGTTTACATTCACCAGCTTCATCACAAATAGGGCAATCAAGCGGATGGTTAATAAGCAGAAATTCCATAACCGCATTTCGTGCGGTAAGAGCGTTTTCAGAAGTAGTATGAACAACCATTCCCTCAGAAGCAAAAGTAGAACATGCTATAGCAAGCTTGGGCATTTTTTCAATTTCAACCAAACAAACGCGACAATTACCAGATACAGATAAACTAGGATGCCAACAAAAGTGAGGGATTGTTATCCCGTACTCTTTAGCAGCTTGAATAATAGTCTGCCCTTGTTGAAACTCAATTTCTAAACCATCCAAAACGAATTTAGGCATTTAATTTTCCAGCAAATGAGTCCAATTTTTTTCCTAATCCTATTTATCCGGCGGCATGTATGATAACAAGTCTTGATCTTATAATAGGAATTTTACCTAATTACTTATCTAACGCAGAAGTTCTGGTGTTCTATGATTTCAAATAAACACACCTCTTTTATTCCCCTTTCGTGAGGGGATTTAGCGGTGTGTGTTCTTGTATTATTAGCATCTTTATTTTTGCGTAACATAAATTAATTAATATAAAAATCAGCATCTTAAGATCAAGATATTTAAAGAACTTTTCTGTGACCGGCCAAACTATCAAATTAATTTTTATTATATTATTGAATCGACCGAATTATATTTAAAATCAAAAGCTGTAGCAACGCCCTTATAGGTAATCTTACCATCAATCATATTTAATCCAAGTTTTATTTCGGAGTTTGATTTAATGGCTTTTTCATAACCTTTATTAGCAATTTCTACTGCATATGGTAAAGTAGCATTTGTTAAAGCTAAAGTAGAAGTATGGGGAACAGCACCGGGCATATTTGCGACACAGTAATGAACCACACCATCAATAACGAAAGTAGGGTGTTCGTGAGTCGTTGGTTTGCAAGTTTCAATACAACCGCCTTGATCGACAGACACATCTACTATAACAGAACCTTCTTTCATCAAAGGAATCATATCTCTTCTAACAAGCTTTGGCGCTTTTGTTCCCGGGATTAAAACAGCACCGATGACAAGATCAGCTTTAGGAAGACCTGCTCTGATATAATACTCATTTGACATCATTGTTGTGACATTAGCCGGCATTACATCATCAAGATATCGCAGCCTGTATAAATTATTATCATAAATTGTAACTTTAGCGCCAAAACCAGCGGCAATTTTTGCAGCATTAGTACCGACAATACCGCCGCCAAGAACCATGACTTCTGCGGGACCCGTGCCCGGAACTCCGCCTAACAAAATTCCCCGTCCGCCCATTGCTTTTTCAAGATATTTAGCGCCTTCCTGAGGTGCCATCCTTCCCGCAACTTCGCTCATAGGAATTAAAAGCGGAAGTGAATTATCAGCTTTCTGAACTGTTTCATACGCGATACAAACACATTTTACTTTCATCATCGCTTCGGTCAATTCCTTACTAGCGGCAAAATGAAAATAAGTAAATAATATCTGTCCTTTCCTAATCAACCCGTATTCGGGTTCAATCGGTTCTTTCACTTTCATAATCATTTCAGCAGCAGAATAAACTTCTTGAGCCGATTTTGCAATTTCAGCCCCAATGGCTTTATAATCTTCATCTGAAAAACCGCTGCCGACACCTGCGTTTGTTTCAATAACAACTTTATGACCGCTCTGAATAAGAGTAGAAGCACCTACGGGTAGTAAAGCGACTCTATTCTCATTGGCTTTTATTTCTTTTGGAACACCAACTAACATATTGCACCTCTTTTTTCAGCTATGCAGCTGATTTTAGTAATGTATTTTTTGATTTTATGACTAATTTAATGAATGACTTCTCATTAAGAAGTTCATTTGCAGCTTCAAGGATGTTTTCTCTTGTTACCGCATCTATATCTTTTATAGCTTCATCAATTGATTTTATTTTATTAAAATATAATTCCGATTGAGCCATACGCATCATCCTGTTAGAAGTGCCTTCCAGGCTTAGCAGCAGGCTTCCTTTAATTGATTCTTTTGCCTTGTTTAATTCCCGCCCAGAAACCAAAGTTTCTCTCAATTTTCTAAATTCTTTTAAAACGATAGCGAGTGCCTTATCCATCATTTTTTCATTTGTAGAAAAGTAAACACCAAAAGTTGAAATATCATAAAAAGAATTTAAAAAAGAGTTTATTTGGTACGCAATTCCTTTTTTTTCTCTAACCGATTGAAATAAACGTGAGCTGCTCCCTTCGCCCAGTATTTGAGAAAGAACATTTGCTATATTTCTCTTTTCGTTTTTATATCCATAAGTAGCCCGTCCAATTATAGCATGAACCTGCTGAATCTCTTTATCAATTACTTCAAGCTTCGCAATTGAATTGTAAGGCAAATAATTTTTTCGTTTAATATTAGACACACCTAAATCAGTTTTAATATATTTATCTGCAAACCTCAGAAGCTTTTCATGATTAACCGCTCCCGATGCCGCTATAATTAATCGGTTGAACCCGTACATTTCTTTCACGAAATTAAATAAATCACGTTGTGAAAATTTTCTTAAGTTTTCTTCAGTTCCGATAATCGGCATACTTATGCTGTTTCCTGCAAAAATATTTTCTTCAAATTTATCAAATATTAATTCTTCGGGATTATCTTCAATATCATATAACTCATCTATAACAACATTTGATTCTTTTTTCATTTCGCCGGGTTTAAATGCAGGCTGCTGAATCATGTCTGAAAGGACATCGAATGTTTTTTCAATATGGTTTTCCAGCCCACGACCATAATAGCATGTATGTTCCTTGGAAGTAAATGCATTTAAGTAGCCGCCGAAAGATTCTATATCGACAGCGATTTTTTTTGCGGAACGCATTTTTGTCCCCTTAAACAACATATGTTCAATAAAATGCGTAATCCCATTATTTTGAAAATTTTCATCCCGTGAACCTACATTAAACCAGAACCCAAGTGAAAAGGATTTTACATAAGGGATTGATTCTGAAATTACTCTTATTCCATTTGGAAGGACTGTCTTATTATATTGGCTCAAATCTATTTTTTTCTTAGTTTCAACTAAAAGTATGTAGTCAAATATAGAGAAATGGGTAAATGTAGTCAAGGAAAGTTGATAGGCAGATGGTCTCCATCAATAGTATTTATCACTTTTTATTAAGTATTGTTCCTTTGCCTTAAAACCTCGAAGAGAAGAATGCCTGTTGCAACGGAAACATTTAATGATTGAATTTTCCCTTTCATGGGAATATTTAAAAGGAAGTCGCAATTATCGGCTGTAAGTTTTCTAATACCTTTTTCTTCATTACCCACTACAAGCGCTAAAGGAATCTTATAATCGATCCCGGTATAATTTTTAGAATTATCCAAAGACGAACCGGCAATCCAAAAGCCATTACCTTTTAGTACTTCGATAGTCTGAGCGAGATTATTTACGACGCATATTTTGACATGTTCAGTGGCACCAACTGAAGTTTTAGCGACGGTAGCATTTACAGGAGCGCTGTTATGTTTAGTTATAATTACTCCGTCAACACCGCTGCAATCGGCAGTACGTAGAATTGCACCCAGATTATGTGTGTCTTGAATGGAATCAAGGATTAGTATCAAAGGATAAGCTGCTTTCTTAGCAGTTGAAATTATTTCGTCTAAAGTATAATATTTTTGCTCCAACTTAATTGCAACAACTCCCTGGACATTAGGATGTGAAGTTATAGCTTTTAATTTTTCCTGAGGGATTTCACCGCATTTAATTCCCTTTTTCTTGGAAGCAATTCTTATGGAATCTATAATAGCACCTTTCTGACCATATAAAATATAAACCTGATCAATTTGCTCTCCTGAATTTATTGCTTCAAGAACAGGTTTACGTCCAATTATAATATTCATTTAGTATTTTTATTAAAAAATGAGTCAACTAAAATTTAATTTTAGAATACTGCAGTAGAATTAATATTTCAATTTTAGTCAACATTAAACCATAATAAGAGTCGGCTAGGCAAGGGTCAGCTTGTCAAGCTGATCTACATTTTAGACAGCCTCGTAAATAGTTATTTTTTAGGTCGTTCTAATTTAAAAGGCGGTGGAACAAATTTAGGAAATCTGGCTTTATTCATATCAAGATAAACAAAACCTGAAGAGCCGATTATAATTAATATTATTGAGATTAATTGAGCTTCCGATAAACCGAAAAGTAAATGCGGGTTAAGTCTTAAAAACTCTACCAATAGCCTTTCAATTCCGGCAAATAATAAATACAACATAAATAATTTGCCGTCTGTCCAGTCTTTTTTTCTTAGGTACCATAGAATAAAAAATATAACTGTGCAGGTAAGGAATTCATAAACAGGCGTTGGGTGGAGGCGGATAAACTCATCAAATTTTGTTATTATACCATATTGATCTGATCTAAGAAACTGGGAAGATAAATAATGATAGTTATCTCTAAGAGCTAAAGCCGGGTGGTCAATATAAAATTGTTTTAATACATCGGTAGGTTTTACGGTACCGTTTGCAAAATTAATACCCCATGGCAGAGAAGTCGGAATTCCGTAATCTCCATCACCTGCAAGCTGGCATCCAATCCTGCCAATTCCATATGCCAAGATAAGTGAGGGACTAGCAGCATCGCTGATAAATAAAAAAGAAATATTCTTTTTCTTCAGATATATTGCAATTACAAAAGAAGCTAAGATCAAGCCTCCATAAAAAGTAAGACCACCTGGCGAAAAAGCACTCAGGAAAGGATTTGCAATAAACGAATCCCAGTTTTCGATTAAATCTAAAACTTTGCTACCAATTATCCCGAAAATTATAGCAAGTAAAGTAATTTCCGTTGCCAGGGACGGGTTCAATTTTCTTCTTTCAAATTCTTTGGTAAGTAAGTAGCTGGAGACGATAAAAGCAATACCTACCATCAATCCAAAGCTATATACCGTAAATGGTCCTATTTTGAAAAGTTCAGGATACATTTGAAGTTCCTATTAATCTCAATATTGAAAGATCTTATTTATTATCATTTTAAAATAATTATGGCAACTAATTTACGGGTCAGAATAAGAACTTAGGAACTGATTATAAATCTCATCCTTACACTTCTCAATTGCAATTGGAAATTGCTCACCCGTAGACATATTTTTTAAAATTACTTTTCCGGTATTATATTCTTCACCACCGACGAATAAAACAAAATTAGTATTTAAGTTATTTGCCACACGCATTTGAGATTTTACACTTCTATCAAGATAATCGAATTCCACTTTAAAAGGTATATTCAAAGATATGACTCCATTTTGATATTTTTCATTTTCTTTTAATGGAATTTGATAATTGTCTCTAAGATTAATTGCAAGTTCAAAAACTTTTTCAGATAAGTTTTTATCTATTTTAACAATATAGAGGTTTATTTTTTCATGGGGCAAATCAAGCACTTTCTCGTTTTCGCATGCAAGAAGAATTCTTTCCATGCCGGCAGCAAAGCCTACGCCGGGCGTTGGTTCTCCCCCAAGTTGTTCAACGAGCAAATCATACCTTCCGCCGCCGCAAAGAGCGCTTTGTGAACCGACCTTCCCGCTGACTATTTCAAACGTTGTTTTTGTATAGTAGTCCAATCCTCTAACGAGCTTTGGATCAATTTCAAAAGGGATATTGGATTGATTAAGAAGAGTTTTTACAATTTCGAAGTCAGCCTTACTCTCTTCATCAATAAAATCAATTAAAAATGGAGCATCCTTAAGTATTTCCTGATCGGATTCTAATTTACTGTCAAAAATTCTTAATATATTCTGATCGAGTCGTTTCCTGCTATCTTGGGAAAGTTTATCTTTGGAGTTATTTAAAAAATCACGTAAAAGATTTTTATAATTCTCTCTTGATGAAGGGATACCGAGGGAGTTCAGTTTTACCGCCAGGTCTTTAAGTCCCAGCTTAAATAAGATTTTATAAACAATTATAATAATTTCTGCATCAAGCAGCGGTGAAGTACTTCCCAAAGCTTCGCCGCCAAACTGATGGAATTGGCGCAGCCTTCCTGCCTGGGGCTTTTCCTGTCGGAACATTGGAGAAATGTAAAACAATTTGTTCAAAGGCTGATGCTTACTGAGCGAGTGTTCAATAAAAGCCCTAACAACCGATGCCGTCATTTCAGGTTTTAAGGTTAGGCTTGTTTGACCCTTATCAAGGAAAGTGTACATCTCTTTACCCACAATATCGGTTTCTTCACCTATACTGCGCGCAAATAAAGCAGTTTCTTCAAATATAGGAGTACGAATTTCTTTATAATTAAAACTGGTAAAAATTTCTTTAACAAGTTTTTCCAGACAGTTCCATTTCTGCATTTCGGTCGGCAGTATATCTTTTGTACCTGTAATTGCTTTAAGCATAAATATTATATTTTAATTTCAGAAGTATTTTGAGGTAAGCAATCCGCATTTGACCGAATAAATATAATCACGGCATTACTTTCCAATTTAAGTTAATATCTATCATCATATATGTCTGAATAAATTCCGGCAGGCAGATAATTAAGACTTTATCTCTATAGAAGAAGTTGTCAAACTTCAAAATAATTTTCTTCTTCTTTCTTGAATATTTCTAAAATTTCTTCCGAGGTAGTTGCTCCAATTAATTTATTCCTAAATTCATCTTTATTCATCATACGGGAAATACGGCTCAAAAGTTTAATATGTTTACTTACAAGATTATCTTTACCGACGAGAAGAAAAACAAGGTTGACTGGATGACCATCAAGTGAATCGTATTCAATTAGGTGATTAGACTTTCCGAATGCAGCTAGGATATCATTTATAGCGTTTGTTTTACCATGCGGGATAGCAAATCCTTTACCTACCCCTGTGGACATAATCTTTTCCCTTTCAAGAACCGCATCCCTAACTTTTTGTAAGTCTATTACTCTCGGATCTTCTTTAAATAAATCAATTAGTTCATTTATAACATCTTCTTTTGTCTGTCCCTGAAGATGCGGAATAATAAAATTTATATTTAATAAATCCAATACTTTCATTAATTACCACCGACTTTCATAATGTTAAATAAAATTTCTTAAAAATCAATATTTAATTTAATATTCTATTCTAAGTTTAGCAATTAAGAGCCATTACAATAAAAAAGATTTTACCAGTTGTTTAAATGGTATTTTTGAAATTTTCCGAATAATGTTCAAATTTTGGCTGAAATCGCGCTTTAAGAGGTAGCTTAGTTTAAGAAGTAGTTTAGTTTAGCAGAGTTGAGATTTTAATTATAGCATTTTGAGCAGGTTCATTATTGCCGTCAATAGTAATAACTTTATTAAAATATCTTAAAGCTTTCAGCCAATCACTTTTTCTTTCATATATTTTCCCGATATTATAATAGGAAAGACAAATTGAATCAGCATCATTGACTTCAATAGCCTTTTCAAACCAATGGATAGCGTCTTCTTCCCGCCTCAGACTAACCAGATAAGATCCAATATCGTTATATGATTCTCCAAACTCAGGTTCCAGTTCGATAGCTTTTTTACATTCTTCAATTGCAAGATCATATTTACCTTGCAAGCTAAAGACAACACCCAGACAAGTATAAGCTTTTGCAGTCGGGTACATCCTGATTGAAGCCCGGTACGCTACAATAGCGTTTTCTAGTTTCCCGTCAATATGCAGTTTATAAGCAGTATCAAAGTATTCGGTTGCTAAAGAAATACTATCTTTTTTAATCATAATAAAGACTTTATTAAATACTTTACAATTGTCTTGAATAGAAAACTTTATTTTTGCATGCTAAATAACATTTAATACAAGAAATATCAATTTAGGTTCGATAAGAGGTATATTTTCACATAGCAAGGTAATTTTGAATCGATGAAAAACTTTGAATCTTTGTAAATAATTAGATTACAATTGATGAAGAATAAAAAGTACCTTTCCAAAAATAAATTCCACCGGTTTAATTCAAGTAAGCTTCGGCAGGCAAATTCCACTTACAATATGATTGAAAGCTAAATGACGTTATATTCTAACGTCAAATGATTTTTCTTCCAAATCAATTGCATTAGGAAACAGAATATAGCTTTCAAGAAGTATAACAGTTTAAATTAAGTTAATGTAGTAATTTAATCAAATATCATTTTTCGTTCGGTATATAATCTCCCGATTTCCGCACCGATAATAAAAGCTATTGAGGAATAATAAATCCAAAAAGCAACAACAACAATCAAAGCGTAAGTTCCGTAAATCCTGCCGAATGTTCCAAAATGGTGAAGATAAAATCCAAATCCCTGCTTTGCAGCTTCCCAAAGGACAGCAGCCGACAAAGCACTTACCAGAGTAGAATTTCTACCTGGCTTTCTGACCGGAACGGTAATATATAAAATGAAAAAAACAATGAAGATTAAAACAAGCGAAATTAATGAAAGGATAAAATGTTCAAAGATAGAACTCCTGAAGTAGCTTAGGCTTTCCCAACCTTGAGCAGCTTGTATCAATAAGTCAAGTATAGGCGATGTAATCGTTGTTATAAAAAAGATTAAAATTACCATAATAACCAGGGCAAAATCTCTTAGTTTACCAATTAAAAAATGGACGCTAGTTTCAATCCCAAGAACTTTATTGAGTATTGTCCTCATGCTGCTGAAAAGACCGCTTGCAGCAAAAAGCAGACCGAAACCACCTATAATTCCTGCAATATTCTTGTATGCTATTACTTCATTTATTCTTGTAAAAATTATTTTTTTTACAAATTCCGAATAATTGTCATAAGGAATAATTGTATCAACTGCAAGATTAACCTGGGATTGAATATTTTGCGATTTGAGTATGTTACCGAGAACTGAAAACATTATAAGAAAAAACGGAATAACACAAATCAACAGTGAAAAAGCCAGTCCGCCGGCAAGCAGGAAAACATGGTGTTCATCCATCCGGTTTCTTAGTCCTAATATATAATGTTTTAAGAAATTTTTAAGTTTTTTAGGAGATGGCTTAAAGTGTAAAAGCGATTTAAAAACTTTAGATAGCATTTTAACTTTTAGAAACAAAAACTTTTCTATATACTTTATATTAAGCATTCATTATTCTAGAGATTGTGTTAAAATAAATATCCGATAAAATATTCAAATTAACTTCAATTTTATTTTTTATTGATAAAACCATTCCACCAGTTGTGCCAAGAAACGTAAACGATTGTCCTGAAACATTTAATATTTTTTCAAATTCTTCTTTTTTATTCTTATCAACAGAAACTATAATTCTTGACTGGCTTTCTGAAAACAATGAAAAATCATCCCGCTTTATTACAGGGATAACCACTGAAGCGCCAACAGGGTTTTCTTCATTAATAATACAGCACTCGGCTAATGCAGAAATAATACCGCCTTCGGATATATCATGAGCCGATTTAATAAGTTTTTTATCAATTAAAGATAATACAGTACCTTGAAGTTTCTTTTCAATATCTAAGCTTAATTTAGGTGAATCCCCTGAAACAATATTGTGAAATGCTTTCAGGTATTCGCTTCCGCCTAATTCCTCAAAATCTTCGCCTAATACATAAATAAGGTCATTATCGGCTTTAAAGTAGGAAGTTGTAATATTTTCAAGTTTCTCTATTAGTCCGACCATACCGATTGTAGGAGTGGGATAAACAGCAGCATTCGGAGATTCATTGTAAAAACTTACGTTACCCCCGGTAACCGGAGTATCGAAAAATCTGCATGCTTCGCCCATTCCTTCTATAGCTTCTTTAAATTGCCAATACATTTCGGGTTTATAAGGATTACCAAAATTTAAGCAGTTTGTTATAGCAAGAGGTATACCGCCGGAACAAACAATATTTCTTGCAGACTCTGCAACCGCAATTTCCGTCCCTACTTTAGGGTTTAAATAAACATACCTTGAATTGCAATCTGTTTTCATTGCTAATGCTTTGTTTGTTTCTTTTATAAGAACAACGGCGGCATCGCAACCTGGACCAACAATAGTATTAGTTCTTACCATTGAATCATATTGTTCATAAACCCATCGTTTGGAAACAATATTGGGTGATGAAAAAACTTTTATAAAAGCATCGTACAAATTTTTAGGTTGGGGTAATTTGGAAGCATCATAATCCCGCAATTGTTTAATATAAGCCGGCTCCCTTGTTTCTCTTAAGTAAACAGGTGCTCCTCCCCCAAGTACTAATTCATAAGCAGGTATAACAGCTTTTTTTTCACCGAGATAATCTATATCCAATAAACCATCGTTAGTTACATATCCTAAAGTTTCACAATGCAAATCCCATTTTTCAAAAACTTTTTTAACTTTATCCTCGAAACCATTTTTTACTACACATAACATCCTTTCCTGACTCTCGGAAAGCATAATCTCATACGCAGTCATTCCTTTTTCTCTTAGAGGAACTTTAGTCAGGTCTATCTTCATACCAGAATTTCCCTTTGCGCTCATTTCGCTAGTAGAACATGCAATTCCTGCGGCTCCCATATCCTGGATTCCAATCAGCCAGCCATGCTGAATAATTTCAAGCGAAGCTTCAAGCAATAGTTTTTCAGTAAACGGATCTCCGACTTGAACTGAAGGACGCTTTGCTTCTGATTTCTCCGATATTTCTTCAGAGGCAAAAGTAGCACCGTGAATTCCATCGCGTCCTGTGGAAGAGCCGACAATCATAACTGTACTACCTTCTCCTTTTGCAACGGCGCTTGCAAATTTATTTTTTTTAACAATACCTACAGCCATTGCATTTACCAGCGGGTTATCGCTATAAGACTCATCGAAATAAACTTCACCAGCGACCGTAGGAACGCCGAAGCTGTTTCCATAATCACCGATTCCTCTTACTACACCGTCAAAAAGGAACCTGTTATGAGCATCATCCAAAGATCCGAACCTTAATGAATTAAGAGAAGCTATAGGGCGCGCACCCATCGTGAAAATGTCTCTCATTATTCCGCCAACACCAGTTGCGGCACCCTGATATGGTTCAACAGCAGATGGGTGATTGTGGCTTTCAATTTTAAATGCAACCGCAAGATCATCGCCTATATCTACCAATCCGGCATTTTCCTCTCCTGCACCGACCAAAAGGCGACCTCCTTCCCGAGGCAGTGTTTTAAGCAGAGCAATAGAATTTTTATAACTGCAATGTTCGCTCCACATGACACTAAAAATCCCAATTTCCGTATAAGTTGGAATTCTTCCTAAAATCTTTTTAATTCTATCGAATTCTTCAGTTGTTAAACCATGCTCCAAAGCTACTTTTAAAGTCACATCAGGTTCATTCATCTATATTTATCCATTTTTCTTAAATAGAAATGTAATTAATTTATAATAATAAATATAACACTTTTCGTTTGGGATAAGAAAAGGTAAAGAAAATTTAAAAATATGCGGGCTGACAACTTTTCCCAGAAAATTATATGAAAATCCATGTTTTTAAGAATACTCCATTTGAAAAGGCAGGTTACATTGAACAATGGGCAAATGAAAAACACTATCGCCTATTTTGAAAAAAACTTTATGAGGTATTTACATTACCAGGACTTAACGATTTTGAGAGACTAAAATTTCAAGTACTCATTCCAAATTTGAAAAAGCTTATAGGTGGCTTTAATATCTCCGCCACAATATGCGGCAATATCTTTTACTCTTCCCGCCTCGAAGAGGGTTTTCACTTCCATACCAGAAATACCTTTAGATTTTGGAGATTCTATCCCAAATGCATAACAATAAAAATCGAGATTAAATTTACGTGTCAATCCATAATAAGTAAACTGCTCAAGAAGGTCAATGTGAAGTGACAAGTCAAAGCGTTTTGTCATAAAATTTTTTGAAGGTTTAATTTTATTCAATGCAGACCGCATCATTAAAAAAGGTAGATCAAAATTTCTTCCGTTGAAGGAAATCAACTGATCGGTTTTTTCAGTTATTCTCCAAAAAGATTTTAGCATTTCCGGTTCGCTCAAACCTCTATAATTAACATCCTTTTCTTCGTTAGCCCACTCTTCTTTTGCTTCGCTCTCATAATACACAAATGCTTTTTCTTTTTGCACATCAAATAAACCAATTGCAATAACTTTTGCCGTAAATGGATAAAGAGATGTAAAACGTATTGAGTCGTCAATCTTTTTATCCTTTTCTTTTTGGTCTTCAATTTTTTGGGCATCACGCAGCAGATATTCCTGCTGGCTTTCGGAAAGTGTTTCAAACGGAAATGAAACTGTTTCAATATCAAAAACTACCTGACGCATATAAATCCCCCGGTACGGTTTTATTAAATTAAGTTAATTAGGTATTTCTTCAATTTTTTACTAAAGCTTTTTGACCTTATGAACAAAGCCTTCCTGTAATGAAATAGATTTTTTTTGTAAATGGAATTGTATTAAGCAAGCATTCTTTTACAGAAGCACCGAAAAAATAACCTGTCATTCGGACGATCCCAAAGTCTGTTCAAATGCTTTTATCTTATTTTTTACATTCCCGGAAATTGGTACCGATTGGTGTTTTTTATAGTCATAAGACACTAACTTAGTTAATGCAGCAGCAGCGTGAATGTTTTCCTTTCCACGTTTTAAAATTATCAAATGTTCAACATCGGAACTTTTATTTCCAATCTTTGATACTCTTGTCAGAACCTCGAGTTCATCACCAAGAACTATTGGCTGCAAGTAATCAATTTCAATTCTCGCAATAATTGCTCCAAAATTAACACTATTTTTAGGCATATTAAGCACATCATTAAAGTAGGCTATACGAGCTTCTTCAAGATAAGATAGATACGCTGCATTATTTACATGACGAAGTGCATCAAGATCTGAAAATCTCACATTTATTTTAATTTTATGTTTGAAATTTTTTTCTTCCATAATATTTTAGCTCATGATAAATTTTTATAAAAACATTTTCTTAAATATCTTTTTAGTTTTTTCTATATCATCAGCACTTACATCAAGATGAGTAATTGCTCTAATAAACCCGGGCTTACCTTCTGAAAGAAGGATACCTTCAGCTTTAAAATTATCAATAACATTTTCTACACTTAAAGTTACGGATTTAAATATTATAATATTTGTCTGTACAGTATTAATATCAATATCCAGCGAAGGAATTTCAGCAATTGCGGCTGCAAGATTTCTTGCATTCTTATGATCTTCTACAAGACGATTAATATTATTCTTCAGCGCATATAGACCCGCCGCAGCTAATATTCCAATCTGACGCATTCCTCCCCCCCAGGCTTTGCGAACCCTGAAAGCTTCGTTAATAAATTCCTTTGTACCAGCAATTATTGACCCCGCCGGTGCACCCAATCCTTTTGATAAGCAACATGAAATTGAATCAAAATATGAGGCATATTGTTTAACGGGAATTCCGGTTTCGACGGAAGCATTCCATATTCTGGCGCCGTCAAGGTGATAAAGCAAATTATATTTATTGACTAATTCTTTTACCCTGATAATATTTTCAACCGGCTGTATTGTACCTCCTGCACGATTATGAGTATTTTCAAGCGCTACTACTTTGGTACGGGGCATGTAATAAGCACCTACAGGTCTAATGCAAGGCTCAATCTGCTCAGGCATTATTACACCCTTTTCACCGGGAACAGGCATAATCTGTAAACCGCTAAGTACTGCGGGTGATCCTGATTCATATTGAAAAATATGAGCATCTCTTTCACATATTATTTCATCGCCGGGATTAGTTAAAACATTAAGGCATAACTGGTTCCCCATAACTCCACTGGAAACAAACAGAGCCGCTTCTTTTCCCAAAAGACCGGCAGCATATTCCTGAAGTTCATTAACTGTAGGGTCTTCCTGAAATACATCATCTCCCACTTCAGCTTCATACATAGCTTTTCGCATTTCATTAGAGGGTTTTGTGACAGTGTCGCTGCGAAGATCAATAATATTTTTCATATATCAATTAAAAAAAAATTTTATTTTGAAATTTAAATAATTACGATTACAATTTTAAGCATTTCTTAACTTTTTTAAATATAAATAATCCAATTATCCAAATAGATATAACACAACAAAAAGCAGGGGCGATCCATGGGTATTTAGTAAAAAAAGTTTCCGTATCTTCAAGAGATACATCGGCGACGATAAAAGTCTTAGTAAATAATTCCGATTGTATTTTTGTCCTTCCTAACGGATTAATCACACAACTTATACCGCCGTTTGCCGCCCTGATTACAGTTCTACTATTTTCAACTGCACGCAGAATAGAAATATCTTTATGCTGGTAAGGTCCGCTTGACTTTCCATACCAGCTATCGTTTGTGACAACAGTAATTAGTTCAGCGCCTCGTTTTACAAAATTTGTTACAAAGTACGGGTATATCGATTCATAACAGACAAGGCACGTAATATGAATAGAATCACTTTGTAAAATTTTATTATTGGAAGATTGCCGGGTGAGATAAGGCAAAGCGAAATTTGCCGTATTTCTGCCGATATTCCACCCTGAAATTCCGACACCCCACTTAATAAAATCGCCAAGGAATGGAAATACATCAACAAATGGGACTCTTTCACCAAAAGGAACAAGCTTTATTTTACCATACCTTTGGATCCGCCATGAATCCGGTGCAAAGAGTAAAATTCCATTATATATAGTGTAATAAGAATTTCCATGTTCACCATTAATAACATCCGGCGGCATTTTATCATCTTTGAAATAATACCTAACATCGGGCATACCCGTAATCAGATAAACATTGTTCTTTTTAAGAAATGAATAAATCGAATCAATAATATATTCATAAGAGCCATCCAACAAAAAGACCGGAAGTGCAGTCTCCGGCCAAACTATAAGTTTAGCCCCCCTTGAAACTGCCTGTTGTGAAAGAGAAATATATGATTGTGTAAGTTCATTCAAATTTCCTCCTTCCCACTTTTCCCATGGATCAAGATTAGGCTGGATTAATCCTATTCTGATTATCTTGTCTGTCTCTTTAAAAACAGAAATTTTATAAAATCCATAGCTCAAAACAACAACAAATATAATTATTGCCATTGCCGAATAATAAATAAATTTCTTTTTGCTCACTTTAATATTAGTAAAAGCTTTGTACAAGAATATATTTATATAGATTACCAACAACGTTAAGCCGATAACCCCTAAAGCATCAGCGATCTGAATAAAAGTAGTAAAATTAGCCAAACCATTTCCAAGAGTCAGCCATGGAAAGCTTAACTCAGTAAGCATATATAGATATTCATAAGCACCCCAGAAGAAAGGTAAAAGATAAATTACCTGTTTATTAGGTAGGGACCTTCGGGCAAAATAAATAAGCGTTGAAGGTATTAGAAAGAACAACGGATTAGCAAATAGCAGGAGGCATCCTGAAATCATTAAAAAAGGATCTGCTTGTTTTTGCCAGCTTCCAACCCAATAAATTGTTATTACATTAAAAACAAAGGCAGTTAAATAAGTAGCCCGGTTTATCTCAGCGAGTGTTTTTCTTTTTTCAACAACACATAGATAAGGGACGAAAGCGAAAAACAATAAAATTGGAAAGGGCATGGGGAAAGGCGGAAATCCTATTCCAAGCATTATTCCGCTTAATATTAAAAGCAGTCGTTCTTTTTTTAATTTACCTTTTTCTTCGGGAGGTAGTAATTTGCGTTTTAGAAATTCCGGCATCACTTTTTATTCTTTTTCTTTCTTAAAATAAAATTTCTTAGCAAATATATAACCAGTACAATGACTAATACAATTAATACTATATGGCTATAAGTTGAAATCAAATTATCTGCATATTTTATATTTTGCCCAAATAGTACACCAAGATAAATTATACCCGCATTCCAAATTAAAGCGCTGATTGATGCAGACAATGCTGTTTTCTTAACATTTAATTCACTCAACCCGGCAAATAAGGAAACGACGGATCTCATCCCCGGCAGGAATCTATTTGAAAGGATTATAAAATAGCCGTATTTTAAAAATAAACTTTCAACTTTGAAAAGCGCTTCAACTGAAATAAATTTAATTTTACCTGTTTGAACAACTTTTTTATCAAGTTGTGAGCCGATAAAAAATATTACCATAAAACCCGCAACGCTTCCTAATGTAGTAACAAGCAGGGTAGGTAAATAATTGATTGATTTGGAAACTATTAAAGAGCCACCGATTATTGAAACAAAGTCGGCTGGAGAGGGTGGAAATACATTTTCAAGAAATGAAAAAAAGAAGAGAACAATATAAATCCAGAAGGGTTTTAGTAAGGAGATATCTTGCAGGAGATGTTCAATCATATTAATTATTTTTAATAATCAATACGGTTACAAACGCAGAAACTCCCTCTTCCCTTCCGATGAATCCAAGTTTTTCAGTAGTTGTCGCTTTTATCGAAATTTGATTTATATCAGAGTGTAAATCTTCGGCTATTCTCTTTCTCATTTCGGAAACGAAAGGTGAAATTTTTGGTGTCTGCATTGCGATGACCGCATCAATGTTACCTAATAAATACCCTTCTTTTTTAATTAATTCATAAACCTTTTTTAAAAAAAATCTGCTGTCTGCATTATTAAATTGAGCATCCTTATCGGGGAAATGCAGGCCGATATCACCAAGAGCAAGAGAACCAAGCAAGGCATCGCATATTGCATGAATAAGTACATCAGCATCCGAATGACCAAGCAACCCTTTTTCATTAGGTATTTCTACACCGCCGATGATTAATTTCCTGTTATCAGCAAAAGCATGGACATCGAATCCGATACCGGTTCTAAATTCAGTGCTCAAAATCTTACCTCAAAATCTTTAAATTCACCTTTATAATCCTGCCAAACTATTGTACACTTTGATACATGGGCATACGAATGCCCAACTTTTATTTCTTTGAATAACTCCTGAATCATTACTTTATCACCTTCAACTACTGTAATCACTTCCCCGGAGTATAAGTTCTCTACATAGCCATGAAGTCTAAGATCATGTGCTTTTCTAAGAACAAAATATCTAAAACCGACGCCTTGAACCCGTCCGCCTGCAATGATTTCTGCTCTTTTAAGATTGTCACTCATTATTCTTTATAAATTTATCAAACAATTCAGTAACCAACAATCCTGCAAATATAAGTATCCCCCCTATAAAGCTAAAGTGGGTAAATTTCTCATGGATAAAATAATAAGCAAATATGGCAGAAAAAACAGGCTCGAAGGAAAAGATAATCCCTGCTTTGGTAGGCGTGACAATTTTTTGATATTTTGTCTGAAACGTTGTAGATAATACTGTTGCTAATATAGAAGTATATAAAAAAGCAAAAATCAGGTTCCCGCCAAAAATGAATTTAATGTTTTCCAAGCCGGATACAGAAAGGATAATTACTGAAATAATTCCCAAGGCGGCAGTAATGCTAATTTGCAGAAAAACCAGAAGTAAATAATCATACATCTTACTAATGATATCAAGATATACAAGATACATTGAGTAAAACACGGCGCAAAGAAGCGTAAAAAAATCCCCGATATTAAAACCGTTTCCTAGTTCATGGAAAATATCAAGGATAGAATTTCCTTTGCTGGATAACAGTATCAATCCAGTTAACACAAAGAATACACCTATTAAGTTACCCTTGCCAGGCTTTTTCTTTTCAAATAAATATTGGAATATTGGAGTAAAAAGGACAAAAGTACCTGTAATAAACCCTGATTTAGTTGCAGTAGTAAATTCTAAGCCAATGGTTTGTGTTGAAAAGCCCAAGAAATACATTATACCCAAAAGCAGCCCGCTTAGTAAAGCCTTCCGTGAAATGTTTTTAGACTTTTTTAAAAATAGAGGAAGAAGTAATAATGTTGCAAATGAAAACCTGATTGAGATAAAAACCATAGGGGAGACATTAGCAAGAGCAAGTTTAATGATTGCAAATGTTGCACCCCAGATTAAAGTAATAATAAGAAGTACGGATTCGGCAGAATACTTTTTCATTAGGATAATGTTCTTTTATTCATTATTCCTGATATAACCGAATGATTTTAGCATTTTTTCATCCGATCTCCATTTATTTCTTACTTTCACCCTTAAATCAAGATAGACATCATGCTGTAAAAATTCTTCGATCGATTTACGGGAAATTTGCCCAAGTTTCTTTATTGCTATTCCCTGTTTCCCGATAATAATTCCCTTCTGGCTCTCCTTTTCGACTACAATTTCAGCCTGGATAAAATCTTTTTTATCCTCTCGTTCTTTAAAATCCACAACAAGCACTTCACAACTATATGGAACTTCCTCCATATAAAGATCAAATAGTTTTTCGCGGATTATTTCACTTACAAAAAATCTTTCGCTTTCGTCAGATACTATATCATCAGGATAAAATTTCGGACCTTCGGGAAGATTTTCAATTATTGCAGCTAATACGGAGCTAATATTATATCCTATCGAGGCAGAAACAGGTATTATTCCAGCAAAGTTTTTACTTTCATCAAACTTTTTAATCACATTTTTCATATGCTCATGCGTAGAAAGATCTGCTTTATTGAGGATCACTATTTTAGGTTTCTTATTTAGCTCCATCAGTTTAGCTACTAACTCATCTTTCATCGTAGTTTCTCCTTGAGGATCGGTTTCTATATCGATTATCAAAATAATTATATCCGCATCATGAACTGACAAATCTATTTCATCGATCATTTTTTCCTGCAGCAAATAAGCCGGTTTCAGAATACCTGGAGTATCTAGAAATACTATCTGGTAGTTTTCATCAGAAAGAATACCAAGAATTCTTTTTCTTGTAGTTTGTGGTTTTGGAGTAGTAATAGAAATTTTTTGTCCAAGCAAAGCATTCATTAAAGATGATTTACCGGCATTGGGTTTTCCAAGTATAGTTACGTAACCTGCTTTTGTATTTGCCATTTTATAATAAAGCCTTATTTCAAATTGGAATGATTAATACGATGATTTGTTTAAATAGCTTAACTTTCCGAAAAAATAATTATCTTTAATACAATTTAAAGCAAAAACAGATATCAAATAATAACCGCCTTTAAATATTTATAATGGAAGGGCTAAGGGATAATCAGAGAATTTTACTTAAATTTCTTTTTGCGTGACGTTGGTTTTCAAGAAATAAATAGCCTGCAATTATAATGGAAAAAGATAGAATTGAGCCGATAATCGAAATATTCTTTTGTGTCATTAGTCCTTTTAAGGAAGATGAAACATTAGTAATGAAGATCAAGTAATTATTTATGACCCGAACATTTTGTGCAGTATCACTTTGCTGGCTGAAACTCATTAAAAATAAAAAACATATAATAGCTAAAAGGATAATCAAGAATACTATGGAAATAGAAAATATAAAAAATCTATCCATACGAAACACCTTAGATTTCTTTTGCAATTTAGACATTACGATACAAGTGAAATTATTCGATACTTCCAATGGTTCGAGCTTACCAAGCTCTCTGTGAACTTTTTGCAGCATAGCTAATCTTAAGCTATCTGACTCCGAGTTTTTAAGATGTTCGCGCAATTCACTTAATTTATATGGATCAAGCTCACCATCAATATAATTATTTAATATTTCATCACTAAGTTCAATCATAATATTTCCTCAGCATAATTATTTTTAATAAGCTGATCTTTTAAAGCATTTCTGGAGCGATGAAGCATAACCTTAATGTTAGCAAGCGAAGTCTCCATAGCTTGGCTTATTTCTTCACAGCTCATATTGTCAAGATAATACATATTAATAACAGAAGCATATTTTACGGGGAGCTGTTCAATTAATTTATGAATAAATTTTGAAACATCTTTTTGTTCAGTTTCCTGATAATCATATTCGCTTTTAATATCAAGATGATTTTCCAACGAGGACATTTCTAATTCAATTTCCCTTTTTTTAGAGGAAAGTCTTGTTAATGCGGTATTATAAACAATCCGGTAAAACCAAGTTGAAAATTTAGATTCCTGCCTGAAATTGTCTAAAGATTTGAAAGCTTTCAAAAAACAATCCTGAAGAATTTCTTCCGATTCCATCTCATTTTTTAACATTCTGACAAGCAAAGAAAACTCTTTATTCTTATATTTATCAATAAGCAGAGTATAATCGGAATGATTACCTTTTTTTACAGACGCAATTATTTCAATATCAGTAAGGTTCTTCATCTTAATTATTAAGACTTCCTTGACTATTAAAAGGTTACAGCATTTTGAAATATCAGTGTACTTATATTTTCGTTTAATTTCTTAATATTCAAAATATGGACAAGAAAATCGATAAACAATCACTTATTTCGGCTGTAACCTATTATAAGGGATCTATGTCTAAGAATTAAGGACAAGAAAAGCTTGATATTCAAATTTACTAAGAATGGCACTTGTAATCTTTGATAAGAAAGTACAGTCATTATTAACAAAAATAAACTGAAAGGAAAATTTAAATGGCACCTGCAGTAATTGGAGTTTTTATTCCTATAATACTTTTTTTAGTAATAGGATTAATATTGGTATCCTCTGCTTATTTTAACTATAGAGTAAGGCAAACGCTTGTAGAAAAAGGACTTGATGCCACATCAATTAGAGAATTTCTTGAACATAAAAAAGACCCATATGTTTTGCTGAAGATTGGAATTATAGCCATTGCGTTTGGTATTGGTTTGGGATTAGGATTGATCTTACAAGATTATACTGATAGAGATTATTGGATACCTTTTGCTTTATTCACATTTACAGGTCTCGGATTTGTAATTGCTAATATTGTAGCCAGAAAATTAGAATCCCGAAACAATAAGTAAGTAAATAAAAAGAGGTTGTCTAAAAAACATTTTTAATCTCTTATGTAACTATATTAGGATTTTTACTTTTTTAGACAGCCTATAAATTTTTATTTATTGGCTTCCAGCCATTTTTCCGCATCAATAGCCGCCATACAACCAGTTCCGGCGGCTGAAACAGCCTGCCTATAAGTTTTATCGGTGACATCTCCCGCAGCAAATATGCCCGGAATATTTGTATAAGTAGAGCCGGGTTTAACAATTAAATAACCTGTTTCGTCCATATCCAAGACACCCTTGAACAAATCAGTATTAGGTTTATGACCGATTGCCACAAATAAACCATCCGCGTCAACTTTTAAGATTGATTTATCTTTTGTATCTTCAAGGTAGGCGCCTGTTATTGTCTTTCTTCCGTTTTCATCTTTTCCAAGTATTTCTTTTACTTTTTTGCTTGTTAGAAACTTTATTTTAGTATTATTTCTAACCCTGTCCAGCATAATTTTAGAAGCACGGAATTCATCTCTTCTATGGACGATAGTGACCTCGGATGCAAATTTTGTAAGATAATTAGCTTCTTCCATTGCCGTATCGCCGCCGCCAATGACTAATATTTTTTGATTTTTAAAGAAGAAACCATCGCAAGTTGCACACGCAGATACTCCATAGCCCATAAACTTTTTTTCGGATTCAATACCTAAGAGTCTGGCTGACGCACCGGTGGAAACTATAACCACATCTGATGTATGAACTTCATCATAAGTTTTTACGATAAAAGGTCGATTTGAAAAATCAATTTCCGTTACTTCTTTATAGAACGATTTAGCCCCAAATCTGTGAGCTTGCTTACGCATAATCTCCATCAACTCAGGTCCCATTATTCCGGCTTCAAAACCGGGGTAATTCTCAACTTCAGTTGTAATTGTCAACTGTCCCCCCGGCTGCAAACCTTCAAAAATAACAGGATGAAGATTTGCCCTTCCAGTGTATAACGCTGCGGTAAAACCAGCTGGTCCCGACCCGATAATTATTATTTTATGATGATTTTCACCAGACATATTTTTCTCCATCTTTCAAAAAAAAATTTTCACTTAAGGCTCAATAATCCTTCAAAATAATTGATTATAAAACTTTCTAAATTAATCTATTTTATAATCATTTGGTCCATTTTTTATTTCAAGGATTCACAATAAACTATTATTATAGGACACCTTTTAATATTATAAATTTTGGGTATCAAGCAAAAATTCAGCATTACGTTTTAAACCATTCGGTTTTGCGCGTTTTACCGGACTTACTTTAAATCTTTTATTGAATTCTTCTTCACTCATATTCATTACTTCATCCAAATCAATTTCATTGTTACCACATGCAGGGTAAAATTCTTCATGCTTCGTTGATTTAAAAAATTTCATATTCCATGGACATACGTCCTGACAAATATCGCAACCGAAAATCCAGTTTTCAAATTTACCTTTAAAGTCTAACGGGATTTCATTTTTGTTTTCAATTGTAAGATAGGAAATGCACTTATTGGCATCAACAACATATTCATCCACGATAGCTTTAGTTGGGCAAGCCTCTATGCATGCAGTACATGTTCCGCAAAAATCCGGGGATGGAGAAGAAAATTCAAACTCATAATTTGTAATTATAGAAGCAAGAAAAATCCAGCTTCCAAAATGCTTGTTAATTACATTTGTATGTTTTCCCTGCCAACCAATTCCCGATTTAACTGCCCAGGCTTTATCCATTAAAGGTCCGGTATCCACATAGGATTTTGATTTAAATACAGGATCAATTTTTTTTAACTCATTCTCAAGCAAAGACAGCATGTCCCAAATTTTTAAATGATAATCGACACCCCATGCGTACCTGGAAACTTTTCCGAATCTTTTATTGCAAGAATATTTTTTATCTGTATAATAATTTATTGCTAACGAAATAATACTCATGGCATCGGGTAAAATGTTTTTAACATCTTTTCTTTTAAAAACATTTTCCCTCATATATGCCATATCTGCATGAAAACCTTTCGACAGCCATTTTTCCAGTCCTAAAATCTCATCTCTTAATTCATCAGCCTTTGCAAAGCCAATAAGATTAAAGCCGACCTCCTTAGCTTTTTGAATTACTATATTATTTGTAATGTTCATAGTTCATTAAATGTTTTAATTTAGAATTGGTTAAACTTACCAATTCAACTCTTTCTTATTTACTTTAACAAATACATTTCCATTAGTTACTTTTGCAGGATAAGAATCCAGACCTTTACTATCCGAAGGCATTCTGCCAGTTTTTAGATTAAACATCCACCCAAGAGCAGGGAAATTACGCAACCGTCCTCAATAAATCTATCAAATAATAATACCGTATGCTGGTGAGGACAAGTATTGCTTAAAGCATAAACTTCCACATCAACTTTAAATAACGTAACCTCAACATCTTCGATAAAAAATCTTTTCCTTTTGAATTCTTTAATACAATCTTCAGCGGACACTTTTGTAAAACCTTCGCACTCAAATATATCTAAAGGTGTTGAATTTTTCATTAGACTTATATTCCTTATCCGTCACAGTTACCCATGTAAAAGTTGTTATGGGATTATGTTTAAAAAATGATTTATAAAGTTAATAGATACCACTATACAATTAAAAACAAGGATATAGAGAAATAAGTTAAGGTGAACTATTAGATAAGACTCTTGAAAGATTTCACAAATTATCAAGTTGAAAGGGTTATAATAATAATAATGGGCATCAGCAGATGCCCACTAAAAGTTTCACAATAAATTTATCTGCCGATTCCGTCTAAATGTTCTTTCTTTTTGAGAAGAGCAACTTCATCTTCAACATGAATAGGATCTGCAACACAACAGTCAACAGGGCAGACTTCCTGGCATTGTGGCGAATCATGAAATCCTTTGCATTCAGTACACTTGTCAGGCACCACATAAAAATAGTCGTTAGAAAAGAAACCGGTTGCACCGGAAGGAGCAGCATCACCTTCTCCGTAAGTTTGACCGCCAAATTCCCAGCTTGTTCCGCCTTCATAGATTGCATTATTAGGACATTCAGGTTCGCACGCACCACAATTTATACATTCTTCATTTATTTTAATTGCCATTTTATTCTCCTTGTTTTCGTTATTAAATAATTATTAAAATATCAAGTTTTTATAAATCACACCTTAAAGTTATTATTTAATTCTAAATCTATGCCAAGTACTTTTCAAAAACTGAATGGAAATGAAACCAATGTTATTTCATATTTAGAGGATAGCAATTTCTGTGGTGGGCAAAATTGATAAATTTCTTTTTTCAATAGTGAGAAATAATTAAAATCTATTTCTCTAAATTGGCCCTTTAAAAATGCAGCAATATTAAAATTTTTGCAAATTTCCGATAAAAAAGTGCAAAAAGATGCGTATATTTAAAAACTTTAAAATTTTAATCTATCTACCGATACCATCCAAATATTCCTTCCTTGCAAGAAGAGTTGCTTCGTCTTCAGCATGGTTTGGATCTGGAATACAGCAATCTACAGGACAAACAGCAGCACACTGAGGTTCATCATGAAAGCCTTTACATTCAGTGCATTTATCGGGAACAATATAAAAGAAATCCGAAGAAAAGAAGGCGGAAGCACCTGAAGGCGCTGAACTATCTGAGTCGTAAATCTTGCCAGCTAATTCCCAATTAACACCACCCTCATAAATTGCAGTATTGGGACATTCAGGTTCACATGCACCACAGTTGATGCACTCTTGTGTGATCATTATTGCCATCTATATTTTCTCCTTTCTATCTCTGCTCGGATATTCCCATAGAATGAGAATAAAAAACAATTAATTAAATTTTGTTAGCTCTTATCTTAAAATAAGTTTTAAGAATCCGCTACTTATTTTACTAAAACAATTGCCAAACGTCAATAGTTTTAAAAATTATAAGACCTATTTACCAGCCACCGCTGGCACCGCCGCCGCCAAAACCGCCGCCGCCGCCTGAAAAACCACCACCTCCAAAACCACCACTGCTGAACCCGCCACCGCCAAAACTACCAGGGAAGAAAAATCCGCCGCCTCTTCTTCTGCCGCCACGGAATATGGAAGTAATCAAAAAGAATATAATAATAAAAAAGGTCACTATACCCGAATAGGAATCTCTTGAATTCCCTTTATCGACGGCTTTGTATTCTCCTTTAGTGGCAAGAATAATTGCATTTATCCCCTCCGAAATACCACTGTAATAATCATTCCTTTTAAAATTGGGCACAATGATATTTCTGATAATCGAACTTGCAAGAGCATCAGGCAAAGCACCTTCCAAACCGTAACCAACTTCAATCCTGATTTTTTTATCATCTTTTACAATTAAGAAAAGGATACCGTTATCATTCTTTTTAGTACCGATTTTATTTTTGGCAGCAGTTTCGTTTGCGTATTCTTCCAAAGGGTAATCATTAATTGTGGGGACAATTAATAAGATTAGCTGATTAGATGTTGAATCATCAAAAATTTTTAAAGAGTAATTGAGAGTACTTAATTGTTCTTGATCCAGCGTACCGGTAAAGTCATTAGCATAACTTTTTAACTCAGGTAATTGCTGTTGGGCAAAACCGACAGAAATTATAAATAGAAATAGAAAGAGCTTTTTCATTTAGTTAAAATCTACTTTCGGGGCTGTCTCCGAACCCGCAGTTGCTTTGAAATATTGTTTATCCCTGAATCCGAACATATTTGCGAATACAGCATTTGGAAATCTTTTTATAGTAGTATTATACCCTTGCACTGTCTCATTAAATCTCCTTCTTTCTACGGCTATCCTGTTTTCGGTTCCTTCCAATTGAGCCTGAAGTTGAAGAAAATTTTCGTTTGCTTTTAGATCCGGGTAATTTTCGACTGTAACAAGCAGTCTTGATAATGCACCGCTTAGCTGTCCTTGTGCCACTTGAAATTTTTGAAAAGATTCTGGGTCGTCAAGAATTTCCTTTGTCGCTTTGATGCCTCCGACACTTGCCCTGGCCTGGGTTACCTCGGTTAAGACGCTCTTTTCAAAATTTGCATAGCCTTTAACAGTACTTACCAAATTGGGAATGAGATCAGCTCTTCTCTGATATTGGTTCTCTACCTGGCTCCAGCTTTGATTAACGGCCTCATTTAGGGTAACTAAATTGTTATATATACCTACAACCCACATAATTAATATTAGTACAAATAATAAAACTCCCCCTGTAATAGAAAGACCTATAATCATTCCTTTCTTCACAAGACCTCCTGAAATGGTTGATTTCTAATTGGTTGAAAGTTTTTGTCTTACTCCCTATTGAATTTTTTTTAAAATACAAATAGAAAATATTTCTTCACAGAATATAACACAAATTATTAATTTATGCCGTTTTTCTCAAATATTTTAGCTAAGATTTTAAAATTAGATAAAAATAGTCCATTTAAGGTTTTATTCCCTGATAATCGAATTGCAAGTAGTCGAGTGCCCGGTTTGTAATCCAAAGATTTTTCTCTTTTACATATTTTACCGCATTCTCCAAATTACCGTTATAAAACCGGAGCCATAAAAGGTCGCCGATTACTAAACCATCAAATATTCGATTATTTACAAAAGAGTTTATCGTTAAATAACCCCATAAAACATTCCATCCCAGAGAAAGAAATCCGCTAAAATAATGGCTGGCATAAATTTGCCCTGCTCCGGGGAAAAAATGAGATATTATGTCTGCAAAAGAAACGGAGTATTTCTCCTGCTCTACATTCTTACAAAATTCCATCAAGGTCCTACAAGAATCTATCTTACTAAATTCATGAGCGGCCTCATCCCATCTATCGTCAAAAATATATGCCCACCCCTTCCAATAACAAATATTCCCTGAATTAACGGTAAACTTTTTGTCTTTCTGTAGTGTGTCAAGTAAGGCAACTGCATGAGATATTGTTCTTCTCAATATATTTGCCCTTACTATTTCAATTTTTGAATTAAAAAGTTCTTCATTATTATCCGTGTTCATTTCAGCAATTGTAAAGTATAAAATTGCTTCGGAAAATTTACCGCCAATTTTATATGACATTCCAATATATTCATTTGCATCATATACATATTCCTTTTCCCTATCGAAAAACAATAATCTTTTAAACTCTGTTATTGCATCATAATATTGCTCGCTATTATAAAGCTTGAGGGCATAGCTATATTGATTCTGAATTATGTCTTGCGAAAATAATTTTATAGGGATCAGAATTGAAAAAAATAAAATAAATTTTAAATAGCCACACATTTAATTGCAAAAATTAAATACTTGTAAAAAATAATTTTTATCTTCAAGAAATGCTTTCAACTCATTAACAAAATCAAAACGGATATGCGCATTATATATTTGCACGGCAGCAGCAGAACCATAAATATTACCCGCATAAAACCCAACAGCTAAGCCGCTGAAAATCCATCCTCTAAAATCATGTCCAGCTTTAAAGTTATCATAAGTTAAGTATCCGGCTGCTAATGTTGCAATGAAAGCATAAATACCGTCCGAATATTCATCAGCATAAATTTTACCGGCGCCGGGAATTATAGCAGAAAATATTGCAGCTTTTAAAGGACTTTTTTCGGGGAAATCTTTTTTCCACTCATAAAAGTTTCTAATTTTATTTTTTTCAGCAATCTGAAATGCGTTTACAAATTCATCTTCATTCGGAAGCGATTCTTCCGTTAAAAGGAAAGAGAACATGTAAAGTGAAGCTAACCCGGCGCTATCCAGATAAGCTCTATTAGAATTTATATAAAGGTATTGACTTCTAAATTTAACAATATCGCCTATCTGAAAAACCAACTTTAGAGATTGTGCTTGTGCAGATTTGTAAAATGATGAAGATTCTGTGATCGAGTTGAATCTTGTTGAGGCTTCATTAAAATTACCCATCTCTAGATAAGAAAGAGCAATCTTATATTCTATAGTATCGTTTTGGACAAGATTTAAAATCCGCTCATACTCGTTAGCCGCACGCAGATAATCTTTTTGACAAAAAAGATAATCGGCAAATTTTTTAATATTTGGCAGAGAGAATAAATTATCATTCACTAATTGATTATTCTCTTGAGAAAAAATTATTGAACTAAAAATAAGAATAATAAAAAATAAATTCTTCATTCATTCTTTACGACAACTGAAGGAGGAATATAATTAATGGAATCACTATCCAAAATATAAAGAGACGGAGGGTCATAAAAATGGCCATTTAGCACCCTTGGATAATGATTCACCTTCCCAAATATATTCATATCTCTTATAAATCTGTCAAAAAACATTAATGTACCCTGCACAATATTAGTTTTTTCAACAGACAGAATAAAAAAATTAGAACAGGTCGGGTTGAACGAACAATTATCTCCATCCACATCAGAAATAAAAAACCAATAAGCATTTGCCAAAGACTTAAGTAAAAATCTTCCCGGATTATTAAAATCAAATGAATAATTACGCTTTTCAACCAGATTATTTATTCGATAAGTATAATCTGCTTTATTCCATTTAATCCAATCAGTTTGAGCAATAGTTTTGAAACTAAATGATAATATAAAAGCTAAAGTTATCTTAAATATAAAATGATTATTGTTCATTTAGTACGGTATTTAATTCGATTATTTTCCGAATGTTCGGAGTACTCTCATTTTCCCGTTAATTTGCATAACTAAGATATTTTGCTATCTTTAACTATCTTAGGTAGCCATAAACTCCTTGAATTTGAAATGCCTCAAATTTTTTCAATCATTACAAGAGTACGGCTTATTGCATCCAGTCCGAGGCGCCGTATTACTTATGGGCTATAATTTCAAGGGAAACCGTTTATCAGCTTCTTTCAACTCCGGTGAAAAGCAATCCGTTTATATCACGGTTATTGACTGATTGACCAATTTAGGCTTGTGCAAATTCGCGTGCAGTTCTACGGATCAATAACTGTTACTCGGAAAGCCCAAAATCCATCAACACCATTTTATCAAATTTTTACTAATATTATTAACTCATATTACACAAAATTTTATATTTCAATAAGAGGCTGACTAAAAAGTAACCTTTTAATGTTACCGCATAATTAGTATTTTAATTTTAGTCAAAATTCAACCATGAAAAGGACAGCTTGGCAAGCTGTCCTACATTTTAGTCAGCCTCAATTACTGGCAACAGAACTTATGGCTTTAGCCAAATTTAGAATCTTTTCTGAGCTAAAGCCCGAATTTTAAAGGTTTACTTTTCAACTACTTAAAGATTGCGGCAAAAAATCCATTTACTTCGGATAATATGAGTTAGTAATTTAAATTCCGGAAATTATTAATACTTTATCAAACTTTTGATTTGAATCAATACAGATAAATATGGAAATTTATCATTGAAAATAAACCAATATTTTTTTTTAAGCAATAATAATTGATTAAAAATTACCTGCGTCACTTATGTAG
>Ga0181520_10002159_pt1 | contig 37376 bp, 30 predicted proteins | sample PEATcosm2014_Bin_29_FD_132451 | JGI IMG/M metagenome (GOLD analysis project Ga0181520, IMG submission 132451) | Peatland microbial communities from MTU Mesocosm Facility, Houghton, MI, USA - PEATcosm2014_Bin02_30_metaG | ecosystem: Environmental > Terrestrial > Soil > Wetlands > Peat | place... | reverse complement strand
GGGCTTGCAGATGTAATTGACGGCGCCGGCCTTGATCGCCTGGATGATCTTGCCGCGCTCGGATTCGGTGGTCAGCATCATCACCGGGATGGGCTGGTAGTCGGGGTTGGCCTTGATCCGCTCCAGGAACTCGAAGCCGTCCATCTCCGGCATGTTGACGTCGAGGATGATGAGGGCGATCTCCTGGTGATGCTTGGCCAGGACCTCCAGGCCCTCCAGCCCGTTGCTGGCTTCCAGGAAACCGTAGCCGAGCACGTCCACGGTGCGGCCGATGATCCTGCGCATCACCCCGGAATCGTCAACTGAAAGCACTTTTTGCATGGCCCCACCTTTCACGTTGCAGGCTGATACTGGTAGTAGCTTCCGCCGGCGTGGCCCAGCTGGGCGAAATCGTCGGAGATCCCGCGCAGCGACTCCACGGCGCTGATCAGCAGGTGGCCGTCGGGCGCCAGCAGCTTGCCGATTTCCCGGTAGATCTGGCGCTTCAGGGCATCCGAGAAGTAGATGCAGACGTAGCGCAGGAAGACGATGTCGAAGTGGCCGAGCGGCTCCATGGGGTCCTGCAGGTTGAATTTCCGGAAGGCCACCAGCCGCTTCAGCTCGTCGTTGACCACCCATACCCTGCCCTCCGGGTGGAAGAACCGCTCCCGGCGCTCCAGGCCGAGGCCGCGGCCCAGCGTCGCCTCGTCGTAGCGCCCGCTCTTGGCCAGGAACAGCGCGGAGGGCGAGATGTCCGAAGCCATGATCTCGAACTGCTCGGGCCGCAGGCCGGGATTGGCCGCGCAGAATTCGTGGATGACCATGGCGATGGAGTAGGCCTCCTGGCCGGTGGAGCTGGCGCCGGACCAGATGCGGATGCGGAACCGGTTGCCGGCCAGGAGCTCCGCGCCGAGCCTCGGCAGCAGCTGCTCGCGCAGGATCAGGAAGGGATGGGTGTCGCGGAACCAGAGGGTCTCGTTGGTGGTCATGGCATCGACGATCTTGTCGCGCAGCGCGTGGTTGCCGTCGGCCGCCACCAGCCGGTAGAACGCCCCGTAATCCGCGCAGCCGTGCTCGGTCATCAGGCCGACCAGCCGGGTCTCGATCAGGTAGGCCTTCTCGTCGCCCAGGGCGATGCCGCACGCCTTCTCGATGAGGTCGCGCAGCAGCCTGAACTCGTTCAAGGTGATGCTGTCGGTCATGCGGTGCCCCTGTTCTTGCGCGCCAGGCGGGTGATCCGATCGGCCAGGCGAACCAGCGGGACCTGTTCATCGGAAAGCTCGGCTTCGTCCACGGACAACGGCATGCCGTAGACGATGCAGCTGGTTTCGCTCTGGGTGAGGCACAGGCAGCCGCGGCGTTTCATGGCCCGGACCCCTTCGCAGCCGTCGCTGCCCATGCCGGTCATGACCACGGCCAGCATGTGGCCGTCGAAGTGCGCCGCCAGGGAGCGGAACAGCACGTCCACCGAGGGCCGGCAGCTGTTCTCCAGCGGATTGTCGTTGAGCCCGATGATCAGGCTGCTCCCGGTGCCGTCCCGGTCCGGCAGGCGCCGCACCACCATGTGCCTGCCGCCGGGGGCGAGGTAGACGCAGCCGGGCAGCACCGGTTCACCGTCCCGCGCCTCGTGCACCGAGATCGGGGAGATCTGGTTCAGGTGCTCCGCCAGGGAGGCGGTGAACAGGGGCGGCATGTGCTGCACCACCAGGATCGGCACCGGGAAATCCGCCGGCAGGTGCGGGATGAGTTCGGCCAGCGCGTTGGGGCCGCCGGTGCTGATGCCGATGCCGACCACGTCGATGCGCGTGGGCACCGGCCCCATCCGGCCCGGCCTGGTGGAGGGCGGGTCGACCCGGACGCGGGGCGGGCCGGCGTGGACGGGCGGCTCGGCCGGCCGGGCCTGCATGCCCTGGTACAGGTTGATCCGGGTCCGGACCAGGCGCAGCAGCGGGCGCAGCTTCCCCATCAGCTCCTGCCGGCCGGCCTCGGCGCCGGTCCCCTCGGGCTTGTGCAGGAAATCCAGCGCCCCCTGCTCCAGGCAGCGCGTGGTGCTTTCCGCGGCGCAATAATCGCTCCCGCTGATCATGACCACGCTGGTCCCGGGGTACAGCCGGTGGATCTCCCGCAGGGTTTCATGGCCGTTCATCTCGGGCATTTCCACATCCAGCAGCACCAGGTCCACGGCCGTCTGTTCGAGCTTGGCCAGGGCCAGCCGGCCATGGGGGGCGGTGCCCACCACGGCCTCGCCCAGGGCGTCCACCACTTCACTGAGGATGCGCCGGTAGACGACGGTGTCGTCCACGATCAGCACCCTTAGCCTCTGGTCATCCACGGCGCCAGTCCCCCAAATCCTTACTATGGCAGTTCTTGATCTTTTGAAGGTTACCAGGGGGCCTGGCGGCAGGCCCCCTGGGTCAGGCTCAGATCTTGAACTTGCGCACGGCGCCCTGCAGCTTTTCCGCCAGCCGGGCCAGTTCCTTGGCGGAGGTGTTGGTGTCGCCGGCGCCGCGGGTGGTGTCCTTGGCCTGGCCGCTCACCGACAGGACGTTCCGGGCCACGTCGTTCATGCCCTTGGCGGCTTCGGAGGCGTTGCGCGCCACATCGGTGGCGCCTCCCGCCAGCTGGTTGATGTTCCGGGCGATGTCGTTCATGCCCTTGACCGCTTCCTGGACGTTCTTGGAGACCTCGTTGGCCCCCAAGGCGGCCTGCTGGACATTCCGGGACACTTCGCTGGCGCCCCGGGCGGCGTCCCCGACATTCTTGGAGATCTCGTTGGTGGTGGCGGTCTGCTCCTCCACCGCCGCGGCGATATTGCCGGAGATGCTGTTGATCTCGTTGATGATCTGCACGATCTCGTCGATCGCCTTGACCGCCTGCTGGGTGTTGCCCTGCATGCCGGCCACCTGGGCCCGGATATCCTCGGTGGCGCTCGCGGTCTGCTTGGCCAGTTCCTTCACCTCGTTGGCCACCACGGCGAAGCCCTTGCCCGCCTCTCCCGCGCTGGCCGCCTCGATGGTGGCGTTGAGCGCGAGCAGGTTGGTCTGGGCGGCGATGCCCTTGATCATGTCCACCACCTTGCCGATCTCCTGGGCGCTCGCGCCCAGCTTGTCGACGATCACCGCCGTGCTGTTGGCGCTCTGCGCTGCCTTGCTGGCCACGGTGGCGGCCTGTCCGGAACTCTTGGAGACCTCGTTCAGCGAGACCGACATCTCCTCGATGGCGGTGGCCACCGACGTGACCGCGGCGGTCATTTTCTCGCTGGTGTTGGCCACCGCCCGCATGTTGGAGGACATCTGCTCCACCGCCGCGCCCACCGTGCTCAGGTTGCTGGACACCTCCTCGGAGGCGCTGGCCACGGTGGTGGCGTTGGCGCTGATCTGCTCGACGCCGGCGGCCATGTTCTTGACGTTGGCCGAAGCCTGCTCGGTGGCGGCGGCGGCGGTGTTGGACTGCTGGGTCATCTGCTCGGCGCCCTGGGCCATGGTGCTGGACACCGAACTCAGCTCTTCGCTGGAGCCGGCCAGGGTGTTGGCGTTGTTGCCGATCTCCGACACGGTCTGGGCCAGCTTGGCGGCGGTGTTGTTGACCGCGGCGCACAGCTTCTGCAGATCGCCGTGGTAGTCGTTGGTGATGTGCGCGGTGAGGTCGCCCTGTTCCATGGCGCCCATGACCCGCTGCACTTCGTTGATCGGCCCGATGACCGAATCCAGGGTCTCGTTCACCCCCTGGACGATCTTGCGGAAGTCGCCCTGGTGCCGGGCGGCGTCGGCCCGGGTGGCCAGCTTGCCCTCCACGGCGGCCCGGCTCAGGGTCGCGGCATCGGCCACCAGGGCATTGACCGCGTCCACGCACTGGTTGAGGTTGTTCTTGATGGTGTTGAAATCGCCGTTGTAGTTGTCGGTGATCTTGGACGGGATGTCGCCCTTGGAGATCCGGTCCACGTAGCCGGCGGAGACGTTCAGGGGCCCGATCACCGCGTCCAGGGTCTTGTTCACCCCGTCCACCAGCTGGAACCAGCCGCCGACGAACTTCTTCGCCTCGGCGCGGGTGCCCAGGTGGCCGGCCACGGCCGCCTGGGTGATCTTGTCGGTCTCGGCCAACAGCTCGCTCATCATGGCCACCATGTTGTTCAGGTTGATCTTGATGGCGTTGTACTGGCCCTTGTACTCGGTGGTGATGGTCGGCGGGATGATGCCCTTGGCCACCTTGTCCACGTAGTCGGCGGTGACGTTCATGGGATTGACGATGTTGGTGACGGCGTCGTTCACGCCGGAGACCAGCTTGTTCCAGCCGCCCACGAACTTGCTGGCGTCGGCCCGCACATCCAGCTGGCCGTCGGCCGCGCCCTTGATGATCTTGCCGGTCTCGGAAAGAAGCTCGGACATCATCCGGACCAGGGCGTTGAGGTTCACCTTGATGAGGTTGTACTGGCCCTGGTAGTCGGTGGTGATCTCGGGCGGGATGATGCCCTTGGCGACCTTGTCCACGTAGTCGGCGGTCACGTTGAGCGGCCCGATGACGGCGTCCAGGGTGTCGTTGACGCCCTGGATGATTTTCCGGTAGTCGCCTTCATGTTTCGAAGCATCGGCGCGGGTCGCCAGCTTGCCTTCCACGGCGGCCCTGGCCAGGGCGGCTGCGTCCCCGACCAGCGCCTGGACATTGTCCACCATCTTCTTCAAAGCCTGCATCACGGCGCCGATCTCATCCTCGGGGAACGCCTTGAACTCAACCGCAAGGTTGCCCTTGGCCACCTCGCGGGCGATCTCGGCACAGCTGTTCAGGGGCTTCACGATGCTCCGGATGATGAAATAGGCCAGGAGGCCCACTCCGGCCAGCGTGCCCAGGGCGATCAGGAATGACAGCATGACGACGGTTTGCCTGGCACTGACGGCCTCGCGGGCGGACGTGTTGCCCAAATCGACGTTGAATTTCTGATGCTGCCCGAAGGCGGTCATCATCTTGTCCGCCACGGGCAGGCCTAGTTCCAGCGCCCGGATTGCGTCTGCCTTCTTGTTGCTGCGCGAAAGGGCCAGCACCTTGTTCCGCATGACCGCGTAATCGGCCAGCGTGGCCCGGTCGGCGGCCAGCAGCTCCTTGTCCGCGTCGTTGCTGAGATCGTTCTTTTCGTACTTGGCCAGGGCGGCTTCGATCAGCTTGGTGTTGTCCGCCATCTTCTGCTCGATCCCCGACAATTCGGCGGGATCGGTCTTGACCACATGCTGCCAGATCATGATCCGGTTGGTCAGCAAGGGGTCCGTCGCATCATTGAGGTCGACGAGACTGGGCACAGTATTGACGTTGGCATAATTGGCGCTTTGGAAAACCTTGTTGATCCCGTACTGGCCGATCACGGTCAGCAGGACAAGGCCGAAGAGTGCGGCGCCCGACAGCAGGGCGATCTTCTTGGCTACGGTGAACTTCATTTCGGTCTCTCCTTAGGTTTGGGATCTCTGAGCCATGGCGCGACTTCACTCGCCGTGCAGGACTTCGTTGATGTCAAGCAGCACCAGCAGGCCGGCCTCGGTCTGGATCACGCCGGAAAGGAAGGCTTCGGCCTCGCTGACGTTGGCGCTGGGCGGTTCGATGGTCGCGGCGTCGGCCTCCACCACGTCGCCGATGGCGTCCACCAGGAAGCCCACCAGGTCGGAGGAGGTGCGCAGGTCCCTGCCGCTTTCCCCCTGGGCCGAAGCCAATTCGGCGCTGGTCTTCAGGATGATGTTGTGGCTGGTGTCGAAGATCTCCTGGCGCTCCAGGCCGAGCCGGACCCCCAGGTCCAGGATGGTGACGATCTGGCCGCGCAGGTTGATGAGGCCGCGGATGTGCGGCTTGGCGTGCGGCACCGGGGTGATGTCCAGGATCCGGTTGATCTCCCGGATCATCATGAGGTCCAGGCCGAACAGCCGGTCCCCCAGGCGGAATGTCGAATACTGGCTCACGCGTTCACCCCCATCAGCCCCTCGGCCCGGAGCAGTTCCTGCGGGTCGAGGAACAGGGTCAGGTTGTGCTGGAGGATGGCCGAGCCCAGGATGCCCGGCCCCTTGACCTTCACCGGCTCCAGCTCCACTTCCACATCCAGGGCGTCGATGATGTCGGAGATGACGATGCCGGCCTTGGCCTGGCACACCACCCCGCGTTCGAGCACCTTCGGGATCACCACGAACACCTCCTTGAGGCCGGCCGGCAGCGGGTTCACTTCCAGCAGCCGGTCCAGGCGGATCAGCGGCAGGCCCTGCCCGCGGTAGTCCACGAACGGGCGGTCGCCCACCATCTGGATGTCCTCGGTCCGGATCTTTTCCAGGCGCATGACCTGGTCCTGGGGAATGGCGAAATGCTCGCCCGGCGCGCCGGCGCATACGATCACCGAGCGGCGTCGGGAGGCGGCCAGGGCGGCCTGGCGCCGCTCCTCCTCGACGCGCAGCTTCTCCTCGGCCATGAGATCGGCGAAGTGCAGGCGGGCCTGGACCACCAGGCCGCCGGCGTCCAGGATCATGATCACCCGGCCGTCGCCCATGATGGTGGCGCCGGAAAAGCTCTTGCAGGTCTGCACGAATTCCGAAAGCGGCTTGACCACGATCTCTTCGATATCGAACAGCTCGTCCACCACCACCCCGAACTGGTTCGGGCCCAGCTTGAGCACCACGATGTTGTAGTCGCTGCGCCAATCCTGGCGGCGGTCCTGGCCGCGTTCGGCGGCCGGTTCGGCGCGCCGGTCCACCAGCTCACCGCGCCGGTCCGGCGCGAACTCCCCGGAGGCCGGGTCCCGGAAGGTGCGCGGGATGCCCAGCACGTCCGCCAGCCGAACCAGCGGCAGGATCCGGCTGCGCAGGCGCAGCACCTCCGCCCCGTGCACCCGCTCGATGCGCCGGGCCACGTCCGCGGCCCGGACCCAGACGAACTCCACCACGTTCACCTGGGGAATGGCGAACCGGTCGGCCCCCACCCCGACGATCATCGACGGGATGATGGCGAGGGTCAGCGGCAGCCGCAGCAGCACGGTGGTGCCCACCCCGGTCTGGGTCTCCAGCTCCACGTGGCCGCCCAGCTTCTCGGTGTTGGAGCGGACCACGTCCATGCCCACGCCCCGGCCGGAGATGTCCGACACCGAATCGGCGGTGGAAAAGCCCGGGGCGAACACCAGGTTGACGATCTCGCGCTCGGTCATCTCCTTGGCCTGGGCGTCATGGACGATCCCCTTGGCGATGGCCTTGGCCAGCACCTTCTTCGGATCGATGCCGCGGCCGTCGTCGGTGATGGCGATGATCACCTGGCCGCCCTGGTGGTAGGCATGCAGCAGCAACTGGCCGGCGGGGTTCTTCTTCAGCTTCCGGCGCTCGTCGGGCATCTCGATGGCGTGGTCGGCGCAGTTGCGGATGATGTGGGTGAGCGGGTCGGTCAGCAGCTCGACGATGGACTTGTCCAGTTCCACCTCGGCGCCCTTGATCTCGATGTCGATCTGCTTGCCCAGCTGCCGGGCCATGTCGCGGATGATCCGCGGGAACCGGTTGAACACCGTGCCGATCGGCTGCATCCGGGTCTGCATGATGCCCTCCTGCAGTTCGGAGGTCACCTGGCTGATGTTCTGCAGGATGGCGGCCAGGCCGGGGATGTCCTTGCTGTGGCCGTCCAGGGCCCGCAGCAGCTGGTTCCGGCTCAGCACCAGCTCGCCGGCCTGGTTCATCAGCCCGGTGAGCAGGTCCACCCGGACCCGCAGGGTTTCCGGGCCGTTGTCGCCGCCCCGGGCGGCCTTGGCGCCGGCCTCCGGCGCGTCCCCGGCGGGCTCCTCGACGGCGGCCGCGGGCTCCGCGATTGCGACCGGAACGGCCTCGGGCGCGGCCTTGAGCTGCCGGCGCAGCGCCTTCATGTCCAGCATGACCACCTGTTCGGCCGGAAGCCCCAGGGCCATGGCCGCCAGATCGGGTTCCAGCACCGAGCCGAACAGGAGGGTGACCGGCAGGTCCTGCTGCAGGCAGGTCACCAGGTCGGCCACCTCCAGCAGGTCGATGTAGGCGTCCAGGCACTGGCCCACGGTCAGCGCGTTGTTGAGGAAGGCCAGCGGGGTGATGCCCTTGTCCTTGATGTCCCGGCGCAGGAAGGCGGTGGCGTGGAACAGGTTCATGCCGTGGGCCAGGGCCGATTTCACGCTCTCCATGTTCAGGTCGAACTCGCGCCGCCGGCCGGCGGCGTCCCTGCTCCGGCCCTTCACCTGGGCGCCCTGGTCCAGGCCCTGGTCTTCCAGGATGGCCTTGAACCGTTCCAGCTCCTGGCCGCAGGGGACCCGGTCGCTGGCCTGGATGTCGTCCAGCATGGCGCGCAGCCGGTCCATGCCGGCGAACACGGCGTCCATCAGCTCCGGATCGACCCGCAGCCTGCCGTCGCGCACCAGCATCAGGACGCTTTCCATGACGTGGCTCAGGCTCTTGAGCGACTCGAAGGCCAGGAAGCCGGCGCCGCCCTTGATGCTGTGGATGGCCCGGAACACCCGGTTCAGCAGATCCTTGGACAGCTCCGCGCCACCCTGTTCCATGGTCAGGAGGTCGGGCTCGATGGCGTTGAGGTGGTCGCGGCTTTCCGCGACGAAGTCCGAAACGATGCTCTCATCCACAATGCTGGTCATCGGCTCAGGCCTCGAGGATCGAGAAGAATTTCGGCAGGTTGAACAGGCGGAAGACCCGCATGATGTCGGGCCTGACCCCTTCGATGGCGAAGGAGGCGCCGGTCTTCTGGCAGGTCTTGAACAGGCCCAGCACCAGGGTGATGCCCAGCGAATCGATCTGTTCGACCGCCCCGAGATCCAGCACCACCGCGGACTGCCGGGTTTCCATCGCCTTCATCATGGTGCCGCGCTGGACCTCCACGGTGCTGGCCACCAGGTCGACTTGGGGTTTCAGGCGCAGGACTTCACCTTTCCTGATGGCCGCCAGGGGCGGCTTACTGGTCGTCATGGTCGTTCTCCTCGAGCTGGAAGGTCATGGTCATGGTGTTGCCGGTCATCGTCACGCCCTGGGCGCAGTGCCGGATCAGGGGAATGCCGCGGCCGCGCTCGGACAGCGGGTCCTCGGGGGCGCACAGGGCTTCCAGGTCGAACCCGGGGCCTTCGTCGGCCACCGTCACCACCAGGCTGCGGCCGTCCGCTTCCGGCCGGCAGCGCAGGGACACCGTGCTGCCGGGACGCTTGCCGTTGCCGTGGAAAACCGCGTTGGTGAGCGCCTCCCGCACCGCGAGCACGATGTCGAAGCGCCTTTCGTTCTTCACGTTCCAGTGGCCGCAGGCAACCTGCAGGCACTGGTCGAAGCGTTCCAAGCCCATGTCGATGGCCCTGGAAGTGGACGGCAGCTCGAGCAGCAGCTCGTCGACCGACCGTTCAAAGGCGGGCTGCTCGAACCCCACCACCAGCAGATCGTCGGCGATCAGGCCGGCGCCGTGGTCCCGAGCCGCCTGGCAGACCGCGCTCAGGGCCTGGCCCAGCGGGACGGGCGCCTGCCGCTGCCAGTGGCCGGGGGCCAGGTCCTGGAAGGCGTGCCGGGCGGGGGAGAGCACGTCGAAGAAGCCGTCGGTGCCGAACAGCAGGCGGTCGCCCGGCTCCAGCTGGAGCGTGGCGCCTTCCAGGTCCGCTTCCGGGAACACGCCCAGCGGGGTGCCGTTGAGCTCGACCGGGATGGTGTCCTGCGTCCCGCGCCGGCAGAGCAGCCCGTGGGGAATGCCGGCGTTCAGCAGCTTGAGCCGGCCGGTGGCAGGGGTCCACAGCCCCAGCAGGGTGCATACCGGGACCTCGGAGAAGGGGCCGCCGTGGATGCCGTGGTTGAGCTTGGAAGCCAGGTGCGGCAGCGGATCGCAGGGCCGGTGGCCGAACCAGCCGCAGCCGTGCTGGCTGCAGGGCAGCGTCGTCTCCTCGGCGTCGCTGCCGGGGGTCACGACCATGAGGTTCAGGCATTCCCCCACATAGGTCGAAAGCATGCCCAGGAACGAGGCGACCGCGTAGGAGCTGAGCACGGAGTGGCCGGCCACGTCGGCCAGCACGAACAGGATGGAGCCGTCGGCGCAGGGGAAGCAGCGGAACAGGTCCCCGCCGGCATCGCTGAGCGGCTCGTAGAGGGTGTACAGCGGCAGGCCCTGCTCGGGCGCCGCCACCATCGTCTGCTGCGCTTCCCGGACGGCGCGGGCGGTTTCCAGGGAGCGCCTGGCGTCCATGCGGGTGGAGCGCACCTTCAACAGCTTGCTCACGCAATCGATCAGGTCGGCCCGCTCGAACGGCTTGCTGAGGAATTCGTTGACTCCCAGGTTCAGCGCGGCCTTCAGCGTCTCCCGGTCATCGTTGGAGGTCATCACGCCGATGGGCAGGGCGGGGTCGGCCTTGCGCACCAGCTGGATCAGCTCCAGGCCGTCCATCCGGGGCATCACCACGTCGGTGAGCAGCAGGTCGAAACGCCGGCTGGGCGGCGCCTGGGTGAACACTTCCCAGGCCTCCATGCCATCCCGGGCCTCCTGGACGTCGTAGCCCGCGCGCTCCAGCCCGGACCGGATCATGGACCGGGTGGTGAGGCTGTCCTCGGCCAGCAGGACCAGCGGCCTGGCTCCGGCCGGCACCGGCCTGGCCGGCGCGGATTGCGGCCGGGCCAGCAGGGCCTTGCGCAGGGCGGTGGCCAGGTCGATGGCGGTGAAGGGCTTGATGACGATATCCATGAAAATCGCATGAGCGTTGGCGACCAGCTCGTTGGCCGACTCCCTGCCGGTCACCAGGATCATCGGCAGCCCCGGCCGGAGCTCCTGGAGCCTGCGGGCCAGTTCCAGGCCGTCCATCCCGGGCATGGCGAGATCCAGGAACACCAGGTCGTAGGCCTCCGGCTGGCGCCGGAACAGCGCCAGGGCCTCCTCCGGGCGGGTGAAGCTGGCCACCTGGTAGCCCAGCTTCTGCAGGCCCAGCCGGGCGACGGCCGCGGTCATGCGGTCGTCGTCCACGAACAGGATCGACTCGGTGCCGCCGGCCTCCGGCGCCAGCTCGCTGCCCGGGTGCTCCCGGCCGGTGGCGGACGGCAGGCGCACCTGGAAGGTGCTGCCCTGGCCGGGCGCGCTCTGCACCGAGATCCGCCCGCCCGCCTTGGCGACGGTGGTGTGGACCATGGCCAGGCCCAGCCCGGTGCCCTCCCCGGCCGGCTTGGTGGTGAAGAAGGGCTCGAAGATCCGCTCCTGCACCTGGGCGTCCATGCCGCAGCCGGTGTCCCGCACCATGAGCAGGGCCGAACGCGCGGCGGGCGTGCCCCGGGTCTCGTCCACCTCCTCGGTCAGGGCGATCTGCAGCACGCCGCCATCCGGCTGCATGGCCTGGAGCGCGTTGATCGCCAGGTTCAGCACCACCTGGTGGATCAGCACCGGGTCGGCCTCCACCCACACGCCGCTCGTGAGGTCGTCGCGCAGTTCGATGTTCTCCGGGATGCTGCTGCGCAGGGTTTGCAGGCCGTCCCGCACGATCGCCGTGAGGTCCAGGGGCACGCGCTGCTCGTCGGACTTGCGGCTGAAGCCGAGGATCTGCTTGGTGAGCCCGGCCGCGCACAGCCCGGCGTGCAGGATCGCCTCCACCTTGGGCAGGATCGGGCTGTCGGCGGCGATCCTGAGCTTGATGAGCTCGGCCGAGGCCAGGATGGTGGTGAGCACATTGTTGAAATCGTGGGCGATGCCGGCGGCGAGCACGCCCAGGGCATCCATCTTCTGGGCCTGCCTGAGCTGGCGCTCCAGTTCGACTTCCTTGGTGACGTCCCTCAGCACCGCCACCAGGTTGCGCACCGACTGGCCCGGATCGCGCACCGGCGAGAAGGTCGCGTCCACCTCCTGGGGTTTTCGGCCATCGATGGCCAGGGACAGCCGGCCTTCCCAGCTGCTGCCCTGGGCTGCCCGGCCCACCGCCAGGGCGACATCGGGGTGGCCCAGCAGGGCGTCCAGGCCGCAGCCGTGCACCTGGGCCGCATCGAACCCGGTGAGCGCCTCGAACGACCGGTTGGCGTAGCTGATGACCCCATCCGGGCCGGCGATGGCGATGGCCTCGTCCACCTGCTCCACCGCCGCCGCCAGCAGCCTGGTGCGCGCTTCGCTCTCCACCAGCCTGGATTCGATGCGCTTGCGGTCCTGGCGCAGCGCGGCCTCCTTCAGCTCGCGCTGCACCGCCGGCACCAGCCGCACCAGGTTGCCCTTGGAGATGAAGTCGTGGGCGCCCTGGCGCATGGCCGCGGTGACCAGATCCTCAGGCGCCACGCCGCTGACGATGATGAACGGCAGGTCCAGCGAGCGCCTGCGCATCACGTCCAGGGCGCCGGCCGAGCTGAAGCCTGGCATCACGTGGTCGCAGATGACCAGGTCCCAGGGCCTCTCCTCCAGCACCCGCTCCATGCCGGCGCGGGTGTCCACCCGCTGCCACTCGGTCTGGAAGCCGCCCTTGCGCAGCTCGTGCAGGGTCAGCAGAGCGTCGTCTTCGCTGTCCTCCACCAGCAGAACCCGCAGCAGATGGCCGGTCATGGGCGGCCCCCTGCGTCTTCAGCCCCTCCGCCCAAGGCTTCGAGCTCGCGCACCCGGGCGCGCAGGAAGGCGGTCTCGTCCAGCAGCCGCTCCTGGATCGCGCTGATTTCGTCGACCAGGCTGAGGAACTGTTGCAATACCTGTGGCGTGAGGGGGATGGGGGATTCCTGGTTGAACATGGCCAAGGCTGCTCCTTGCCGTCCAAGTGAACGGCCTTGCAAGCGATCCTGTTGGATGGGACGAATTCAGCGATAACGTGAAAAGGCGCAACCGCCATCCCCGAAACGAGGACCAGAACGGTTGCGCCTTCAACTTGCAGGTCCAAAGCCCTGCCCGCCAAGGTGGTGCCAACGTACACGTCAACACATTTGCTGCTTACAACATGGCACTGGTCAACGCGCTGTCAAGAGGGCAAATTTTTCAGCCGGAGGGGTTTTCCACCACGCTCTCCATCTTGCGGCGCAGATCCTCGAGGTTCCGGGACTTGAAGGCGCTCTTGGTCTTTTCCAGCACTTCGATGCCTTCCTGGAAGATCCGCTGGTAGCTTTCCAGCCGGGGGCAGTGGCGCACCGCGCAACCCTGCCCGTCCTCCCGCCCCTCGCTGAGGTCCACCATGTGTTTCATATCGATGAGCGTCTCGCCCATGCGCCCGAGCATGGCCCCCAGCAGGCGCGGCAGCTCCGCCCCGCCCGGGCTGGACAACCCGTTGGCCAGCTGGGCCATCTCGCCGGCCCAGTCCTGGATCCTGCGGGCCGAGTCGTTGACGGCCGACTGGAGCCGGCGCTGGGCCACGCCGCGCTTGACCTGGACCAGCAGATCCTGGAATTCCATGGGCTTCACCAGGTAGGCGAGCACGGCGCGGTTGACCGCGCGGATCGCGGTCTCGGCCGAGGGGTAGCCGGTCATGAGGATCACCGGCAGGTCGCGGTTCGGCTCCGGCAGGGCCTGGAGCAGTTCCAGATCGGGGTTGCCGGGCATGCGGATGTCGGAGATCAGCAGGTCGTAGCGGATCCCCTGGAGCTTGCGCGCCGCCTCGTGCCCGTCCATGGCGCAATCCACCAGGTAGCCCTGCTGGCGCAGCAGTTCGGCGGTGGAGAGCAGGAACACTTCCTCGTCATCGGCGATGAGCAGGCGCGCTGGATTATCCATGGTGGTTTCCTTTGGTCATGATGGTGTGGCCCGCTGGTCCGGAACCCGCACCCGGAAGGTGCAGCCGGCGCCCGGGCCGGGCGAGGTGAAATCCAGGGTGCCGCCCATGGATTCGACAATGCTCTTGCAGGTGGAGAGACCCAGCCCCAGGCCGCTCATGCCGGAATCGCGCTTGCTGCTGAAGCCCGGGTGGAAGACCTGGTCGCCCCATTCCGGCGGGATGCCGGACCCTTCGTCCTGCACCGTGATCAGGGCGCCCTGCCCGTCCCGGTGCCCGCCCAGGACCACGCTGCCGTCGCGCCTGGAGGCCTCCACCGCGTTCTGGGCCAGGTTGAAGATCACCTGGCGCAGCAGGCCGCCGTTGAAGCGCACCCGGAGCCCTGCGTCCGGGAGGTCCAGGTTGATGCGCACGCCCGCGGTGCGCAGCATGGGCACCAGCAGGCTCTGGATGTCCTGGAAGACCTCCTGCAGGGCCACCGCGCCCTGTTCGGCGGAAGGGGGCCGGTAGACGTGGTACATGGTCCGGATGATGCCGGCGATGCGGTCGATCTCGCGCTTGATGAGGTCGGCGTAGTGGCGATGCGGGTGGTCCGCCGGGATGGCGGTCTCCAGCAGGGCGAAGGCGTTCTTGATGCCGGCCAGGGGGTTGTTGATCTCGTGGGCGATGTAGGCGGCCATCTGGCCCTTGGCGGAAAGCCGCTCCATGTCCCGCAGCTTGGCTTCCATCTGCACCCGCTTGGTGGCGTCAATGAACGAGACCAGCACCCGGCCCAGGGTGCTTTCATAGCCGGGGCTGACCGACAGGTGCAGCGAGATCACCTTCGGGATCCCGCTGACCAGCCGGATCGGGAATTCGCCCTGGAAAGACAAGGCGCCGGCGGCCAGGGCGAGCAGCTCTTCCCGGAACATCAGCCAGGACGCGTCCGTGTGGAAGGAGGACAGGGGCCAGGCGTCCACGGCGATGCCCTCCATCTGGAAGAACCGCGACCGGGCCTCGTTGCCTTCCAGGACCCGCACGGCCTCGACGCAGCGCCGCACCTCCTCCGGGTGGGCCTCGAAAAAGCCGCGCAGGTCCTGGATGCCCGCCTCCCGGTAGCGCTCGAACATCCCCTTGACCTCAGAGAAGTCGTGCACGGCCAAAGGTATCGGCGAGTGCTCGAACAGCGCGCGGTAGCGCTGCTCGCTCCTGGCAAGCTCCTCCTTGACCTGGCGCTGCTCCTTCCGGGCGGCCGCGTCCTTGAGCTCGTGCTCCACCTCGGGGCACAACCGGACCAGGTTGCCCTTCAGCACGTAGCCGTGGGCGCCGGCCTTCATGGCGGCCACCGCCTCCTCTTCGCCGATGGCGCCGGAGACCAGGATGAACGGGATGTCCAGGCCGGAAGCCTGGAGCAGGCGCAGCGCCGCCATGCCGCCGAAACCCGGCATGCGATAGTCGGAAAGCACCAGGTCCCAGGCCTGCTCGCCCAGGGCCGCGGCCATCCCCTGGGCCGAGGCCACCCGGACCGAGGTCACCTGCAACCCGCCCCGGCGCAGCTCCAGCAGGACCAGGTCGGCATCTTCCGGTGAATCCTCCACCATCAGGATCTTGAGCGGTTCGGTCACGTCATTGGCCCGGCGGCACGTTCAGCAGGAGCCAGTACAGCCCGAGGAACCGGACCGCCTCGGCGAACGCCTCGAAGCCCACCGGCTTCTGCACATAGCTATTGGCCCCCAGCTCGTAGCTGGCGACAATGTCGCGTTCTTCCCGGGAGGTGGTCATGATCACCACCGGCAGCCGGTTGGTGGAAGGTTCGCTGCGGATCCGCCGAAGCACCTCCAGGCCGTCCAGCTTGGGCAGCTTCAGGTCGAGCAGCACCACCGACGGCAGCCTTCCGGGGGGATTGCCCGGGGTGCCGTAGAGGGTCTGCAGCGCCTCCACCCCGTCCCGGGCCACCAGCACCTCGTTGGCGATGTGGTGGGTGTTGAGCACGCGCAGGGTCAGTTCCACGTCGTCAGGATTGTCTTCCACCAGGAGAATGATTTGCTTTTCCATGGGATCCTTTCAGGTTGGCAGGTTGAAGAAGAAGGTGGCGCCCTGGCCCACGGCCGCCTCGGCCCAGACCCGCCCGCCGTGCCGGAGCAGGATCCGCTGGGTGATGGCCAGGCCGATGCCGGTGCCGGGGTACTCGGCGGGATCATGGAGCCGCTGGAAGGCCTGGAACAGCTTGCCCGCGTAGGTCATGTCGAAGCCGGCGCCGTTGTCGCGCACGAAGAAGGTGGCGTCCGCGCCGGTCGCGCCGAACTCGATCCGGGGGTTCGCGCGCTTGCGGGTGAATTTCCAGGCGTTGTTCAGCAGCTGCCCGAGCACCATGCTCATCAGCCGGGGATCCGCCTGGGCCTGGAGACCGTCCTGGACCGCCAGTTCCACCCCCCGCCGGGGCTCCTGCTGTTCCAGCGCCTGCAGGATCTGCCGGGCCTGGGCGCTGAGGTCCACGGTGGTCCGGGTCAGTTCGTGCCGGCTCAGCCGGGACAGGTCCAGCAGATCGTCCATGATCTGGCCCATGCGCTGGGCCCCGCCGCGGATGCGGCTCAGGTAGTGCAGCCCCCGGGGATCCAGCCGGTCCGCGTAGTCTTCCTGCAGGGCGTGGCTGAACCCGTCGATGCCGCGCAGGGGCGCCCGCAGATCGTGGGAAACCGAATAGGAGAAGGCTTCCATCTCCCGGAAGGCGGTCTCCAGCTGGGCGGTCCGTTCCAGCACCCGCTGTTCCAGCTGCTCGTTCATGGAGCGGATCTTCGCTTCGTACTCGTGCTGCGCGGTGATGTCGCGGATGACGCTCTGCACCAGGGTCCGGCCCTCCAGGTCGAACGCCATGGAACTCACTTCCACCGGGAAGCCGGAGCCGTCGCGCCGCATATGCCGGGTCTTGAACCTGATGTTGCTGTCGTGCTGGACCCGCTCGAACTGGCCCTGGAAGTCGCCCCTGGTCTCCGGCGCCCGCAGATCATTGATATTCATCCGGCACAGTTGCTCCCGGTCGTACTGGTAGGCCGCCACGGCCCGGTCGTTGGCCTCCACCACCTGGCCGCCGGCATCCAGCACCAGGACGATATCGTTGCCGTAGCGGCTCAGCAGCTCCAGCTGCCGGCCCAGGGCCCGGCCTTCGGCCTCCAGCCGGCCCCACTCGGCCCGCTCCCGCTGGTACCAGGTCGCCAGGAACGCCGCGGTCACCACCAGGAACAGGCCGCCCAGGCCGGCATAGGTGAGCATCAGCCGGCGCACGGGCAGGAGGTACTCGTCACGGTCCAGCTTGACCATCACCACCCAGGGCACCCGTTTCGCCCAGTGCGAGAACCCCACCGACGGGACGCCCTGGTAGTCCACGCCAAGCTTCAGGCCGTCCGGCGAAAGCAGGGCCTGCACACCGACCAGGTCCCGGCGCTCCAGGGGCAGGCTGAGCACCGGAGCGCCAGGGCGCCGGGTCCGGTTCAGGAACAGGGCCCGGTTGCCTTGGCGCGCCAGCAGGAGGGTCTCGCCGCTCGGGCTGTTCGTCGGCCAGCCGCCCATGGAACCGTCGCCCAGCAGCGCCGCGGGATCGAGCCGGAACACCAGGAGGCCCCCCTTGATGCGCGCCAGGCACGCCATCGCCAGCCGCGGCCCCTGCGGCAGGCTTTGCACGTCCCAGACGACCCAGGGCTCGCTCCCGGGCCCGGCCGTGGCGACGGCCCGAGCCTCCCACGGTCCCATGGGGGCGTCCCCGGTCGCGGCCAGGGTGGTGCCATCCGGCGCCAGCAGGCGCACGGAGACGTACCCGTAGGCCTGCTTCACGCTGCGCAGGCGCTGCTCCAGCTGGCGGCGCAGCCCGGGCCCGGGCCGAGCGCCCCGCTCCAGCCCCTGGAGCTGCTCCAGGAGCAGCGGATCCGTGGCCATGACCCGGGCATCCCCGAGCCTTTCATCCAGCCAGGTATCAAGCCTGGCCGCCTTCTTGTCGGCCAGGTAGGCCATCCGCCGATAGCCATCCTGTTCGATATAAGTCGCCTGGTACCGGTAGGAGGCGTAGCCCACCGCGATCAGCGCCACGGCAACGCAGCCGTACAGGATCCCCAGCCTCGCGAGCAGCTTCGGCTTCTGCAACAAGCCCGGCCCGCTCATGGCCGATCCGGGAGGGTGAAGAAGAAGGTGGCGCCCTGGTCCACCATGCCGGTGGCCCAGACCTGGCCGCCATGGCGGCGGATGATGCGCTGGACGATGGCCAGGCCGATGCCCGACCCTTCGAAATCATGGGTGGAATGCAGCCGCTGGAAGGGCGCGAACAGCTTGCCGGCGTAGGCCATGTCGAAGCCGGCACCGTTGTCCCGGATGGCGAAGGCCTCGGTGCCGTCCGGCTGGACCGCCCGGAACACTTCGATCTTGACCACCGGCACGTTGGCGGTGTACTTCCAGGCGTTGCCCAGGAGGTTCTGCAGCACCGAACGGATCAGCCCCTGGTCGCCGCTGGCCGTCAGGCCGGGCTCCAGCGAGACTTCCAGAGGACGGCCGGGGTCGCCCTGGCGGATCTCCTCCAGCAGGCCGCCGGCCATGGAGCTCAAGTCCAGGCGTTGCCGGTTGAGCGAGCTGCGGCTGACCCGGGACAGCCTCAGCAGGTCGTCGATCAGCTGGCCCATGCGCTGGGTCCCCGCCCGGACCCGCTGGAGATAGTGCTTCGCCGCCGCGCTCAACTGATCCCCGCATTCCTCCACCAGGGCCTGGCTGAACCCGTCGATGCCGCGCAGGGGCGTGCGCAGGTCGTGGGACACCGAGTAGCTGAAGGCGTCCAGCTCCGCGTTGGCCAGTTCCAGCATGCCGGTGCGCCTGCGGATGCGCTCCTCGAGCTCCTCGTTGAGCTGCTGGAGCTGTTGTTCCGTGGACCTGCGCCCGGTGATGTCCTCCTTGACGGCGACATAATTGGTGATGACGCCGGCGCCGTCCTTGATCGGGGCGATGGTGGCGGATTCCCAGAACAGCTCGCCGTTCTTCTTCCGGTTGTGGAATTCCCCCTTCCAGGTCTGCCCGGCGGTGATGGTGGCCCACAGGCCCGCGTAGGTGGCGGCCGGCATGTCGCCCGACTGCAGCAGGCGGGGGTTCTGGCCGAGCACTTCGCCGGGGGCGTAGCCGGTCAGCTCGGTGAACTTCGGGTTCACGTACTCGATGCGCGCCTCGGTGTCGGTGATGACGACGGTGACCGGGCCCTGCTCGACCGCCACGGAAATCTTGCGCAGGACCTGATCCATGTGCCGTTGGCGCGTGACATCGCGCACCACCACCACGGCGCCCAGCCGGCGGGCCGATGCGTCGAGGATGGGCGCACCATTGGCCAGGACATGGCGCACTGGCTGGCCCGGGGCGCGGATGGTCAGACCGGCGTCATGCAGCACTTCCCCGTTCAGGGCGCGGGCCAGGGGGATGGTTTCGCCCTGCAGGGGGGTGATCCCGTCCGGCTCGAACAAGTTGGCCATAAAGGGCCCGCCCCTCCGGGGCAGCGGGAGCCCGTCCAGGCCATGCCATTCGCGCAGGGTGCGGTTGAACAGGACCAGCTCGCCCTGCTCGTCGCAGGCCACCACCCCTTCGATCAGGTTGTCCAGCAGGGTCCGGGTGAAGGACCGTTCCTGCAGCAGGGCCGCTTCGACCTGCTTGCGCTCGCTGATGTCCCACAGGACGCCGATCAGCCGGCCCGGACGGCCCTGGTCATCCCGGAACAGCTTGCCCCGGGCGGCGATGTGGTGGACGCTGGCGTCCTCCCATACCATCCGGCATTCCATTTCGTAGTGGCCCTGCTCCAGGGCCCGGCGCACGCAGGCCTGCATCTCCTCCCGGTCCTCCGGATGCACCAGCTCCAGAACCGCCACGGTCGTGCCGGCGAACCGCTGCGGGTCGGCGCCCACCAGGCGGTAGCCGGCCGCGTCCCAGGTGCGGTGATCCTTCTGGACATCCCATTCGAAGGTGCCCATCCCGGACGACATCAAGGCCAGTTGCAGCCGTTCCTGGGCCAGCATGAGCCTCTGGGTGGCTTCGCGCAGCTGATCCTCCTGCTGGATGCGCAGGGTGATGTCCCGGATGATGCAGAGGTTGCAGGGGACGCCGCCGATCTCCGCCAGGGTCGAGGTGAGGATCCCGCGGAAGATGCTGCCGTCCTTCCGGCGCAGGAAGAGTTCGGATTCGATCTGCCTGCCGTCCGCCTTCAGCCGGGCGATGTGCCGCGCGCGGTCCTCTTCGCACAGCCAGATCCCCAGGCCGGCGGGCAACGTGGTCCTGCCCATGACCTCGGCTTTGGAGTAGCCGTACAGGCTGGTGAAGGCATCGTTGCATTCGTACAGGGTGCCGTCTTCCAGGCCGGTGAGGTCGATGGCCTCGGGGCAGGCCTGGAAGATCCGGGAGAACTTCTCCTCGGAAGTCTTGAGGGCGGCATGGGTTTCGCGCAGGGCGCACAACCCGGCCTCAGCCGCTTCCAGGCGCCGCTTCAGCTCCGCGTTCTCTCCGGCCAGCGCCTCGGCCCGGCTGCGCCATTCCTCAGCGGTCGTCATCGGCTTTGGACGGGTTTCCATCGACTCCCCAGAAGTGACCGCTTCGCCCAATAAAACATCGCAGTGGCAATGGGAATTGGGTTGAACTATTGAATGATGGTATAGGGTACAAGTCGAGCCCAAATTATCAGGAAATGCCTTCCGGTCCCTGCCCGGGAAGGCCATTCAAACCAGCCGGAGACTCAGGTCCGCGGCGGGCGCGCTATGGGTGAGGGCGCCCACGCTGAGGTAGTCCACCCCGGTGTGCGCCACCGCCCGGGCCCGATCCAGGGTGAGGTTGCCGCTGGCCTCCAGGAAGATCCGGCTGCCCGCGGCTTGGCGCAGGGCCACGGCCTCCCGCATCATTTCCAGGTCCATGTTGTCCAGCAGCACCCCGTCGATGTCGGCAATCCCGAAGCAGATCGACAGCTGGTCGAGGTTCTCCACCTCCACCTCGATGCGGATCAGGCTGGGGGCCACCCGCCTGGCGTTCTGCACCGCCGGCAGGATGCCGCCGGAGGCGGCGATGTGGTTCTCCTTCAGCAGCACCCCGTCGCCCAGGGTGAGCCGGTGGTTGCAGCCGCCGCCGCAGCGCACCGCGTACTTCTCCAGCAGCTTCAGGCCCGGCGTGGTCTTGCGCGTATCCAGGATCCGGGCTCCGGTGTCCGCCACGGCGTCGACGAAGGCCCGGGTGAGGGTGGCGGTGCCGGAAAGGCGCTGGAGAAGGTTCAGCACCACCCGCTCGGCCGTGAGGATGGCCCTGCTGGACCCCTTGATGCCGAGCACCGGGTTGCCGTGGGCGATCCGGTCGCCGTCCTGGGCCAGGGCCCGGATCTCCAGGGCGGGCTCCACCGCATGGAGGATCTCCGAAGCCACCGGCAGCCCGGCGATCACCAGGTCCGACTTGGCCACCACCGAAGCGGTCATGGCCCGGTCCGGGACCGAGGCGGTGGTCCAGTCCTGGGTGCCCCAGTCCTCCTTGAGGAAGGCGCGGATGGCGTCCAGATAGGTCAGGGGGTGGGGCGGGTTGAACATGGCCCTGATTGTATCAGGCCAGCCGGCTGCCCATGGGCGCGCCGCCCAGCAGGTGGACGTGCAGGTGGAACACCGACTGCCCGGAATCCGGCCCGCAATTGACCACCAGCCGGTAGCCGCTGGCCTGGATTCCCGCCTGGGCGGCCAGGTCCTTGGCCACCAGGGCGATCCGGCCCAGCAGCGGGGCCAGCTCCGGGGTCAGGTCATTGAGCCCGGCGAAGTGCACCCTGGGCACCAGCACGAGGTGCACCGGCGCGTGCGGCGCGATGTCCTTGAAGGCCACCACCGCCTCATCCTCGTAGACGATGGTGGCGGGAATCGCCTTCGCGGCGATTTTGCAGAACAGGCAATTCGGATCAGGCATGGTGCCTCCTCGCTTGCCACTATAGTACCTGTCTCGGCAAGCTGGGCGGGAGGGGTGCCGCGATCCCGCGCCCGGCGCATCCCAGCGCAGCGCCAGCCTCCCGGGCTATCGTAGAATAGCCTCTGGAGCTCCGCATGGCATTCCACATCATCCTGAACAACCCGGAGATCCCGCAGAACACCGGCAGCATCGGCCGGCTGTGCGTTTCCACCAACGCCCGGCTGCACCTGGTGCACCCCCTGGGCTTCGACACCTCGGACTACTACCTGCGCCGGGCCGGGCTGGACTACTGGGAGCGCCTCGCCCCGACCCACTACCAGGACTGGGACGATTTCCTGGCGCGCCAGCCCGCCGCCCGGCTGTGGTTCTTCACCACCAAGGGCGAGCGCCGGCACACCGGCGTCGCCTGGCAGGACGGCGACGGCCTGGTGTTCGGCCGGGAAAGCAAGGGGCTGCCGGAATCGATCCTCCTGGCCAACCCCGGCCATCTGGTGAAGATCCCCATGCCCGGCGACTTCCACCGCAGCCTGAACCTGGCCCAGGCGGCGGCGATCGGGCTGTACGAGGCGCTGCGGCAGACCCAGGGCTGGAGCTAACCCAGCAGCACGGAGATCTGCCCGCCCAGCAAGGCCACCGCCGACCCCCAATCGATCCGGGCGGCATCCACCAGCGTAGCACTTCGGACGGTCCCGGCGCCTTCATCCGTACCGGGCACAATCAGCCCCAGGGGCATTCCGAAGTCACCTGCATGCGGAACGCGCCCGGTTCCACGGTCAGCTCGGCCCGGTCCCTGGGCGGCGCCGGTTCGCCGTCCATGTGCCAGGGCAGGGCCGCGTCCAGGCGCAGCGCGGCGCTGAGGATCCGGCCCTGGCGGCGCAGCCGGGTCCGGCCCCCCTCCCGGAACAGCTGCGGCACCTGGGTGACCAGTTCGCATGGGCCCGGACGGCGCAGCCGCACCCAATCCAGGACGCCGTCGGTGGGATCGGCGCCCGGGGCGATCCAGAGGCCGGAGCCGTACTGGGGCAGGTTGGCGAAGCAGAGGCTCCAGGCCGTGGCGGGCAGCTCGTCCTGCGGCCCCTGCCAGGCCGCCCGCAGGCGGTCCATGCGGCTCAGGGGTTCCGGGGCCGGCACCGGAACGGCGTCCCAGCGCAGCCCCACATCGCGGTGGCGGCGCCACAGGCGCAGCGAGGCTTCGGCGTAGGAGCGGAAGCCCCGGCCCTGGCCGGCGCTGAACACGGCGGAGACCTCGGCTTCGAAGCCGGTGCCGGCGAGGTTCAGGAACGGCTCGCCGTCCAGCCGCGCCAGGTCCATGACCAGCGGCCGGCCTTCCAGCAGCCGCATGACCGCGCCGGCCGGGTCCAGGGGGGTGCGCAGGCCCCGGCACAGGCCGTTGCCCGATCCGCCCGGAATGGCGCCCAGGGCCACGGGGCAGCCGCGCAGCGCCAGCGCCCGGCCGGCGTGGTGGATGGTACCGTCGCCGCCCCAGACCAGCAGCGGCCCGCCGGCGGCCAGGGCCTGGTCGATGCTGGGCGTGTAGTCGAAGGGCGGTTCCAGCCGCACCGGGCGCAGGCGCTCCCGGTATTCCGCCGGCAGCCGGGCCAGGAGCGCATCCACGTCCATGCCGCCGCGCCCGGAGCCCGGGTTGAACACCAGCGGGACCGCCTCGGTCAACCTCATGGCTGACCGGCCGGGGCCAGGAAGCGGGTGGGCGGCGCGACCAGCGCCAGCCGCGCCCCGGTGACCGGGTGCTCCAGCTCCAGCTTCCAGGCGTGCAGCCAGAGCTGGTCGGACTTTTCCCCATGGTAGAAGCTGTCGCCCAGCACCGGGTTGCCCAGGTGGGCCAGGTGCACCCGGATCTGGTGGGTGCGGCCGCTGTGCGGCTCGGCCACCACCCAGAACCCCGCGACCAGCCCGGCGCATTCCTCGGCCGTGGCCGGGCGGAACCCGGTGCGGGCCGGGCGCGGCTCCTCCAGATCGCCCGAGCAGCCGTAGCGGGCCGGCTGGCTGCCCCGCACCCGGCCGATGGGGAGGTCGACGCTGACCGGCTCCAGCGGCCGGGAAACCCGGGCCAGGTAGGTCTTGCCGATGGTCCGGGCCTGGAACTGGCTGCCCAGGTGGGCCGAGGGGTGCTTGGCGATCACCAGCACGCCGGAGGTGCCCTGGTCCAGCCGGTGCTGCAGCGCCAGCACCTGGCCCGGGCGCTGGCGCAGCAGCAGGGCCGTCAGGTCGTGCTGGTCCGAGGCCTGGGTGCCTTGGGAAGCCATGCCGGCGGGCTTGTCCACCACCAGCAGCCAGTCGTCCTCGAACAGCACAGGAATCGCGCGGTCCGCCGGAGCGCCCAGGGCATCGTCATGAGCCACCAGCACTTCCGAGCCGGCGGCCAGGGTCCGGCCCGCCACCCGGACCCGCTTGCGGGCCACCTGGACCCCGCCCATCTGCAGCACCGCCCGGGCCTTGCGCCGGCTCAGGCCGGTCCGGAGGGAGATCAGCTGGTCCAGCCGCAGGCTCTCCTCGGCGGATTCAACATGGAATTTCCAGATGCGGATGGTCATCCCCCAAGATTAGCGCGTCCCTCGCGATCCCGTGGCTGTTAGGGTACTTTCCATGGTCCCCAGTACCGCTGGAACGAGCGCCGAGTCCATGCCGGAACGCCTGGCCTGCAGCCTGGGAGCCAAGGTGCGCCGGGCCTTCGGCCAGCTGGGATCGGTTTCATGGCTGCTGGGGAAGTGCCTCCAGGCCTGCCTCCGGCTCAGCCGGGAGCAGCGCCGGGTGGTGTGGGAGGTCACCCGGATCCAGATCCGCTTCACCGCCCTGGACGCCCTGCCCCTCTGCGTCCTCACCGCCCTGCTGCTGGGCGGCATCACCCTGCTGCAGGTGTTCGGCCAGCTCTCGGGCTTCGGCGTGGAGCGGCACATCAGCCAGATCCTGGCCCAGCTGGTGATCCGGGAGCTGGGCCCGCTGATGGTCGGCATCCTGGTGATCAGCCGCAGCGGCACCGCCATGGCCACCGAAATGGCCAGCCGCAAGCTCAGCGGTGAGCTGGCGGCGCTCTACGCCAGCGGCGTGGACCCCATCCCCTACCTGCTGGTGCCGCGCCTGCTGGGCGGGGTCATGTCGGTATTCTCCCTGGTGATCGTGTTCGACACCGTGGCGCTGCTGGGCGGGTTCCTGGTGGCCTGGCTGCGCCTGCCGGTGTCGTTCGGCTTTTTCCTGGGCGCCCTGGGCGAGGCCATCGGCCGCCAGGAGCTGACCGCCACCTTCTTCAAGTGCCTGGTGTTCGGGGCGGCCATCCCCCTGGTCTGCACCTCCTTCGGGCTGCGGGTCAAGCACAGCACCACCGAGATCCCCCAGGCGGTCACCAAGGCCTCGGTGGTGTCCCTGGCGGTCCTGCTGATGGCCGGCGCCGTCCTTTCGGTACTGATCTATGCCTGAGCCGCTGCTGGCCCTGGAGGCCGTCACCCTGCTGGCGCCGGAGGGCCGGGCCGTGTTCCGCGACCTGGACTGGACCCTGGCCCGGGGTGCCCGGTTCCACGCCAAGGGCGGCGCCGGCGGCGGCTGCACCGCCCTGCTGCGCCTGTGCGCGGGCATTGCCGAGCCGCACGCCGGCCGGGTGGTGCTGGACGGCGCCCCCCTGGAGCCGGGCGTCCTCCATCCGTTCCTGCGCCGCGGCCTCCTGGGCTGGGTGCCTTCGGACGGCGGCCTGGCGGTGAACCTCACCCTGCTGGACAACGTGGCCCTGCCGCTCCGGTTCGCCCAGAACCTGGGCCGGGGCGATGCGGAACGGAGCGCCCTGGCCTGGCTCGAGCAGGCCGGCCTGGGCCCGCAGGCGCACCAGCGCCCCTCGGTTCCCGGGGGCCGGGAGAGCTGGGTGGCGTCCCTGGCCCGGGCCGCGGCCAAGGGCTCCAGGCTCTGGCTGGTGGACCGCCCCGCGGGCGGGCTGGACGCGGCCTCCATCCGCGCGGCGGAACGGATCCTCGGCCAGGCGGCCCAGGATCCAGAGGTGACCTTCCTGCTGGTGGGCGGCGGATGGATGTCCGCCCTGGGCCGGGAACTGACCATCGGAGATGGGAGGGTGTTCTCATGAGGCTGGAAAAGGACGACGCGAAGATCGGGCTCCTGGTGTTCCTGACCCTGGCGCTGTTCGTGGGGTTCATCTTCCAGCGCAGCCTCACGACCATCTTCAAGAAGGAAAGCCGCGTGCAGGTGCGCCTGGCCAGCGCGGCGGACGTGGCCGAGGGCACCGAGGTCCAGCTCCAGGGCCTGCGGGTGGGCCAGGTGGAGAAGGTGGAACTGCAGCGCGACCAGGTCCAGTACCATTTCCTGGTCAGGCTGGGCCTGCGCACCGACATCGTGCTCTGGCAGGGCACCCGGGTCATGGTGGTGGCCAAGCCCCTGGGCGGCTCCTTCCTGGACCTCCAGCTGCCGCCGCCGGAGGAGCGCCGGGAGATCCTGGCGCAGGACAGCGTCCTGCCCGGCGCCTCCGGGCCCTCCCTGGCCACCCTGGTGGAGCACATCGACGCCCTGGTATCCAACCTCGGCCGGGGAGTGGACGAGCTGCGCGCCGAGTTCCAGGCCAAGGGCGCGGGCACCGTCCTGGACCACCCCCAGGTGCGCGAAGTGCTGCTGAACCTGAACCGGTCCCTGAAGGCCTTCCAGGGGCTGGCCGAGGACGGCCGCGGGCTGGTCCAGCAGGGCGGCGGCTCGGTGAAGGGCCTGGACCGGGCCCTGGCCACCCTGCAGCAGGTCATCGACCAGGTCCAGGCGCTGCTGAGCAGCCACGGGGAGGATCTGGACGCCATCGTGGCGCACCTGTCCGGCACCCTGAAGGAGATGGAGGGGCTGGGCCGGGAACTGCGCGGCGTGGTCCAGCAGGCCGGTCCGGACGCGAGCGAAAGCCTCAAGTCCCTGGACCGCACCCTGCGTTCCACCGAAAGCCTGCTGGAACTGCTCAAGGCCAAGCCGAACCGGCTGATCTGGGGCAAGCCCAGCCAGGCCGAGCAGGATGCGGCGGCGCAGCGGGTGGAGGCGGCCAGGAAAGCCCAGGGCGCCAAGCTGCCTTGAACCGAGTTCCTGAATTACCTCGCCGAGGTTCGCCGAGAAAAACCAAGCTTTCGAATCGTCTTCACGCCAAGTTATTCCCGGAATCCAGTTACAGGCCCCGCAGTCATATCACGGCAGTTTCGATAGCGCCTGGTCGAGGTCCCTGATGATGTCGTCCGGATTTTCCAGGCCGATGGACAGGCGGATCATGCCGTCGTCGATGCCGGCCTTGTCCCGTTCCGCCTGGGTCATGTGCTCGTGGGTGATGCTGCGCGGGTGCATGCAGATGCTGCGGCTGGTGCCGAAGGTGACGGCGTGGATGATCAGCTCGAAGGCGTTCATCACCGTCCGCGCCGCGGGGATGCCGCCCGGCACGACCAGCGACATCAGACCGCCGCCGCCCTGCATCTGGCGCTCGGCCAGCGCGTGCTGCGGATGGGACCCGAGGCCCGGATAGTTGACCTGGCGCACCTTCGGGTGGCCCGCCAGGAATTCGGCCACCTTCTGGGTGTTGCTGCTGTGCCTGGCCATGCGCAGCGGCAGCGTTTCGAGGTACTGGAGGGTCAGCCAGGAGTCGAAGGGCTGCATGATCGCGCCGATGAATTCGGTGGTGTTCCAGCGGATGTCCTCGGTCAGCGCTTCGGGGCCGACGATGGCGCCGCCCAGGACGCTGGCGTTGCCCGCCAGGAACTTGGTGACGCTGAGCAGGACGATGTCCGCGCCCAGTTCCAGCGGGCGCTGCACGGCCGCGGTGGCCGTGGTGTTGTCCACCAGCAGCGGCACGCCGTGCGCGTGGGCCACCTCGGCGACGGCGCGGATGTCGGTGACGAACAGGGTGGGGTTGGAGGGCGTTTCCACCCAGACCAGCTTGGTGCGCCGGTCGATCTGCTGATCCCAGGAGCGCGGGTCGGCGGGGTCGTCCACGAAGCGGAAGTGGATGCCGCAGCGTTCCGGGAAGATGGTCGCCGCCTGCTTGTAGCCTTCGCCGAAGATGTTCAGGGTGGTGACGATGTTGTCGCCGGGGCGGGCGATGGTGAAGATCAGGTTGAACAGGGCCTGCGAGCCGGAACCGGCGGTGAGCGCCGCCTCGCCGCCTTCGAGCGCGGCCAGGCGCTGCTCCAGCAGGGCCGCCGTGGGGGTCTTGGTGCGGCCGTACACCGGATAGGGAATCTTGTCGAAATTCTCGTAGGGATAGGTCATCGAGAGCACGATCGGCGGCACGAAGGCCCGGAACCGCTCGAGCGGGTCCGACGGGCGGAAGCCGGCGTGCAGCGCCTTGGTGTCGAAGCCAAGGGCGTCCGCGGGGCTGGCCGGACCCCGATGGTCCGGATCAAAGGTCCAGGCCTTGCGATTGAAGAAGAGATCGTCGTCCGTGCTCAAGATGCTCGCTCCTAATTTGATCGAAGGGGACTGCGTGCTCGCAGTCCCCTTCGCACTTTCCACTGCCTGCACAAGCGAAGTCCGGTCCTGCTGGCTACGGGTTGACGCCGCTGCGGTAGACTTCCTTGCCGCCCTTGATTTCGAAGATGCCCACGGACTTCACGGGGTTGCGGTCCTTGTCGAACTTGATGTGGCCGGACACCACGTCCATGTCGGTCGCGGCGAGGGCGTCGCGGACCGCGGCGCCATCGGTCTTGCCGGCGCGCTTGATGGCGTCGAACATCAGGTTGGCGCTGTCATAGGCCAGCACCGCGAGGCCGTCGGGCTCGTTGCCGAACTTGGCCTGGTACTTCTTCCGGAATTCCTGGACGATCGGCCGGGCGGGGTCGAGGTCATGGTTGGTGAAGAAGCAGCCTTCCACCGCCGTGCCGCCGACTTCCGTCAGCTTGGGGGAGTCCCAGCCGTCACCGCCGAGCAGCGGGCCCTTGAAGCCCAGTTCGCGGGCCTGCTTGGCGATCAGGGCCACGTCGTTGTAGTAGTCGGAGACGTAGAGGATCTCGGGCTTGTTGGCGAGGATCTTGGTCAGCTGGGCCTTGAAGTCGGTGGCCCCGGTGGCATGCCCTTCGAACCCGACCACCTGGCCGCCCAGGGCGGTGTACTTGACCTTGAAGAAGTCGGAAAGGCCCTTGGTGTAGTCGTTGCCCACGTCGAACAGGCAGGCGGCTTTCTTGGTCTTCAGGTCGTTGTAGGCGAAGATGGCGCCGACCGTGCCCTGGAAGGGATCGATGAAGCAGGCCCGGTAGATGTAGTCGCCGACCTGGGTCACCTTGGGATTGGTGGCGGTGGTGGCCATGCTCGGAATCCCGGCGGCCTGGCAGATGGGAGCGCCGGCCAGCGCCACCTTGGACATGACCGGGCCGAGCATGGCCACGGCCTTGTTCTGCTGGATAATCTTGGTGTAGACCGTGGCTCCCTCCGCGGGATCGCCCTTGTCGTCGCCGAAGGCCAGCTTGACCTGCTTGGTCAGCAGTCCGCCCTTGGCGTTGCATTCCTCGAACGCCAAATCGAATCCGTTCTTGGTGGAGGTCCCGAAGGTTGCGGCCTCGCCGGTCACCGGCGCCACACCGCCGATGATGATTTCCTTGCTTGACTTGTCGCAAGCGAGGAAGGTCCCCGCCAGCAAAGTACACGCAACTGCACTCAGGATGAACGTCTTCATGTGTCCTCCGGGGGATGAATGATTGGGATTTTGCTGAGGATGACAGGGTTCAATCCGAGGTCAAGATTGAATTCAGAAAAACAGCGAGCCTTGGCCGTATTCCGTTGCCGCTGGGCCGGAACGAGGCCCGGTGGTCCCCCTCGGCATTTTGCCGTGCGCTCCCGGCGGAAGCTGTCACACTCGTCGCCGAGCCGGATCGCCGGGCTTCATGGCTACTCTTTTTGTATGAATTTTTTACTATTTTATTGACCTCTTTAATCAAGGCAGAATCATGAACAACGTTCTCAAGCTGCGCACCGTGACGATGCTGTTCGGCCTGCTCCTGCCGCTGCCCTCCAGCTCGGCGTTCCCTCCGTACACGCCGGTTTCCACCCAGCCGTTCACCGCCGTCGACCGGCTGATCCGCCAGGCCCGGTGGATCCGCAACCAGGTCTGGACCTCCGGCACCATCGGCGACGCCTCCGCCTACCTGTTCCCGAAGAGCTTCGACGTCGATTCCGGCTACGGCATGCTCGGCACCGACTACTTCAGCTGGATGCTGGAGCACAATGAAGCCTATTACCAGTACGACCTTGCCCACGACGACCACAGGCTCGACGTGCCGCTGGACCGCAGCGATGACGCCGCCATCGAGCGGGTGATGATGGCCGGCGGCGCCAACAGCTACGATATGGCCTGCTGGTCCCTCGCGCTGTCCGCGGCCACCTGCGACAGCCATTTCGCCGCCGAGGACATCCTTGATTTCCGCGGCGCGCTGCTCGCCTACCACCATTTCCTGCTCACTTCCACCTATCCCGGGGGATTCCAGACCTACCGGGTCGGCGGCGCCAGTTCCTGGCGGTATGGCGAAACCGGCCAGGACGCCAGCGCCGGGACCGATGGCCAGGGCCGCCCCTACGATTCCCGCAATGCCTACTACTGGGCCTATCCGTCCCCCCGGTGGCAGAACCCGGATCCGCACTGGGACCCCAAGGCGCCCACCGGGGCGGTAATGAACTGGCCGGGCTGGGAGGCGGTCACCGGCGAGGAAGCCTGGGTCGCCCTGATCGCCCCCATGCAGGTGGCCTTCAACCAGAACCTGGGCCGCCCCGGCTGGGCGGCGCGCCAGGCGCCCATCGACGCCGTGGCGCTGGTGGGGAACGCCTGCCGGGCCCTGCACGCCGTGGACCTGATGCAGAATTCGGCCACCGGCGGCATCTACCGCAACGCCAGGCCCCCGGATCAGACCCAAGGGTTCGAAGTCTCCATGGAGAACAACTGGTCCATGTACACCGGGCTGCGCTTCCTCCAGGCAGCCCTGGCCGATCTCCGGACCGCCCTGCCCGGCTACCGGCAGGTGCTGGATTTCGATCTGGACCAGGCGCAGCTGGACCTGGACCGGATCATGGGCGGCATGGTGCGCTTCTTCAAGAACCGGGCGCTGGTCTGGCACGCCCCGGGCCAGCCGTTCGGCGACCCGGCGGCGACCGGCCACGGTTTCTTCCTGCAGGGCACCGCCGGCAGGGCCGGCGCCGCCCAGGGCAACCGCGTGGCCTTCGCCACCGACGTCCAGACCTGGGGCATCGCCGCCATCCTCGGCGACCGGGCCCTGGAGCACGACCTGGAGCAGGTCTACGGCCCGGATTTGCTGTACCGGATGTTCCAGGCGGCCATCCAGCTGGGCGGCTACTACCCTCCCGGGGCCAAGGGCAACGAGCCGGCCGGGATCGGCTTCAACGCCCAGACCATGGCGGATCCCGCCGCCCAGATGTCCGGCGAATGGACCTGGGGCGCCATCAATGCGGCCATCGTCCTGGCCGATTTCTACCGCGAGCCCGGCCACGCCGACCCTGACCGGGCCGCGGCGCTGCTCGCCCAGGCCCGCAGCATGATCGCCGGGGTGGACCGCCTGTGTTCCCACTACTACAACCCGGACCATCAGCCCGGGGGCCGGGAATGGGTTGGCACCCTCTACGCCAACTCGCGCCAGTGGATCCCCTGGGGCTGGTACTCCAACGCCTGCCCCTCCCAGGCTGCCACCACCTGGGCCATGCGGGTGAACGCCGGGTTCGACAGCTTCGAGCTGGGCGGCGGCGCCCACCAGGCCACGGTCAAGGAGTTGGGGCTGGCCGGGGGGCTTCCTGCGGATTGAAACAGGATCATCCGCCGATATCCACAGGTTCCGAAGGCGTGAAGCGCTTCCCGTTCCACGAAAAATTGGGATGAATTCCAGTTTTTCTTTTCTCGGCGAACCTCGGCTGCCTCGGCGTCCTCGGCGATAAGCTTTTCCTCGGTTCCGGTAGCGCCTATCGTTGCTGCGCAGAAGCACCAATGAAAGAGCTTATCGCCGAGGACGCCGAGGTGAAAAGACCAGTATCCTTCTCCTTTTTTTCATGGGGCTTGCCCTTCGCCCCCCTGCTTCGCCCACTCCGCCCGCAGGCTCCGGAGCTCCTCCTGGGCCGGCCCGGGCGCGGCCAGGGCGATGGCCTGGTCCAGCAGGGCCAGCGCCGGGCCGGGTTGCCCCGAGCGGCGCAGCAGCTGGGCCTTCAAGGAGAGGTTCCGGTAGCCGGGCTGGATCCGGATCGATTGTTCGACCCAGGCCAGGGCCCGGTCCAGGTGGCTGTCGCTCTGCAGGCAGTAGGCCGCGGCCTGGTTCAGGGGCTGCCACGCCTCGGGCCCGGCCCCGGCCACGGCCTGCTCCAGGTAGACCCAGTAGCGGTCGCGGGCGGCGAAGTCCACGTCGAAGCCCACGGCCAGGGTGCCCCAGGCCAGGGTGACCCTGAGGCTGTCGGGGCCGGCCAGCTGGATGTCGTAGGACAGGTCCTCCCGGGCGGGCCCCGAACCCGGCCGCGCCGCCCAGCGCAGGGCGTCCTGGCCGGGCTGGTAGTTGAAGGCCCCCCACTGCCTGCCGACCTTGTTGAGGATCAAGGTCCACTGGTCCGGACCCGGGATGGCGAAGAAGCCGTAGGTGCCCGCGGCCAGGGGCTTGCCGTCGATCCGCACCGGGTCGCTGAAGGTGAAGGTGGTGGCCTCGTTGGCGCCGGCCCGCCAGACCTGGCCGTAGGGCACCAGGGCGCCCCAGAGCTTGCGGCCCTTCACCGCCGGACGGTGGTAGTCGATCCGCAGCGAGCTGATCCCCAGTTCCTGGGTGACGCTCGCGGCGGGACTGGCCTGGAACGGCTTGATCGCGGCCTGCCGGGCCGCCAGCCCCAGGCAGCAGACCAGTGCGAGAACGGCTTTGCAGCGCATGGACAGGCTCCTATTCCTCCCGGATGGCTTCGGAACGGATGATCCGGCGGGCCTGGATCATCCGGCGCAGGGCTTCCCGCACCTCGGGGGGCAGGAGCCGGAGCACCAGCCCCAGCCGGATCGGCAGCGGATCGCCGTCCAGCCGCCCCGAGTGGCGCACCTCGCCCACCAGGTGCAGCGGGACGCCGCTCGGCAGCAGCGTGTCCACCTGCATCTCGCCCTGGAGCGGGAACGGCGGCGCCCTCCGCAGGCCCAGGCCCACGCCGGTTTCGGTGAGGTTCAGCAGCTCGGCCGAGAACCGCCTGCCCTGGACGGTGAGGGTGGCCCGCAGCGGCGGCAGCTCCGGGGTGGCCACCCGCACTTCTTCCCGGCGATGCCACTCCAGCGGCAGCGTCGGCCAGGCGGCGCGCAGCACCACGAGCTGCTGGCGGCCCCCCGCCTCGGCGGCCAGGGGCTCCAGCAGCACGGTGCGGATGGAGACCACGTCCTCGTCCAGCAGGAAGGAAAGGGTGACCGGCGTGCCGGCCGGGGGCAGCCGGTCCCGGCGCTTGACCCCCGCCAGGTGGATGGCGGTGCCGCGCTCCAGGCCCCGCACCTGCAGCTGCCCCAGCATGCGGCTGGTGCCGTCGGCGCGCAGGCTGGCGGAACACTGGCCGTTGCGCACCCGGTTCAGGAGCGCCTCCAGTTCTTCCTGGCTCACTGGCCGCAGATCGGGCATGCCCGTGCCTCACATTCCATGATGGAGCCTCTCGGCCAGGTTGGGGTGCAGGCCCGCCGCCAGGATGGCCCGGGCGGCGCCGGCGTGATCGTAGTCCATGCGGTGCAGCTTGACACGCCGGGCCGCGGGGTCGTAGGTCATGAAGGACAGCCGGGGATCCCGGTCCCGGGGCTGGCCCACCGAGCCGGGATTGATCAGGTAGCGGCAGCCCTCCCGCAGCTGGAACCAGGTCCCCGGCTCGAAGCTGAGGTGGCTCAAGCGCTGGGCCCGTTCGTCCAGCTCGTAGCCCTCGGCCAGGTGGGTGTGGCCGAAGAAGCAGAGCTGCTGTTGGAAGCCGTCGAAGGCCTGGAGGGCCTCCCGGGGGTGCAGCAGGTAGGCGTCCTCGTCCAGCGGCGAGCCGTGGGAGATCCGGTAGTCCTGCCCCACGTCCAGCGGGCCCAGGGGCAGGCCCTCCAGGAACCAGGCGTTCTCCGGGTTCAGCTGGCCCTTGGTCCAGGTCACCGCGGTGCGCGCCGGCAGGCTGAAGCCGAAGTCGACTCCCGGGGTGACGCAGGACCGGTCGTGGTTGCCGCGCACCACGATCAGCGGCTCCATCTGCCGGATCAAATCCAGGGTTTCATTGGGGTTGGCGCCATAGCCCACCAGATCCCCCAGCACCACGTAGCGCTGCAGGACCCGGCGCCTGGCGTAGCGCATGACCGTGCGCAGCGCCTGGATATTGGAGTGGATGTCAGAAAGGATGAGGTCCATGGGAAAACAGCTTCGCTTGAGTGTTGCACATTCCGGAACAGCAAGGCACCATCGGCCTTTCACGGAAACGGGCCTTGCGTCCTTCATGGATGACAGGGTTGGTGTCGACCCCAGTCTATATCCAGCCCGTTCCGGCGGCCCATGGTTTCTTGAAGATCTCAATCACAAGCCACCGGCCAGCGCCGCCGCCAGGGCCTTGGGCGACCGGCCCAGCGGCAAAACCATGGGGGCTTCGCTCCAGGCCGCCCTCCGGCTGGCCCACCGGGCCAGGAACTGCTCCCGGCTGGTGGCCAAGGGCCGGGAAGGATCCCGGCCCACCCGGGCCCAGGCCCGCTCCGGCACTTCGGCCAGCCACAGCGCCGTGAAGCCCGCGGCGCGCACCGCCTCCCGGGTGGCCGGGTCCTCCCAGGCGCCGGCGCCCAGGGCCACCACCGCCGGGGATTCGACGCAGGCGCGCACCGCCCGGGCCTCCAGGGCGCGGAAGCCGGCCTCCCCGCAGGCGGCGAAGATGCGGGCGACGGCCAGCCCGGCCCCGGCTTCCACCCAGGTGTCGGAATCCCGCGCCGGCAGGCCCAGGAGCTGCGACAGCAGGCCGGCCAGGGCGGATTTCCCCGCCCCGCTGCCGCCCACCAGCACGATGCCCCGGCCCGGAGCGATGGGCGGGCAGGCCCGCCAGCGTTCGCCCTGGGCCCGCCAGAGCAGCTCCGCGGGATCCGCGGCCCGGGCCACCTCGGCCACCATGGCCAGGGCCTCGGCGCCCGCCTCGAAACAGTCCCGGGCGTCGGCCATGGTCAGGCCGCCGATCGCCACGGGCGCCACGCCCCGCGCCCGCAGGGCCGCGCAGCCGGCCCGCAGGCCCTCCAGGCCGATCGGCTCGGCGTGGTCGGCCTTGCTGGCGGTGGCCCGGAACGGGCCGATGCCGGCGTGGTCGCAGGCGGGGTCGGGCTCGTTCCATTCCCCGGCACGGTGGGTGGAGCAGCCCAGGTGCAGCCCTTTGATCCCGGGCAGCTCCCTGGCCACGCCGGCGGGCAGGTCGCCCTGGCCCAGGTGCAGGCCCCAGGGCGCCAGCCCCTGCGCCGCGGCCAGCACCGCCAGGTCGGAGCGGTCGTTGACGCAGATGGCGGGCCAGCCGCCCCGGGCCGCCGCCCCGGCCAGGGCCGCGGCCAGCTCCCGCCACTGGGCCGCCGCGTCCAGCGGCTTGCCGCGGAACTGCACCAGGGGGAAACCGGCGTCACCGAGCGCGCGGATCTGGGCCGCCAGCGGCAGCGGAGCGCGGGGATCGGTGATGGGATAGATGGGCGGCAGGTGCATCGGACCATGCTGCCAGCCTTGGGCCGCCGCCGGGAGCCCGATTTCACTCCGCTTCGAACTGCAGCCGCACCAGCTTGGCATAGATGCCCTGCTGGCCCATGAGGCCGTCGTGGCTGCCCCGCTCCACCAGCTGGCCCTGGTCCATGACCCAGATCTCGTCCGCGTCCTTGATGGTGCTCAGGCGGTGGGCGATGGTGAAGGTGGTGAGGCGATGGCTCACCCGCTCGATGACCTTCTGGATCTTGTGCTCGGTCTCGCTGTCGATGTTGGCCGTGGCCTCGTCCAGCAGCAGGATCGCCGGTTCCTGGTAGAGCATCCGGGCGAAGGCCACCAGCTGGCGCTCGCCGGCGGAAAGCTTCTGGCCGCGCTCGCCCACCTGGGTGCGCAGGCCATCGGCGAGCCGCCCGACCATGTCGTCCAGCTGGCTCTGGCGCAGCACCTCGTCCAGGCGCTGCGGGTCCAGGGGCCGGCCCAGGGTGATGTTCTCTTCGAGGGTGCCGGAGAAGATGAACACATCCTGCAGCACCAGCCCGAACAGGGCGCGCACGTCCTTCAGCCGGGCTCCGCGCAGGTCCAGCCCGTCCACGGTGATGCGGCCTTCCGCCACATCGTAGAAGCGCATGAGCAGGTTGATGAGGGTCGATTTGCCGGCGCCGGTGTGGCCCACCACCGCCACCCGCCGGCCCTTGGGGATGACTCCGGACAGGCCCCGGACCACCTGCCGGCCGCCGGCCTCGTAGGCGAAGCCGACCCCTTCCAGGCGGATCTCGTGCTCGAAGGCGACCGGCTCCGGCTCGGCCGGCTCGGGGATCTGGTCGGTGTCGTCCAGCAGCTTGAAGATGCGCTCGCTGGAGGCCAGGGCGGTCTGCATGACGTTGTAGCGCTCGGCCAGTTCCCGGATGGGCCGGAAGAACCGCCCCGACTGCTGGATGAAGGCCAGCAGCAGGCCCAGGGTGAGCGTGCCCAGCTTCAGCTTGAACCCGGCGTAGAAGATCAGCGCCGCCAGGGTGCCGTTGGTGATGAACTCGACCACCGGGAAGAACACCGCGTAGGCGAAGATCGTGCGCAGGAAGGCGTCCAGGTACTTCTGGTTGAAGTCGCGGAACAGCCGGCGGCTCTGCACCTCGCGGGCGTTCATCTGGACCAGCGCCAGGCCGGAGAGCTGCTCCTGCAGGAAGGCCTGGATGGCGGCGTAGCGGCCCTGGGTCTCCCGGTAGGCGGCCGAGGCATAGCGCCGGAACACCTCGGTGGCGAGCAGCAGGAGCGGCATGATGCCCACCGCCACCAGGGCCAGGCCGCGGTGCTTGCTGAACATCCAGACCACGATGGCCGTGAGCGACAGGGCGTCGCCGACGATGGCGACGAAGCCCGAGGAGAACATTTCGTTGAGATTCTGCACATCACTGATGACCCGGGTCATGAGCCGGCCCACGGGGTTGCGGTGGAAGAAATGCGTGCTGCGCTTCATCAGGTGGGCAAACAGCTGCAGCCGCAAATCGAGCATGGCGCGCTGGCCGACCCAGGCCAGCAGGCCGAAGCGCGCGGTCTGCACCACGAAGCCCAGCAGCACGAAGCCCAGGAAGGCCGCCACCAGGGGACCGGCCCCGTGCATGGAGCCGTTGGCCAGGTAGCGGTCGATGAGCCGCAGGGTGAACTCCGAGGGCAGCACGTCGAGCACCGCTCCGGCCACCATCAGCAGCAGCAGCGCCACCAGTCCGGGCCAGTAGGGCTTGAGGTATCCCACCAGCCGGACCAGCAGGGTGTGCCGGTGGGGCTGTTCATCCACCTGGTCGGATTGAAAAAAAGTACTCGATGGTTCGGCCATGAAGGCATTCTTTCATAATTAACCTCATGGCATGATGAATGATCCGCCATGCGGAACTATTCAAATCCCCGGGGAAACCCCCCGCATTCAGGAAGACGCCATGATGAGATGCGCTGTGTTCATAGATGGCAATAATATTTTCCATTCGGCCCGGCAATTAGGCTTCGAAGTGGACTATAGCCGGCTCCTGGCTCTGCTGGTAGGGCGCGACCGGGAACTGCTGCGGGCGTTCTTCTACACCGGCGTCGACGAGACGGCCGACCGGCAACGCGGGTTCCTGCACTGGATGCGCCGGAACGGCTTCCGGGTGGTGCAGAAACCGGTGAAACTGGAGCGGGACGGCACCCGCCGGGCCCGG
>Ga0181520_10002158_pt1 | contig 37416 bp, 18 predicted proteins | sample PEATcosm2014_Bin_29_FD_132451 | JGI IMG/M metagenome (GOLD analysis project Ga0181520, IMG submission 132451) | Peatland microbial communities from MTU Mesocosm Facility, Houghton, MI, USA - PEATcosm2014_Bin02_30_metaG | ecosystem: Environmental > Terrestrial > Soil > Wetlands > Peat | place... | reverse complement strand
TCATATTGAGAAAATTATGAAAAAATATTTTATTGGAATTGTACTTCTTATTCTTTTTATATATCAGAATATTATCGCGCAGGATTTAACAAAGTATGTCGATCCTTTCATTGGTACGGGAGGAGAAGGGCATACTTACCCCGGGGCTGTTTTACCTTTCGGTATGGTGCAGCTGAGTCCGGATACACGCCCGGGTAATTGGGATGATTGCAGCGGTTATCATTATAGCTGCAATTCGATTCTCGGCTTTTCACATCTTCATCTAAGCGGTACCGGCGTCCCTGGTTATGGCGATATTTTATTCATGCCAACTACCGGGAAAATTCAACTTGAACCGGGAGATGAAAAAAAATCATTAACGGGATATAAAAGTAAATTTGATCACTCTTCCGAAATTGCCGAACCTGGTTATTATTCCGTTCTGCTCTCTGATTATTCAATCAGAGCTGAATTGACGGTAACAACTCGTGCCGGGTTTCATCGCTATACTTATCCGTCAAATTCTTCTGCAAACTTAATTATAGACCTTGTGCACCGGATACAATCAACGGCAGCTATTAAAGAAGCCGAATTCCGTATAGTTGATGAAAATAAAATAGAAGGGATGAGAAGAACCAGCGGGTATATAAAGGATCATTTAATTTATTTCGTCGCTGAATTTTCAAAACCGGTTATTGAGTCTGGAATTCAAAACGATGGCAGGCTTTCTACCCAAATTAAAGAAGCTAAAGGAACCCGCATTAAAGCTTATTTGAAATTTAACGTGCGTGATAAAGAACCGCTGCTAATTAAAGTAGGTATTTCTACGGTTGATTATGAAGGCGCAAGAAAAAATCTCGCCGCTGAAATTTCCGGGTGGGATTTTGACAAAGTGAGAAATGACGCAAAAGAAATATGGAATAAACAGTTATCAAAAATAATTGTAAAAAATCAATCTGAAGACAAGAAAAAAATATTTTATACCGCACTCTATCACGCCTCCGTAGCTCCCAATATATACTTTGATGTGGATAGAAGATACCGTGGAAGAGATAGGCAGGTTCATTATTGCAAAGATTTTGATAACTATACCGCCTTTTCATTATGGGATACTTTCCGTTCCACACATCCGTTATATCTTCTGATTGATCCTGAACGGGCAAACAATATGGTTAATTCGCTTTTGGCAAAGTATGATGAAAGCGGTATGCTTCCCAAAATTGAATATGGAAACAACGAAACCGGCGATATGATCGGTTATCATTCTTTGCCCGTTATTGCTGATGCTTATGTAAAAGGAATCCGTGGTTTTGATGCTGAACATGCATTAAAAGCAATGGTGAACTCGGCTTATTACAGCGATCCTGAAATGAAATTATATATGCAGCTTGGATATGTCCCGGCAGATAAAAAAAAGGAATCAGTCTCTAAGACTATTGAGTATTCTTATGATGATTGGACTATATATGCCTTGGCAAATGCAGTTGGTGACCAAAAAACGGCTAATGAATTTCTTCTACGGTCAGAATACTACAGGAACTTATTTAATGGATATTCAGGGTTTTTTAGAGGTAGAAATTCTTCCGGAGACTGGGTCCCGGAATTTGATCCTTTTGAAGTTTCGCATGATTTTACCGAAGGTAATGCCTGGCAGTATAGCCTGTTTGCGCCCCATGATATGAATGGCTTGATTAATTTGTACGGCGGTAAAAAGAAATTTATCAGTCATGTCGATCGGTTGTTTTCCTCTAAATCTGTTTTCACGGGGAAAAAAATTTCCGACTTAACCGGTACAATAGGGCAATATGTACACGGTAATGAACCCAGCCATCACATAGCGTATGTTTATAATTTTGTTGATCAGCCATGGAAAACACAAGAAAGAATTCATCAGCTTTGCAAAGAAATGTACACAACTCATCCCGATGGACTAATCGGTAACGATGACTGCGGTCAAATGTCCTCTTGGTTCATTTTTTCATCTATGGGCTTTTATCCATTTTGTCCCGGAACGGATGAGTACCAAATAGGCGCTCCTTTCTTTGATGAGGTTACACTGAACCAGGTTAATGGTAAAAAGTTTGTTATTAAAACTGAAAATCTTAGCGATAAGAATTATTATATTCAATCTGCTCAGCTAAACGGGAAAGAATTGAATGTGCCGTTTATTAAACATTCCAATATTGCAGAGGGCGGTGTATTAATATTTCGCATGGGAAGCGCGCCGAATAAGAATTGGGGAAATGTTGATAAAGAAAGTCCGTATTCTTTATCAAAAGGCAGAGTTGTCAGCATACCTTATGTAAAAAACGATATCGGTTATTTTGCAAATAAAACAAAAGTTGAACTTGGATGTGCTACTGACGGAGCGGAAATCCGTTATACGCTTGACGGCTCATTACCCGATAAAAATTCAATATTGTTCAAAAAACCATTTACATTATTTGAAAGTGCAGAGCTAAAAGTCTGTGCATTTAAAGATGAGTTGAAACCTTCTCCGGTACTAAAAATTAATGCGGTAAAAGCTAAGTTTGAAAAAGCAGTTGATATCTCTGAAGATTCATTGATAAACGGTGTACAATATAAATATTATGAGGGGCTAATAAACTCTGCTTATGATATCCCCGGTGGAGTTATAAAAAAAATCGGCAATCTGAAATATTTTTCATTGGAGCCGGCGGAAGTAAAAGAATTATATGGTTTTTCTTTTAATGGTTACATTTATATCCCCGACGAGCAAATTTACTCCTTCTACACTAAGTCGGATGATGGAAGTGTTCTGTTGATTGATAATAAAGAAGTTGTTAATAACGACGGCGCTCATTCAGCCTCAAGAGCGATCTCCAATGTAATCGCATTGAGTAAAGGCTTTCATGCTTTTACTCTCTTATACTTTAACCGGTATAAAGATGCCGTTGTGATAGTTGGTTGGGGCAGTAAAAAAATATCCAGTCAGGTTATTCCGGCAAAATATTTATTCAGAAAAAAATAATTTAAAAGATCAAAAAATTTAATCTTTTATTACAAAATAATATTTACCCGATCCGATATGCAATAATATTTTCCCGTCGGCTGATTTTTCGGATTGTGCTTCTTTTAGTTCCTCAACCGGCTTGCCGCTTTCAAAAATCTTTTCTTTTGTACCGGTCGGCATAAGAACATCCGCGGTTGTATTAGGCGGAATCTGTATGTCAAACATAACGGAATCATTTTCATTTCTCCAACCGGACGAAATCATTCCGTAAATGGAATGATATTCCGCTTTTGCAAATTTCAATTCTTTTGTTATATGCGGATTTACAATAATGTTTTTATAGCCGGGTCTGTCTGGATCAGTTTCAATACCCGCAACACTGCTGTAAAGCCATTTCCCGACAGCGCCGTAAGCATAATGATTAAACGAGTTCATTCCATCGTTTTGAAATGAGCCATCAGGTTTTATACCGTCCCAGCGTTCCCAAATAGTAGTTGCACCTTTTGTAACCGGGTAAAGCCATGAAGGATACTTTTTCCTGAATAGGAGCATATATGCTAAATCTGTGTAGCCGTTATCTGTAAGTACCCGGCTTATTCGTGAAGCGCCAAGAAAGCCGGTTGTTAGATGTCCGAAATTTGCAACGTCGTCAGCAAGGCGTTTCGCTGTTGTTGCTATTAAGTTTTCGGGAATAAGTTCGAAATCCAGAGCTAATGCATAGGCGGTTTGTGTATTGGATGCAAGCCTTCCGGTTTGAGTTATAAATTCCTTTTGAAATGCATTTTTTATGTTTTTCATCAAGTCGGAGTACTCTTCTGCGTCTTGTTTCTTCCCAAGTATTAAAGCAATTTTTTGCAGTAGACTTGTCGAATGGTAGAAATATGCTGTCCCTATAAGATCTTTATCAGTTGTTGCGCCGGGGTAATCCGATGCTGTAGTTGCAAATGCCAGCCAATCTCCGTAGCCGACGGCTTTTTTCCATATGTAGGAATCGCCCGCATTTTTCTTTAAGTATTTAATCCAGGCTTTCATTGATTCATATTGTGTCTCCAGAATCCGGGTATCGCCGTAGTTTTGATAAACCGTCCAGGGAACGATTACTGCTGCATCCGCCCAACCGGCTGCGCCTCCATTATTACTTAAAATATTTGGAATTACATCCGGGATCCTTCCGTCTTCATATTGATCGGCAATGAAATCTTTCATCCACTTTGTGTAAAAAGATGCTGCGTCCATATTGAAACATGCGGTGGGTGCAAAAACTTCCGCGTCGCCGGTCCAGCCCAATCTTTCATCTCGCTGCGGGCAGTCGGTTGGTATTCCCAAAAAGTTACCTCTTAATCCCCACTGAATATTCCTTTGTAATTGATTAACTAATGAATCGGAACACTCAAAACTTCCGGTTGGGGTCATATCTGAATGTATTACTTCACCGGAAATATCATTAAGAGAAATTTCCCCGGGATAATCCGTTACTGCGACGTATCTAAAACCTTGAAATGTAAAATGCGGTCGGAATTTCTCTATATCGTTGCCTTTGAAAATATATTCTACTTTTTGTTGTGCTCTGCGGAGATTTGCCGTATAAATATTCCCGTCTTTATCAAGTACTTCGGCATGTCTTAAATTTATTTTATCGCCTGCGCTGCCTTTTAATTTAAACTGAACCCAGCCTACCATATTTTGTCCCATATCGAAAACTAAATCGCCATTGGGAGATTTAAATTCTTTGATTGGTTTTATAGTTTGTGTTACCCTGATTACGGGATCCGCTGATGCTGTTAAAATTTCTTTGCTGTATTGTTTTTCAACTACATCGCTCCAGTCTTTGTCATCAAAGCCCGGTTTATCCCAACCGTCTTTTTCCAACCAGGCATCATAGGTCTCCCCATCATAAATCTCCGACATTAAGATTGGTCCCTTAGCCGATTTCCATGCGGAACCGGATTTAATTATTTCTGTTGTCCCATCCTTATACGTGATGTTAACCTGTAATAATAGACCGGGTTTTTTACCGTAATTGTTCTGCTTCTTGTCCCAGGTTAAAGGACCCCTGTACCAGCCGTCGCCGAGAATTACTCCTAAAACATTTCTGCCTTGTTGAATATTTTCTGTTATATCATAAGTTTGATATTGAAGGCGTTTGTTATAACTGGTCCAGCCTGGCGTGAATAATTGATCGCCGGCTTTATCTCCGTTGATCTGGAATTCGTAAAGTCCATGACTGGTTACATAAGCTCTTGCTGATTTTACAGGTTTTTTTATATAAAATTCATTGCGAAGCATAGGGCACGCATTATAATTATTTTCAGTTTCTTCCAACTCCGGCTCAATCCATTCAGCTTGCCAATCCTCTGCTTTCAACAAACCCATTTCCCAGTACGAAGTTTTACTCCAATTGGACTCGCTTCCGTCTTTATCCCAAATTTTAACTTGCCAATATATACGCTGTCCGGATTTCAATGCCGTGCCGTTATAAACAACCTGGTTGGACTGATCCGATAAAATTTTACCGCTGTCCCATAAAAGACCTTTGCCCTTTAATAATTCCTTTTCTGATTCGGAAGCGCGTATTTGGTAAGCTTTTTGTTTAAAATTTCTTTTGCCGGAGAGAATTTCCCAGCTGAATCTGGGGTGTGTCGCATCAATGCCAAGAGGGTTGATTTTATACTCCGTTCTAAGGTTGGTTAACTCCGGTAAATCCGATGCCTTAATCTGTTGGAAAAATAATCCAATTTGTAAAAACACCAGTAATAAACAGCTGCGGCGTCTAAGCCGTGCTATAAATTCATTCATCTTTAGCATGATGTCATTCCATTTGTATTTTTTATTAAAAAATTGTTTAACCAAAAAATAGGTTTTAGTATACTCGGTTTTTTCTTCAACGTAATATTACTATACACCGGTTTAAAAATAAATAGTATATTATCAATTGACTTGTATATAAATTAAATTCTTAGGTAGATATGTTAAAGTCCTGTTTATTCGGCTGTTTTATTTACTATATTGCATACAAAAAAAATAAATGCTAAAAATTACGGTTTAAAAAATGGAAAAATATTTATTATTTATTCTTGTCGTTTGTAGCTTAATAAATGTTAATGCGGGCAGTACAATTAAAAAAGAATCAAAAAATTATGCGGATTATGTTAACCCATTGGTTGGAACGATTTCCGAACATCAGCTATCCAACGGAAACACGTACCCGGCAATTGCGCTCCCATGGGGTATGAATTTCTGGTCGCCGCAAACAGGAAAGAATGGCGATGGCTGGCAGTACTCTTATGATTCGCATAAGATTATTGGCTTCAAACAAACTCATCAACCTTCCCCGTGGATCGGAGATTATGGCGCCTTTTCCATTATGCCGGAAACAGGAGAATTAAAAATAGGCGAAGATGAACGCGCTGCATGGTTTAGCCATAAAAGAGAAACCGCAAAACCGTATTATTACCAGGCATACCTTGGTGATTATAATGTCTGGGTAGAAATCACTCCAACGGAAAGAGCCGCGCAATTTCAAATAAAATACCACGGGTTTGATAAGTCTTATCTTTTAATTGATGCATTTGATAAAGGCTCGTATGTTAAAATCCTTCCAAAAGAAAAAAAAATAATCGGCTTTTGCAGGAACAACGAAGGGGGAGTGCCGGATAATTTTCATAATTACTTTGTTATTTATTTTGATAAGGAAATCGACTCCACTTATACATGGAATAACGCTGAGATTCATCCTGGTTATCTTGAAGAGGAAGGCGATCATGTTGGGGCGGTAATAAAATTCAAATCTCAGGAAGATGAAATTGTCCATCTTAAAATTGCCTCTTCTTTTATAAGCTATGAACAGGCTGAATTAAATCTTAAAAGGGAAATTGGAAACGATTCTTTCCTTCAAACAATGAACAAAGCGAAAAACATTTGGAATGAAGGTCTGGGGAAAATTGAAGCCGAAGGCGGAACTGAAGACCAGCTAAAAACTTTTTATACGGCAATTTATAGGACAATGCTGTTCCCCCGGCAATTTTTTGAATATAATAAAGAAAATAAGGCTGTTCATTACAGCCCTTATAACGGGAAAATTTTACCGGGATATATGTTTACCGATGATGGCTTCTGGGATACTTTCCGTGCTGTATTTCCTTTCTTTACAATAATGCATCGCGATCTTTGCAGCCGTATAATGCAAGGACTTGTCAATACTTATAAAGAAAGTGGCTGGCTGCCTGAATGGGCTAGCCCGGGTCATAGAGATTGTATGATCGGTTCTAATTCAGCTTCAATTATTGCCGACGCTTATTTAAAAGGTATTAGAGGCTATGACATCAATACTCTCTACGAAGCGGTATTAAAAAATTCTGAAAATGAAGGTCCCCTTAAATCTGTAGGTAGATTTGGGGTAAAATATTACAACTCTTTAGGTTACATTCCTTATGATGTTAAAGTAAATGAAAATGCTGCAAGAACTTTGGAATATAGTTACGATGATTTCACAATTATGAAACTTGCCGAAGCATTAAAAAGACCTCAAAGTGAAATAGATAAATTTGCAAAACGCGCTCTCAATTACAGAAATGTTTTTGACCCTTCTACAAACTTTATGCGTGGAAGAAATAAAGACGGAAGCTGGCAGTCGCCGTTTAGACCTGATAAGTGGGGCGACGCATTTACCGAAGGATGCTCTTGGCATTACACTTGGGCTGTGTTTCATGATCCTCAAGGTCTGATAAATTTGATGGGGGGAAGAGAAAAATTTATAAATAAACTTGATTCGGTCTTTATAACTCCCCCCACTTTTGATTGCTCTTATTATAAAAGACAGATTCATGAAATTACCGAAATGGTCATCGTGGGAATGGGCCAGTACGCTCACGGGAATGAACCTGTACAGCATGGCATTTATTTGTTTAACTACGCGGGTGAACCTTGGAAAGCTCAAAAATATGTACGCGAAACTATGGATCTTCTATATAATCCTTACCCGGATGGACTTTGTGGCGATGAAGATAACGGACAGACTTCGGCATGGTATGTGCTCTCCGCGATGGGATTCTATTCCGTTTGTCCCGGTGCCGGGCAGTATGTTTTTGGCTCTCCTTTGTTTAATAAAATCTCTTTACATTTAGAAAATGGAAAAACATTTGTAATCAATAGTTTAAATAATTCCAGGGAAAATGTTTATATCAAGAGCGCTAAACTGAATGGAAAAAATTACACTAAGAATTTTATAGCTCACGACGATATAATGAACGGCGGCTTGCTCGATTTTAAAATGGACAAAATACCAAACTTGAAAAGAGGAATTAATAAAGAAGATTTTCCATATTCATATTCAAATGAATTGAAAAAATAATAGTTCGCAAAATTTTGTATATTTCTTTAATTAACCTCCGGGGTTTGGCTTCAACCTCGGGGTTTATTCTTTCCGGAAATTGATTGAAAGAGCAATTTCCGCCTCACCCAATGTCCTGGCTTCGCTTGGAGCTCATTTCAAGAGAATCAACTTCTTAGTTTCAACAAAACTTCCGGCTTGGATTCTGTAAAAATAAATTCCGCTTGCAAACATACCTGCATTAAACTCAAAACTATAACTTCCTGCATTCTTCTCTTCATTTACCAGCGTTGTTACCTCTCGCCCAAGTATATCATAAACTTTTATTAAAACATGGCTTGCTTTAGGTAGGTTATAGCTTATTGTTGTTGATGGGTTAAATGGATTGGGGTAATTCTGTTGCAATGAATATTCCAAATACTGGTGCACAGTACCTTGTTTAACTGTTGTTATAATTTCTGATAACGGTCGCCTCCATATTCCACTGGAAAATAAACTATCCCCGTAGACAGATTTGTTACTTTTTTTAGACATCTCTTCCGGTGAAGCCAGACCGACAAACAAATAAGTATCATTAACAACAACAGTTTGAATATTGACTTCGCTTTCAGGGGTAACCAGGGTCCATTTTTTGCCGTTATTTGTTGAAAGAAAAACCCCCCCTAATCCAATAGTCCCTGCGAATATATTTGAATCACTTACAGCAAAAGTTGATACATTCAGGCTGGACAATCCATTATTTGCTGAACTCCAACTTGAACCGTTATTGGTGGAAAGATATATTCCATTATTATCGCCGACTGCTGCATAGATATTAGTTCCGGATACAGCCATGGACTGAATATTACTATCTGGTAAACCATTATTAACTGGGTTCCATATTGAACCATTATTGGTGGAAAGTAATATACCGCTTCCAAACGTGCCGGCAAAAAGATTCGACCCGCTTAAAGCAAAAACCTTTATCATCCCGTTGGTCCAGTTAATTATTGGTGACCAGTTTGCGCCATCATCCGTTGATTGATACAGCACATTACATCCAGCAATTATATTACCGCCATCCGGAATAAGTGCGGCTAAATTGATATCCCTGTTCGCTAATGCCCAGTTGTCGCCAAAGTTTGTAGAAAGGTAGATGCCTCCGCTTGTTGATGCTATAATATTTGAATCACTAATTAATATCGAATAAACATCTTCTACATATTCATGCCCGTAAGTTAAACCTGTATTAACCGGTACCCAGCTGTTCCCATTATCATTAGACACAAAAGCTCCTCCCTGAAAAGTACCGGCAAAAAGAGTTGAGCCGCCTGTAGTTAGTGTTTTAACTATAGGAGTCATATTGGCTGGTTTTACCCAATTGGTTCCATTGTCCGAGGTTCTAAATAGGCCTCCTCCGATCGTACCGGCATAGATATTTTGACCACTTGCCTGAAGAGCGCCAACACAAAGATTTGTTAAACCGGAATTTACTGAATTCCAGCTCCCTCCGTGATTGGTAGAAAGAAAGACGCCGCTTTGAGAAGTTCCTCCGTAGATGTTGGTTCCACTTACTGCAAAAGAAATAACATCCTGATCGGTTAGCCCGGAATCTACAGAAGTCCAGTTACTCCCTTCATTTTCTGAAAGGAAAATGCCCCCCTGGGTTCCGGCAAACAAACTTGTTCCTTCCACAACTAAAGCATTGATATATAAATTTCCCAACCCTGAATCTGCATTAATCCAGTTAGTACCATTGTTAGTTGATCGGTATATTCCACCGCCGCCGGTTCCGGCAAAAAGATCATTACCAACTACAGCAAACGATGAGATAAACATATTGTCCAGACCTGAACTTACAGGTATCCAATTTGTTCCATAATCAGATGATAAAAAAACTCCCCCTCCGGAGGTACCTGCAAAGAGGCTGTCCCCTTTAAAAGTCATAGCCATTACACAATATGATGTGAGTCCGGTATTAACCATATTCCAGCAAATACCATTTATATCTGCCCTATGATAAGAAGCAAATATTCCCCCTTCAGTACCTGCAAATACATTTGTATCCTGGATAGCCAAACAATTGATATGAGTGAAAACCAATCCGTTTACAAGTCCATTATTGAAGGAGTTACCGTCGGGGACCCCCAAACTATAAACTCCGCTTTCAGTTCCTGCCAAAATTTCTGATCCATATAATGCAAGACAATGAACATTTACTTCAGTTGGACGGCCGGTTTGCACCCACTGTGCAAAACATATTTTCGTTATAACTAAAAAGAAAAATAAAATTTGTAGAAAGGATTTCATGGTGAACCTCCGTCTGACAAGAAATATTTTTATATAACATTTCTGCTTCGGGAGAGTTATGGTTAACAGCTAAATTACCCTGCCTTAGCCCTCGCGGAGTAGTTCTAATTTACTAAATGCAACCTTAATTTATCTTATAAAAATCAAAAGTTCTTTTTATCTCTTTATTTAATATGATAGATTAGATAAACTGCGCGGTTCAATAAGATAGTGTCGTATGTTCAAGTGAAGTGCTCTTTAGGATAATCCGCTGAACCGGCTCACTGTTCATTTAATATACTGGGAAAATCGTTCCTGTAATATAAATATAAAGATTAAAGAATAAAGTTTCAACAATGTATATCCAAAATCAAAACGCTTTTACCAATAAACCAAAGATTTATACTTATATACATGCTAAAGCAATAAAACATAATTATACTTATTTTTCTGTTTCGCTAATTTACCATTGGTAATTAACTTAAATGCTGATTAAATGAATTTCATTTTTATGATGATTCTTTTTTGCCTTTTTTAAAGTATCCCGGTTTTTAGCTTAATAGCGGAGCTGAATTGATAATAACGATATAATTAAGAGGTATAAAATGTTGAAGAGTAGTATAAAATACTTTTTCCTTTTTGCATTTGTATTGAACATTTATGGCGGCGAGTATCCTCACAAAGTAAAACTTCCGATTGATTTCGTAAACCCGTTTATTTGTACTCAGGGGGATCACGGTCAGTGGCTTCCGGCAGCTAACGTCCCTTTCGGTCTTATTGAATTGTGTCCTGATACATATCCGGGCAGTCTTACTGCAAACGGTGACTTTGCCCATTCGGGATATGATTATTCCGACAATCAGCTCAGGGGTTTCAGTAATTTCCATAGAGGTAGCTCGGGTGGTACTACCGTTTGTGACCGGGCTGGCTTTCTATCTGTAATTCCATATGTAAATATGCCGTCGGACACCTTCTTCATAAATCCTGTTGTTGCGTTTGATAAAAAATCAGAAAAAGCTGGAACGGGTTACTATTCCGTCCGGTTAGCGAAAGACAACATCCTGGCTGAACTTACTGCTTCGGCTCATACTGGATATCACAAGTATACTTTTGTAAAAAACAATTCTGCCCAATTGTTTTTATTTGAAGGGAATAGGTCGCGATCAAAAAATCTTTCTTGTCGTTTAACGGATAAACAAACTGTTGAAGGAGTGCAGTCTGTTTATAATGGAATTTATTTCGTGATGAAATTTAATGCCCCGGTAAAATCCACAAAGGTCTGGGACGGTAAAAAACTTGTCGGCGGCAATGCCTTAAATCAAGTTGCAGGCGGTGGATTTGTTTGCCAATTCGGCAGCCTTAAAGGAAAGCCTCTGGAAGTCAGAGTCGGAGTATCGCTTGTTTCTATTGAGGCTGCAAGAGCAAACCTTAAATCAGAAAGCCCACGTTTTAATTTTTTATCTCTCCGCGAAAAAGCTGCAAAATTATGGGAAGAAAAAATTGGTAAAATAAGAGTCGAGGGAAATGAAGAATACAAAACTATTTTTTATACTGCGCTCTATCATACATGTTTTTTACCTGTTGCAATTACAGATGTAGATGGAACTTATCCTGGCTTGGATAAAAAAAATCATAACGCTAAGGGTTATACTCATTTCGATGATTATTCTTTCTGGGATTCTTTCCGGACTAAATATCCATTATATAGTTTGTACCTGCCCGGCATTTATCGTGATATCGTAAAATCGTTGCGCGATATTTATGAACAGGCAGATTGGGATAAACCTGATGGCAGCCATAAACCTCACGGTGCTGGAAACGGTTTTAGAATTTATGGGAAAAACGGATTTTTTGCTTATGATAATTGCCGTAATGAGCATATGTTAATGGTCATGACCGACGCTTACTTCAAAGGGCTTTATGATAATGATATTGATGTGAATTCTGTTTACCCCTATTTAAAAAGAGAAGCGTTAGTTCAAATGAACGAAAAGTATGATCAAATCGGTTTCATCCCTGCACGCCCTGATCAAACCGGTGAATATTGCTGGGATAGCTGGTGCGTTGCTCAAATTGCTAAAGTTGTATGCAGCCAAACAGATTATAATTATTTTATGAAACGTTCCAATTATTGGAAGAATACATGGGATACAAGTATTTCATTTTTCCATGCGCGGGCTAAGGATGGATCATGGCTGGATTTCCCTGAAGACCCTACGGTAAATGATGAAAAGTATACTTATGAAGGAACACAATGGCAATGGCGCTGGAATGTTATTCATGATGTTCCGGCTCTGATTGAAGCTTTCCACGGGAAAGAAAATTTTGTAAAAGAACTTAATTACTTTTTTGAGCATGACCTTTATCAGGCAGGCAACGAGCCTGACCTGCAAGCCCCGTTCCTTTTCAATTTTGCCGGCGCATCATGGCTGACACAGAAATGGACTCATAAAATTTTAACTGAACCGGTTCTACAACGTTATGGGACGCATGATTTTTTTAAGAAACCGGTTTTCAATTATATTTATAGAACAACACCGGATGGGTATCTTGATGAAATGGATGATGACTATGGATGTATGGCGGCTTGGTACGCATTGAGTGCAATGGGATTTTATCAGATGTGCCCGGGAAATCCGGTTTATCAGTTGTCTACTCCTGTATTTGATAAAGTAGTTATTATGTTGAATAATAAAATTTATCCGGGTAAAAAATTCACTATCAAGGCAGAAAATCTAAGTAAGGAAAATTATTACATCCAATCTGCCACGCTGAACGGTAAACCTTTGAATCGTTCATGGATTTCACATGAAGAAATTACAAAAGGCGGCGAGCTTATTTATGTTCTGGGTCCCGAACCTAATAAAGTTTGGGGAAGTAAATAATTGTTATCATTGTAAACCCGTATAAAATAATCAATGCTTCGCAATTGTCAAATAATTATTTGAATCTGACCTTTCTCTTAGTAAAGAAATGTGTCATACTTCAAAAATAATATTTTAGAAGTTTTCATATTTTATGGAGGTTAGCATGGCTAAATTTAATAGTCTTAATTGTTTTCTTATTATTGTCCTGTGCCTTGTAATTAATGGGATTGCTTTCTGCGGCAGCTCTTCTGATCAAACTAAAGTAAGCCGCTGGGTAAAAGAAAATTTTGCCAAAGGAGTTGTTCCGCCTTTTTCATTTGTATATGAGGGAAAACCATCCCGCTCCTTTATAACAAATTGGGAATATAGTGCTGAAAAACTAAAATCAACCGGTCCGGATATTGAAGAATCAATTTATACTTATTCAGACGGGAAAAGCGGCATTGTTGTAAAATGTTCTGTCACTTGTTTTAATGATTTCAATGCAGTGGAATGGGTGGTGAGATTCAAAAATACATCTTCGCAAAATACTCCTATAATTGAGCGGGCTGCCGTTATTGACAATTCTTTTTCTTACGATCAAATTGGAACATTTATTCTTCATCATTCAAGAGGCAGCGATGCTTTGAAAAATGATTTCCAGCCGTTTGATGATAAAATGCAAATAGGAAAAAATATTTATATGACTCCAAGCCGTGGGCGCTCATCGGATGATTCAGCCTTCCCTTTTTTCAATATTGAATCTCCCGCAAAACAGGGAATTATGGTTGCGGTTGGTTGGACGGGAAAATGGTATGCTGATGTTCTGCAGCAAGACGAAAAATCGGTTTCCTTAAAATCGGGCATGGAAAATATGCATTTGACCTTATATCCGCAGGAAGAAATCCGTACGCCGAAAATTTGTTTGCTTTTTTGGCAAGGCGAAGACCGCATGATCGGGCACAACCAGTTCAGAAGATTTATTCTTGCGCATCACTCAAGAAAAATAAATGGCAAGCTGGCAGAATACCCGCTTTCTGGTGGATTTGATTATGGCGATCCCCTGCCCTGTGGTGAATACGAATGTTTGACCGAAGATTTTGCCCTTGCGCTTGTAAAACGTTATCAGCAGTTTAATATTATGCCTGAACTTTTTTGGTTAGATGCCGGGTGGTATACGGGATGCGGCTTCAATAAGGAACACGGGAAATGGGATGAAAATGTCGGTAACTGGACGGTAGATAAAGAAAGATTCCCGGACGGTCTGAGGTCAATTTCCGATTCTATTCATGCTGCCGGATGTAAATTTATGTTATGGTTTGAGCCGGAGCGGGTTCGCGAAGGAACTCAATTTTATAAAGAACATCCGGAATGGTTGTTGGGGCGTCAGGGCTCCAGGAATTTTATTTTTAATCTTGGAAATAAAGAAGCACGTTTGTGGTTAACAAATTATATCTCCGGTTTTATTAAAAAAGAAGGTATCGATTATTATCGCCAGGATTTCAACATTGATCCGAAGTCTTATTGGAAAGATAATGATACGCCTGATCGCATAGGTATCAGCGAAGAAAAGCATATAGAGGGCTTATATGCTTTTTGGGATAGCTTACTTGTTCGTTTTCCAAACCTTATTATTGATAATTGCGCAAGCGGCGGGCGCCGGATTGATCTGGAAACAGTTTCCCGCAGCGCGCCATTTTGGCGTTCTGATTACCAGTATGGCGAACCTAATGGTTACCAATGTCATGCATACGGGTTAAATTTCTATTTGCCTGTCCATGGCACAGCTGTTTACAAAACTGATAACTTTTCTTTTAGATCAAGCTTAGGAGCTACTATGGTGATGGCTTGGGAGATTACTGGAAAAAACGATGAACCTATCAATGATATTCAAAAGTGTATGAGCGAATTTAAAAGATTACGTCCCTACTTTTACGGCGATTATTATCCTCTGACCGAAGCTGCGAATCATTATATGGGGAATAGTTCCTGGTTGGCTTATCAATTAAATCGTCCTGAACAGAAGGACGGAATTATTTTAGCTTTCCGCCGCGAGGACGTAACAAATGAATCGATTCGAATTAATCTTAGGGGATTGGATGAGAATGCTAATTACGAAATGTACTATGAAGATTATGGGCTCCGTGTTTATGATACCGGGAAAAAACTTATGGATGGTATTGATATAATGATTCCAACAAAGCCTGCTTCCTTGTTAATAAGTTATAAGAAAGTTGAAAATTGATTAAAATATTTATCGGGATATTATTCTGCTCCGATAGCTGTAATTTTGATTTAAACTGTATTTGGAGTTTCTTATGAAAAAATTGGTTGTTATGTTATTGATGTTCTTTTCCTTTCAAATTTTTGCGCAAATTGAAGCGGTAAAATTAAGTTACCACAATATCCAGGTTGATTCTCAGGGGAATATTCTGCCCTGGTTCTCAAATGACCCGGGCGGGTCATATGATCATATTATCAACATCGTTTGGAATTTTTGGGACTCCATGAGAACCGATTTGAATGGACTCCCGTACTATATGAACCATCAGGTATGGAGAAAAGGTTTCAATGATCACCGTGGAATTGGCGGAGATCAAATTTCTATGGCTCTGTCATCTTGGAGATTACTTTATGCTTATAATGGGAATCTGAGAATTTTGGAAGATATGAAATTCATGGCAGATTATTATTTAACTCATGGTTTGTCTGCCGCAAATTCTAAGTGGCCGAATATTCCTTATCCCTACAATACTTTACTTTATTCCGGTATTTATGACGGTGATATGATAACGGGAAAGGGTTATACCCAGCCGGACAAAGCAGGCTCGTTTGGTTATGAACTGGTAAATCTTTATAAGATTACTGGAAATGTACGGTATCTTGATGCGGCTGTTGAAATTGCTAACACGCTCTCGAATCATGTTGTTGCAGGCAACAATGATGAATCTCCTCTTCCATTCAGAGTTAATGCTGAAACCGGTGATGTCGGAACTTCAATTGAAAATGGCAAAGTAGTAATAAAATATGCCTACACTTCTAATTGGAGTGGAACAATTATGCTGTTCACTGAATTGGTTTCTCTGAAAAAGGGAAATGTTGACGCTTATCAAAAATCTTTTAATACAATTCTTGAATGGATGAAAAATTATCCTCTCAAAACAAATAAGTGGGGACCATTCTTTGAGGATGTCGGATCTTGGTCGGATACGCAAATCAACGCAGTAACCTTTGCTCAGTACATTCTTAACAATTCCGGATTGTTTCCAAATTGGAAAGAAGATGCCCGGCATATTTTGGACTGGGTTTATAAAGAACTCGGGAATAATAAATGGGAAAAATACGGTGTAATGGTCGTCAATGAACAAACTGCTTACAAAGTTCCGGGGAATAGCCATACTTCAAGGCAAGGTGCCGCAGAATTATTATTTGCTTCTAAAACGGCTGATATTGCAAGCAAAAAACTTGGGATAAAACAATTGAACTGGGCTACTTATATGGTTAATGATGACGGGGAAAATACCTATCCAAGCAACAGAACCTGGATGACTGATGGCTATGGCGATTATGTCAGACACTTTTTAAGAGCAATGGGTGCCTTTCCCGAATTAGCCCCGATGGATCAAAATCATTTATTGAAATCGTCTTCAGTTGTAAAATCTATTCAATACGACAAGGACAAAATTGAGTACGAAACTTTTGATGATACATCAACAGAAGTATTAAGATTAACTTCAAAGCCTGAAGTAGTATTAGTCAATGATAACAAAATTGGCGAATCTGCCTTATTGGAAAATAATTCGTGGAATTGGGCTCCATTCGATAAAGGTGGTGCGTTAACTATTATTCATAAAACCGGGAAGAAAATTATTGTTAAATTAATGTAAAAGTGATCCTTTTACGTGCAATAAAAATAATTTACAGAAAAATATATTATGAAAGTTATCTGGTAATTGGCTTTGAAAAAATTTCGTAAATTTATTTTGATCATTCCCTATAGAATTCTTGTGTGTGTTTGCTTGTTTCATATAAGAAGCTTAATTATTCCGGGTTAATAGGTAAAATTTTTGCCCGCCGTCGAAATGAAGTACAATGAATAATACAAACGAGGTTTTTATGAATTATATCATAAAATTATCATTTAGGATTTTAACCATATTAGTCTTTTCTTATATACAAATTTTCGCTTCAATGTATGACGTTAAAACATACGGGGCAAAAGGTGATGGTAAAATTCTTGATTCTCCGGCAATCAATAATGCCATTGAAGCAGCTTCGTCTAACGGAGGTGGTACGGTGTACTTTTCGTCGGGAACATACCTTTCGGTTTCAATTCATCTTAAAAGTAACGTTGCGCTTTATATTGATCAGGGTGCTGTTATTCTGGCTGCAAATCCGAAACAAGGCTATAAATTTGATTCAAGCGAAGAGAACAATTGGGATATGTACCAGGATTTCGGTCATACACATTGGCACAATAGTTTGATATGGGGTGAGAATCTCGTAAATGTCTCAATACTTGGACCCGGTTTAATAGATGGAAGTGCTTTGCTTGCTTACCCGTACGAATCCCGAACCCCTGAAGAACAAAAAATTCTAAATGGTAAAGCTCCGGTAGGTAAAATACAGGGACCTTTCGGATACCCCGATGCCGGAGATGCAATTGATGCCGGGTTTGGTAATAAAGCCATTGCTTTGAAATTTTGTAAGAATGTTATCCTGCGTGATATATCAATTCTCCGCGGCGGACACTTTGCAATACTTGCTGCCGGCGTTGATAATTTAACGATCGATAATCTTAAAATTGATACTAATCGTGATGGGGTTGATATTGATTGCTGCAAAAATGTCCATGTCTCAAATTGCACGGTTAATTCTCCTTTCGATGACGGTATTTGTTTGAAAGCGTCTTTTGGTCTGGGTTTTGCCAAAGCTACCGAAGATGTGATGATAACAAATTGCTTTGTCAGTGGCTACGATGTGGGATCGGTACTCGACGGATCATTCAAACGTGAATATAATAAATTCGGTTACGGTAGTCCTACCGGACGAATAAAATTAGGTACCGAATCCAACGGTGATTTCAGAAACATAACTATTTCCAATTGTGTGTTTGAGTATTGCCGTGGTCTTGCTCTTGAAACTGTTGACGGAAGCAAACTCGAAGATGTTACAATAACAAATATTACGATGAGGGATATCGGGAATTCTCCTATCTTTTTACGGCTGGGAAAAAGAATGCGCGGTCCTGGTGGTGTCCCGGTAGGCGAACTGCGCAGAATTATTATCAGCAATGTTGTTGTATATAATGCCGCTCAAAAGCATTCGGTGATGTTAGTCGGTCTGCCGGATAAGGATATTGAAGATGTCTCGCTTGAAAATATTAAAATTTATTATCAGGGCGGAGGCACAAAGGAACAGTCGGCGATAAATCCTCCTGAAAACGAAACTGCTTATCCCGAACCCGATCGCTTCGGCGAAATGCCTGCATATGGCTTTTTTATCCGGCATGTAAACGGTATTAAATTGAATAATATAGACGTGAGTTTTATGAAAAAAGATTTCCGCTCTCCGTTCATTTTAAATAATGTAAAAAACGCAGAGTTTGATTTTATAAATGCAATGCATGTTCCGGGTGTTGCGACTTTTATCCTGGAAAATGTTTCGAACTTTAACGTGTTCAAGTGTATATCGGCTAATGATATTTATATCAAAAAAGCAGTCAAAAAAAGGCTTTAAAATAAAGGATACAAAATTATTATCTTTGTTTTTCTGTCCTCTGGTAATTTTATCATCTCTGCCCAATCATGGGAAAATTTATGCAATAGTATTGTGTTTGACTGTAAAATTGTCCTTCTGAATTTGTTTCCTTTTAAGTTCCTTCAATTCTTCCTCGATCAGAGGATTGTATTCCCGTAATCTCCGGAGTTTGGCTTCAACCTCGGAGTTTGGCTTCAACCTCGGAGTTTAATGCTAAGACTACTGATTCCGGTTGCTGCGGAAGAATCTTTTTTGTTATTCAGCCGGTGCAGCGTCAATTGATCTGATGTATTCTGCAAAATCCAATATAAGGTTTAAGTAATTTCGCGGCTCGAACGAAAATGCTGTCAAATCACAAATCCGGATTGCGATTCCCGTTTATTTCTTAATTGTCATTTTAAAAAAGAAATTGGATTTCATTGGAAACCTGTACGCAATTTTAAAAAATAATCAGCTAATAGTTAAATACTTGACTTGAAAGAATATTCTAGTTTATAAAACGAAGAAATATTTTATTCTTTTAGTGCTTTTTTGAACGATTCTGAAAAAACGATAAAAATTTAACCCACAGACCCAAAATTTGAACGTCAAAACCATCTCTTATTTTTTAAAATGAACTATATTTCGACTGCATTTTTGTATTAAAATATGGATAATCAATCCATAAAATGAGAGCTAAGTTAAAAAGACATAATTAAAATAAAGAAAACTGGTAGTAACGATAAAAGTATGATCCATTAAAATAATTTGAGACAATAATTTGAATAATATTTATACAGCTGAGCCTAAATAATGGAGAATACTTTTACTTACCGGATTCTGATTGAATTATACTCAAATTTAAAAGATAATAAAAAATAATATAACGGTAATATGTTTTTTAAAGATAGTATTCAAAATGATGAGAAACTATTTCATATTAGGTCAATAATTAAAATAAGGATATTAAAGATGATTTTTCAAAATGAATCCAGGCATTTGAAAGCTCTGTTAAATTTCCAGGCATTTGTTTTTATTGTTGCCTTCTTTTTAATTACTCCATTAGCAAATGCCCAATCAGGTGGAAATCTAAAAGGAAAAGTTTATGATAAAATAAGTGGTGACCCGCTGCCAAGTGCAAATGTTTATTTAGAAGGTAGTTTAATCGGTACTGCTTCAGATATCGAAGGAAATTATTTAATCAAGAACATTCCGGCTGGAAATCACAACATAGTTTTTTCTTATGTCGGTTACTCTAAGAAAATAATTAAAGTTTTAATATTGTCTAATAAAACAGACACTCTCAATGTCCCTTTAAATTGGAATAGCGACTCAACTATTAAAGAAGTAGTAGTAACAGGTCAGTTAGAGGGGCAGTCTCAGGCGATCAATCAACAGGTTAATTCGGATCAAATTGTTAATGTCGTCTCCGAACAAAAAATTCAGGAATTGCCGGATGCTAACGCTGCTGAATCCATAGGTAGACTTCCTGGAGTTGCTGTCCAACGCGAAGGAGGCGAAGCTGATAAATTAATGGTGCGTGGATTGGATCCAAGATTTACAACAGTTACTTTAAACGGCATCCAGGTGCCTGGAACTGATTTTGATGACCGGAGCATTGATCTTAGTCTTATTTCTCAAAGCTCCTTATCTGGGATCGAATTATATAAAGCGCTGACGCCTGATCAGGATGCAGATGCCATTGCCGGAACAGTAAATCTGATTACCGGTCAGGCAAGACCCGGTCAGAAAATCACAGTTTCTCTTTATGGAATTTATGGTGGAATAACGCAAAATCCTAAACAATATAGAGCAGCTCTTCAATATAGCGATAGATTCGTTGAAGATCGCTTGGGTGTTCAGGCTGAAGTTAATGGAGAAGATCGCGATCGCACCGGCTATCAATGGAATCAAAGCTGGAATATTCCTGCAAATAATTCTCAATATCAAATTAATTCACTGGTACCTCAACTTAATAATGAAACCAGAATAAGATATAATGCGTATTTAAATCTTGATTATAATACTAATGATGGAGGAAATATAAAGTTTCTTAACTCCTATGATAGAACAACCAGGGATATTTTTACAAGCAGCCGTGATTATAACACAGGGGCGATGTATGTTACTTATATAGGCGAGGCTCAGGATATTTATATTACAACCTTTAACAATTCCCTTGTGGGAGAAAATTACCTCGGATTATTTAAAATTAATTGGGCATTATCTCAAGCGTTTACTTTAACTCAGAAACCATTTGATCATTGGATGCGGTTTTATGAAAATGAAACTACTACTTCTGGAATGAAGATAATCACAAATCCTAATATTCTACAGGAACCCGGCGTAAATTTAATACCTTATGCATGGAATAATTTTGAGGTAGCGGATATGGACCGGTGTTATTTTTATCAGGAAGAGAGTAGTGAACGGAATTATGAAGCAAAGGCTGATGTTGAATACCCTCTCAATTTTAACAATCTTTTTGACGGGTTAATTAAGTTTGGTTATAAATTACGCGACAAGGTTCGGCATCGAAACGGAGATGAATCGATGACTGCTTATTGGTTGAAGGATTCTTATAGTGATGAGCTGGAGAACGGGCAGATTGTACCGAAAGATTGGGCGGATTCTGACTGGCCAAATGGATACACTGGAAGATTAACAGACTATATGCAAGGACCTCCTTATAAAACTTTAAATATTGATAATAAGTATTTATTAAATCCTGTGTTGAGCGAACAATTAGTGAGAGATTGGTATTCATTCAATAAGAATGGTATTAGTCCTGATGGAACTACGCCTGAATATATACCTCAGCTAACCGCTCTTAATGATTTTTACAATGTTAATGAAAATATTAATAGCGCATATCTGATGACAAAGATTAATTACACGAAACTAATCTCTTTGATTGCGGGTGTAAGATTTGAATATGAGAATAATTTTTATAATGCTTATTATGTCCCTTATATTATTGGTGAATTTAACCAAACAACACCCGTTAAAATTGATACTACTACTCAGTTTAAGCAATTCAATTGGTTCCCTAATATTCATGTAAAAGTCCAACCGTGTGAATGGTGGAATATTATGTTGGCAGCCACAAAAACAATTGCGCGGCCTGATTTTTCAATGCGCTTGCCTTCTCTTACAGTTGATAGTCCGGATCAGCAAATCTATGCTACCAATCCGAACCTGCAGCCGGCAATCTCGTGGAATTTCGATGCGAGTACTTCGCTCTATACTTCACAGTTTGGTTTATTTACTATCGATGGCTTTAGAAAAAATATTAGTAATATGTTCTATTGGTTGGATGGTATTACTCTTATGAATGCTCAACAAGCCAGGAATATGGGATTACCCGTTGATAAATATGGCCCCTGGAATCAATATTTAGTGAATATGCCGTATAATACTCCGAATACCAAAGTCTGGGGCTTTGAACTTGATCTTCAAACACATCTTAGCTTTTTACCCGGTGTTTTACAAAATATTGTTATCAATGCAAACTACACAAGGACATGGTCAAATACGGAATATCCCCGGTTTACTTTAGTTCAATCTACTGGTTTCCCGCCTAAACCACCGACTCCGCTTTATTATTATACGCAGGACCCTTTGACGGGGCAAACCGATTATATCGAAAATTTTTCTGTCGGCTATGATTATAAAGGATTCTCCGGTCGTCTCTCTGCATATTTCCAGGGACCCTATCTTAATAGCATAAACAATTTACAATATCTGGATGTATATCAAAAAGCTTTCTCGCGGTGGGACCTTTCATTAAAGCAGAATATTAATGATAATTATCAGATTTACGTTAACGTGAATAATTTGTCTAATACAATCGAAGGCTCGTATGATGTGTATCGTAATTTGGATATGGGAGGATATTATTACGGTTTAAGTCTGGAACTGGGTATGAGATATACGTTTGATTAAATTGAATTATAAGTGATGTAAACTAATTTAATAATTAACATTGTAATATTATTCGACAATAATAAATGGTTAGGAGGAAGAGAAAAAAGAAATAAAAGGTTTAGAATAATATAATACCTGTCATGGTATATTAATTAACAACAATAAACAGTTAAAAGGAGCAGACATATGAAAAAGGTTACTTCCCTTTTTATTATTCTCATGGTCACATTTTTTTTAGGAAATGTTTCCATAATCAAGGCGCAAAGTGGTGGTTTAACTAGAACCCCCGCTGGAACAATTATTAATCCGGACTCTGGTTACGTAAATTTGATGATAAATGGTGACACAACTACTACCGGCGTAACCGGCATTCGAAACGATTCAACATACATTTTCTTACGTGGTACAACTTATTATTGTAATGCCGCTATCCAAAACGTCGGATATACGCTTACATTAAAGGCACAGGATAGTACAGGTGAGAAGCCAATAATTGCTAACTGGCCTAGTACAAGTGGATCTCTTAGCCGGTTAATTACTGCGCAATATGATTGTTATATCCACAATTTATTACTTGACGGAATGGGCCCCAATGCTACTACCGGTCTTCCGGATCCTTCTTATGCAATGAACGGACAGTTGGTTAATGCTAATGCTCCGGGTCATGTCTTTGTAGTCGATAGTTGTGTACTCATAAATTGTGAACAGGTTATTATTCGTTCCAATAGCGGCGCGAGTAAAGTTCAGGTTACTAACTCAATTATTGCCAATTCCGGTCAGCTTAGTGTAGATAATGTTGGTAATGGTAGAGTTATTGATGTTCGTAGTGGCTCCACCGATACGGTAATTTTCAAAAATTGCACTATGGTAAACTTTTATGATCGTGTTTTCCGCCACTATGATGCTACCACAAATACTACGACCGATTGGATTTGGAATGTTGTCCTGGATCATAATACTATAGTTAATGTCGGAGGTGCATTTGGTTTCTTAATGCTTGGCGATATAAGTCAGCATGCCCAGGTAACTAATAACTTATTCTATGATCCTATGGCTTTCGGTGAAGATACTCTTGATCATAGCAGGCAGGCAGAAGTTGCTTATTTTGGCGAACAGTACCCGGATGGCGACTGGAGATTGCCATTAATTGAGGATGAACCCAATACAAATCTTACACCAACTTTCACAATTAGTAATAACGTTATATTTTATGACACTGCGCTTGTGAATTTCTTTAATAGGAATAATATTTACCCTGCGCCTCCTTTAACTCAGCGTTTACAGGATACTCTTGGAGCTACTTTACCCGTTACTGTAAATAGTCTTACTTTGAAAAATATTCCGAATCTTTTTATGAATATTTTGAATTTCTATAGAGTAGTCGGATATGCCGGATCAACTTCGGATTCACTTGATATGGACAGACGTAGTCGTCAGTATTGGTTGGATTCTCTAGATTGTTCATACACAACTGCTAACCCTGCTTTTGTCGGTAGCGACGGATTCCCTGTAGGTTCTCTCATGTGGATGAGTAAAGTTACAGGTATTAAGAAAATGAATAATAACTTACCAAATAGTTTTTCATTGTCACAGAATTATCCGAATCCATTCAACCCTACAACAATGATACAATACAGTATTCCTAAAAGTGGTTCGGTTACTCTTAAAGTATTTAATATGTTAGGCCAGGAAGTTGCTACTTTAGTTAACCAGCAGCAACAGGCAGGAAACTATTCTATAAATTTCAATGCAAGCCGTTTAGCCTCAGGTGTTTATATGTATAGAATCCAATCCGGTAGTTTTACTTCAACAAAGAAGATGATGTTGGTTAAATAGTATCAAAAGATACTTATGGAAGAGTAAAACAAATTTAGTAATCTTATTATTTCCTCTCTTTGGTTTTGACCATTGAGAGGAAATTTTTTTTCTAAGATGTATTATTAAAACAATCCCATTTATTACATACATTATTAGTCGCAATTTATATATTTAAATGATATTGTTATATCTTAAAAAAAAAATGATTAATATTGCAGTAAGTTGATAAAAAATTTATAGGGAAAAATGATGAGAAATATATATGCCGTATTATTTGTTGTTCTTATTTGTACAAGTATGTATGCCGGCGGGAAAGAATGGACAAATTTATTTAACGGCAAAAATCTTGACGGGTGGAAAGTATTAAACGGAACCGCTGAATTTAAAGCGGATAATGGACGTATAGTAGGAATTTTTAAACCCAATACTCGAAATACTTTTCTATCGACGACAAAGAACTATGAAAACTTTATTCTTGAACTGGATGTCAAAATGGATACGGCATTAAATTCCGGCGTCCAAATTAGGAGTAGCAGCCAGCCCGGTTATAGGAATGGAGTTGTCCATGGAGACCAGGTTGAAATAGACGGTTCTGCCCGTGCCTGGAGCGGCGGTATTTATGATGAGCAGGGCAGAGGTTGGTTATATAATCTTGAATGTAATCCGGTAGGGAAGACTGCTTACAAAAACGGAGAGTGGAATAAATATTATATAGAGGCAATCGGAAATAATATTCGTGTCTGGGTAAATGGAATTCAAACAGCAGATCTTGTTGAAGATTCGGTCCTGACTGGATTTATTGCATTACAGATTCATAGTATTAATGATAATGATTCTGCTGCTGAAAGAATTGTTCAATTTAAAAACATAAGGATAAAGACAACAAATCTTGAAAAAGAGAAGCTGCCTGAATTAAATAAAATTCCGCAAATCAGTTATCTTAAAAATAAACTTACCGAAAGAGAAAAAAAACAAGGTTGGAAATTGCTATGGGATGGCAAAACATCAAATGGCTGGCGCGGTGCAAAGTTAAATCACTTTCCTGAAAAAGGATGGCACATTACTGACGGAATTCTTACTGTAGAAAAAAGTGAAGGATATGAATCCAGAAACGGCGGTGATATTGTAACTGTAAAGAAATATAAAAACTTTGAACTGGAAGTAGATTTTCTATATACTAAAGGCGCCAATAGCGGTATAAAGTATTTTGTCGATACAGAGTTAAATGACGGACCAGGCTCCGCAATAGGTTGTGAATATCAAATTTTGGATGATGACGTTCATCCCGATGCAAAGCTTGGCGTAAACGGTAACAGAACATTGGCTTCGCTTTATGATCTAATCCCTGCTAATGCTCTTTTTTATGCCCCGCATGAATCTACGCCTAAACGCGTAAATAAGTATGGTTGGAATAGGGCTAAAATAATTGTTGATGGGAATCATGTCACTCATTATTTAAATGGAATTAAAGTAGTTGAATATATCCGCGGAACACAGATGTGGAAAGCTTTGGTTGCTTATAGCAAATACAAAATTTGGCAGAATTTTGGTGAACATGAGTACGGAAATATATTGTTGCAAGATCATGGTGATGAAGTGTCTTTTAAAAACGTAAAAATTCATGAGCTAAAATGAAATTTAATTAACCTCCGGGGTTTGGCTTCAACCTCGGTTTAATCTTTCCGGGGTCGGATTCCCCGCCGCTTGCAGCGAATCCTGGCTCCGTATTTGTATTTCGATACCCCGTCCGCTTCCGGCGGGGTTGTTTATTCTCTCAGGTTACTGATTTAACTCGTCCTTTTTTTATTAAAATTTTATTCCTATGTAAAATCAGGAATAATATTTTTTTTCACTTGAAAAATTGGCAGGAAACATGAAAAAATCATTCTTTGTTCTTCTAATTTATTTAATTTGTTCATTCTCAGTAAATGCACAAACCATCTGGCTGGATAAACTTGATCTTTCAGGCATGGTATCCGGCTGGGGTACAGCGCATGCAAATAAATCCGTTATGGGAAAAACTCTTAGTATAGCCGGACAAAAATTTGACCGCGGAGTTGGAACACACTCGGTAAGTACTTTCCTGTTAAATATAAACTGCAAAGGGAAACGATTTTTAGCCGCAGTAGGGGTGGATGATGAAACTTCGAATCAAGCTTCGCTTGAATTTATTGTGCTTGGAGATAAAAAAATATTATGGCAAAGCGGTATTATGAAAAAAGGAACTGCCGCAAAAAAAATTGATATTGATATTAGCAATATTAAAAAGTTGGGTCTGTTTGTATCCGATGGAGGAGATGGCGATGATTACGACCATGCTGATTGGTGTGATGCAAAACTTGAAATGATAAAAAATATATCGCCTTCATCAATTGTAAATAGAATCTTAAATATACCTTATATCTTAACCCCTAATCCCTCTGATCATCCAAAAATTAATGGAGCAAAAATTTTCGGAGTAAGATCGGGACACCCGTTCCTTTATACAGTTGCTGCAACCGGTAAAAGACCAATGACTTTTTCAGCAAATAATCTGCCTGAAGGATTAACCATTAATTCCAGGACAGGTATTTTAACCGGGAAAATTGATAAAGAGGGGCTCTATAAAATTACATTAATAGCTAAAAATAGTCTTGGAAAAACAGAAAGAGAATTTCGTGTTTCCGTTGGCAGTACAATAAGCTTAACTCCGCCATTAGGCTGGAATAGCTGGAACTGCTGGGCGGATGCAGTTGACGCAGTTAAAGTTGAAGCTGCCGCAGATGCAATGGTTAAAACAGGATTAATAAATCATGGATGGACATTTATCAATATTGATGATTGCTGGGCTGTTAAACCCGGTTCGCATGACCCTCTGACTTCTGGTGAAGCGCATGATAATAATGGTCTGATAAATGCGAATAAAAAATTCCCTGATATGAAAGTGTTAAGTAATTATATTCACGGGAAAGGACTAAAATTAGGTATTTATTCTTCTCCCGGACCTACTACCTGCGCCGGTTATACTGGAAGTTATCAGTATGAAGATAAGGACGCTTTGCGCTACGCTGAATGGGGAATAGATTATTTAAAATATGATTTGTGCTCTTATAGAAGTATAGATACAAATCGAACTCTTGAAGCTTATCAAAAGCCTTATAAAGTAATGCGCTCTTCATTAGATAAAATAAATAGGGATATTGTGTATAGTTTCTGTCAATACGGGATTGGAAACGTTTGGGAATGGGGCGCTGAATTAGGCGGCAATAGCTGGAGAACTACAGGTGATATTTCCGATAGCTGGTCAAGTGTTTCAAAAATCGGGTTCAATCAAGCCGGGTACGAAAAATATGCTTCTCCCGGTCATTGGAATGATCCCGACATGCTTGTGGTGGGATTAGTCGGTTGGGGACCGAGTTTGCATCCAACTGCACTTACCCCCGATGAGCAATATACTCATATCAGTTTGTGGTGTCTTTTATCTTCTCCTTTACTAATTGGTTGTGACCTATCCAGGCTTGATGCATTTACTTTGAATCTTTTATCTAATGATGAAGTACTTGCTGTTAATCAGGACCCTCTCGGTAAACAGGCAAGCCGTGTTTATGATAAAGACGGAAAGCAAATTTGGGTAAAAGATTTGGAAGACGGCTCTATGGCTGTCGGTTTATTCTATTTAGACGATAACAAAAAAAGTCCGGGTGACTATTTCGATTGGGAAAATTTAAAATCTAGCGGCAAAATAGTATTTAAAGCTTCGGATATAGGTATTACCGGCAAATTTAAAGTCCGGGATCTTTGGCGGCAAAAAAATATAGGAACTTTTTCTGATGAATTTACTGCAAAGGTTCCGTATCATGGAGTAATGCTGTTAAAAATTACTCCTGTCAAATAATCCCGGATTTTTCTCTCCTAATTATATAGCTGAATCCGGCAATCAGCATTGCCGGATTCAGCATCAGCTTGGAGAATCCTTTTAATTAACCTCCGGGGTTTTGCTTCAACCTCGGAGTTTAATCTTTCCCAAATGTTCGGCTATTCGCTGTCGAGTTCCATTTCCTGGGTATCATCTTTCCGCGCCATCTTTCGATGGAAAAGATATGTAATTAATAAACCGAGAAGGCAGCCGGAGATAACTGAAATAATCCTTTCAAGTGCCGCATCCCATAAATAATGCCCGGTGTTATGAAACATTACAATAATCACCGCGACAACGGCTGAACGGCTGCTTGTCATTGCCTTAAATAAATGACAAAATCCGATCGTGAGAATAAAAGCAAGCGATACGGTGATGAACGTGGGTGAACCGAGGGTAAGACAAATCGAACTTGCTAGGGCGCCTGTAAGATTTGCTTTAATGCGTGACATCGCGAGCGGTATCGCTTCTTTACTGTCGGGTGATAAAACAAGCAGAACGGAAATCAGGCACCAGCTAATATCTTTGTAACCCGAAATCTCCGACAGAATCAATATAATTGCCCACCCGGTTATGCACTTCGCTATATAAAGAACTAAATTTTTTGTGTTCATAATTATTCTAAAATTATCAATGCTAATATAATAAAACCGGTATGGAATTTTTCTTTCTTGTCCTGCAATGGTCTCCTGCTTTTTAGCATTTAATTATTAAATCTGTAGTTAATAGTTATGGTTTCATTCGTTTCCAAAAATGTTGATAACAAGTATATTTTTTTTCCAAATTTTATATATAAACTATATTATAATATTCCTTTATAATAATTTAATATATTTAATAAATAAAATATTTTGATTATTAATAAAAACTTACACAAAAGAAATAAAATAAAATGTCTGAATATCTTTTGTTAATTGCCGTAATAACATGTACATTATTTGCGGCGCCTGACGCCGAAATAAAGAAAATTATTTCCCCTGTTGATTTAAAATGCGAATACCTTGATAATCCCTTATCGATAGATCAGACTAATCCAAGGTTTAGCTGGAAATTACAATCATGCTATAATGGAGTAAAACAAACAGCATACCGTATTATTGTATCTGACAGCCCGGAAAAAATTAAAATAGGGGATGGTAATTTCTGGGACTCCGGGAAAATTCGATCAAGCCAAACTATAAATATCCCTTATTGCGGGAGGCAATTGTCATCAAGATTGAAACTTTATTGGAAGGTTATGACGTGGAATGAAAATAATATTTCATCGGATTGGAGCAAAGCCGCGGCATTTGAGATGTGTCTGCTAAATAAGAATGATTGGAAAGCGGCGTGGATAGGCATGGAAAGTAATATTAGTAAGGATTCAGCCATGACCGGTCCCGCTCCTTATTTTAGAAAAGAATTTGCTTTGCATAATGGAATTAAAAGCGCCCGCGCTTATGTATGCGGACTTGGTTTTTATGAATTATATATTAACGGGGCAAAAATTGGAAGCCAGGTAATGGCTCCCGCGGTAACAAATTTTGATGTTAGAAATTTAAATAATCTTATCTATCCCTATAATGATCAATCCACTCAGCGGGTTTTGTATAATACATTTGATGTTACCGGTCAGTTGAAAAATGGACAAAATACAATAGGCATGATACTGGGTAACGGCTGGTACAACCAGCGTGATCGCATAGTTGAAGGTGATATGTGGTATGATACGCCGCGTTTAATTTTGCAGATTGAAGTCGTTGATCTAAAAGGAAATACCAGCATTATAACAAGCGATTCGTCATGGAAGTGCTCATCTGGTCCGCTTTTACACGATGGAATATATTCCGGGGAAGTATATGATGCCGGGTTACAGCTTAATGGTTGGAATCTAAATGGTTATGAAGACAACGGATGGCTGAATGCTAAATTAGTCAGAGCCCCGGTTGGTGAACTGCGCCCGCAGTTAGCGCCTTTCGATAAAATTGTACGGACAATTTCTCCTGTGTTTGTTAAAAAAAACAATGATTCAACTTATGTGTTCTCAATCGATGAAATGGTTTCCGGCTGGGCTGAACTCAAAGTTAAGGGTAAAAAAGGAGATAAAATTACACTGCGTTTTATAGGCGAAGAGGGAAAAGATTTCGGGCAATCTGATATATATATATTAAATGGTAATGGAGAAGAAGATTGGGAACCACGATTTACATGGCATGCTTTCAGAACAATTGAAGCCGTCTCAAATATTATTTCTTTAAGTGAGAAAAATATACTTGTTAAGGTTGTAAACACAGATGCCAATCCTTCCGGGTCATTTACTTGTTCAAACACACTCTTTAATAAAATCTATAATAATTATATCCGCACTCAGTGTGATAATTTCCATGGAAATGTAAGCAGCGATTGCCCCCACCGTGAACGGCTGGGTTATACCGGGGACGGAGAGGTTCTTACGGAATCAGCAATTTATTCATTTGACATGACCCAATTCTACCGTAAGTGGTTCAATGATTTTGAAGACGCACGTAACAAAAAAACAGGTTACGTTACACATACTGCCCCGTTTGAAGGTGGAGGCGGTGGCCCTGCATGGGGTTCTGCTCTTGTTATTATGCCTTGGAAATATTATTGCTATTACGGCGATATAAAAATTTTGAAAGAGCATTATCAGGGAATGAAACAGTGGGTCTCTTATTTATCAACCCGTACCGATGAGCGGGGGATTATTGTGCGCGAGGAACCAAAAGGCTGGTGTTTGGGGGATTGGTGTACTCCTGGTAAAATCGAATTACCGGCTTCCCTCGTCAATACCTGCTACTATTTCTATGTAACGGATTTAATGAAAAATATTGCTGAAATTTTAGGGAAAGACGGGGATTATCTTTTTTTCCTGAAACTATCCCTGAAAATTAAAAATGATTTCAACCGCGTATTTTTTGACCCGGGGAAAAAACAATATTGGGAAGGAAGGCAGGGTGCAAATGTTTTTCCTCTGGCATTTGGTATGGTGCCCGCTGAAAATGAAGCTGAAGTTTTTAATTCCTTGCTGGCTCAGTTGGAAAAAACAAACTACCATTTTGATACCGGTATTCTTGCAACTCCGTTGCTGCTTGATGTTTTATCAGAAAAAAACCGGGTCGATTTGGCTTACCGTTTAATGAACCAGCGGGACTTTCCCGGGTACGGCTATTATATTTTGGGCAAAGGTGCAACGTGTTTATGGGAGTGTTGGGAAGATAAAAATTCGCATTGCCACCCTATGTTTGGAAGTACAATTGCATGGTTTTATAAAACTTTGGCAGGCATAAATTATGACTGCAATAATCCCGGTATGCAGCATTTTATAATCGCTCCAAATCAGTGTGATAGCTTAACATCATGCAGGGCAAGTTATAATTCTCTTTATGGTAATATACTCAGCGATTGGAAAATTGAAAAGAACGGAACTTTTATTATAAAGGTTGAGATCCCCGCTAACACTACCGCCACAATAATAATACCCGCAAAAGACGCAAAACATCTTTTTGAAAACAATATTCCTATAGGTCGTTCCCAAAATATTAAAATAGAAAAATTTGTTAACGGGAAAGTAGTAATAAATGTTAACTCAGGTAAATATATTTTTACATCGGCAGACTGATAAATGCCCTGATATTTCATAGCTTTTATTTATATCTGATGTTTTAATATTTTAAAAATTTTTCTTTTTAATTAACTCCGGGGTTTGGCTTCAACCTCGGAGTTTAATCTTTCCGGGGTCGAATTCCCCGCCGCTTGCGGCGAATTCTGTCTCCGTATTTGTATTTCGATACCCCGTCAGCTTCCGGAGGAGTAGTTCATTTAACTTCCGAAGTTTGGCTTCAACCTCGGTTTAATCTTTCCATGGTCGAATTCCCCGCCGCTCGCGGCGAATTCGTCTCCGTATTTGTATTTCGATACCCCGTTGGCTTCCGGCGGAGTAGTTCATTTAACTTCCAAATTTTGACTTCAACCTCGGTTTAATCTTTCCATGGTCGAATTCCCCGCCGCTTGCGGCGAATTCTGTCTCCGTATTTGTATTTCGATACCCCGTCGGTTTCCGGCGGAGTAGTTCATTTATCTTTCAAAGTTTGACTTCAACCTCGGTTTAATCTTTCCATGGTCGAATTCCCCGCCGCTTGCGGCGAATTCTGTCTCCATATTTGTATTTCGATACCCCGTCGGTTTCCGGCGGAGTAGTTCATTTAACTTCCAAATTTTGACTTCAACCTCGGTTTAATCTTAAAATAAATATTTGATTTCCTCCCCCAAGGATTAAAATCTCGGATTTTTGAGCGGCATTTCTATCTGTAATTATTTATTTATCATCATTCACTGAAACCCAATGAATATTAACATTGAATACTATAATACAAAAGATTTGAACGTAGAGACAAGTTTATTTTTTATAGTCGGGATAATTTAATCTATATGTTATTGGATATTTAAGACTCCTTTGTAATTATCAGTAATATTGATTAAACAAATAAATTTGACTATCAAACAATAGGCAGACTCATGGAAAAATTCATCTTAGCCGTTGATCAAGGTACAACAAGTTCTCGAGCAATAATCTTTAATAAAAAAGGAAAAATAAAATCTATTGCCCAACGGGAATTTAAGCAGATCTATCCGCATGCAGGATGGATTGAACATGACCCAAATGAGATTTGGAACATTCAAGCCGGCGTTATTGCCGAAGCCGTTACAAGCATTGGTTTAAACGCCAAATCAATAGCTGCTATTGGAATAACAAACCAAAGAGAAACCACAGTTTTATGGGATCGCGAAACAGGAAAACCGGTCTACAACGCAATTGTCTGGCAGGATAGAAGAACTTCGGAGTTCTGTAATCAATTAAAATCAGCAGGATATGCCGAAAAAATCAGGGCTAAAACCGGTCTGTTGATTGATGCGTATTTTTCCGCTACAAAGATTAAATGGATTCTTGATAACGTAAATGGCGCACGGGAGAAAGCCGGTCAAGGAAAGCTTGCCTTCGGAACAATCGACAGTTGGCTTGTCTGGAATCTTACAAACGGGGAAAAACATATAACCGATATGTCAAATGCAAGCCGCACAATGTTGTTTAATATTCATACTCAAGAGTGGGACCCTGAATTACTTGAGTTACTGAATATCCCAAAATCTATTCTACCGGAAGTTAAATCATCAAGCGAAATTTACGGCGAGACCGGGACCACACTCTTTGCCTCAAAAATTCCGATAGCCGGCATTGCCGGCGATCAGCAATCGGCGCTTTTCGGACAAATGTGCATTAAGCCCGGTATGCTGAAAAATACTTACGGTACAGGCGGATTTCTAATGCTCAACACCGGAGAGAAACCGGTAATATCTAAAAATAACCTTCTTACAACAATCGGTTGGAAAATTAACGGCAAGGTAATTTATGCTCTCGAAGGTAGTATCTTTGTTGCTGGAGCTGTTGTCCAGTGGTTAAGAGATGAGCTGCAAATAATCAATTCTGCGCCGGAGATAGAAAAATTAGCCCGTAGTGTTGAAGATAACGGCGGCGTTTATTTGGTCCCTGCTTTTGCTGGATTAGGGGCTCCGCATTGGGACCAATCCGCACGTGGCTCGATTTTTGGCTTAACTCGAGGTACTAATCGAGGGAATATTGCAAGAGCCGCTCTGGAAGCTATTGCTTTCCAAACTATGGATGTTTTAAATGCCATGGAATCGGATTCTGAAATTAAAGTGACCGAACTTAGAGTTGACGGCGGCGCAACATCAAACACTCTTTTAATGCAAATCCAATCCGATATTCTGGGAATTCCAATTGTTAAACCTAAAGTTTCGGAAACTACCTCGTTAGGCGTAGCTTACTTAGCAGGGCTGGCAGTCGGATATTGGAACGGTTATGAAGAAATCGCTGATCAATGGGAAATGGATAAGAGATTTGAACCTCAATTAAATAATGAAAAAATAGAAAATATGAAAATCTGCTGGAAAAAAGCTGTGGAAAGATCAAAAACGTGGCTTATGGAAAATTAAAGAAAATCGTATGAAAAGAGACTTACTTTTAAGCGCAATTGAAAATTATAATGCTATTTGGGATATTATTGTTATCGGCGGCGGCGCCACCGGATTAGGCGTGGCATTGGAAGCTTCTTCAAGAGGTTATAAAACTCTTCTTCTTGAGCAGCACGACTTCTCAAAAGGGACATCAAGCAGAAGTACTAAACTAGTTCACGGAGGAGTCCGTTATTTACAGCAAGGAAATATTTCTCTCGTCATGGAAGCTTTGCATGAAAGAGGTTTATTAATAAAGAATGCGCCTCACCTTGTTTTTAACCAATCTTTTATAATTCCGGTGTACGATTGTTGGAGCGCTCCTTTTTACGGTATTGGTTTGAAAATTTATGACTTTCTTGCGGGTAAACTAGGATTTGGTCCATCGAAAATTTTATCTGGAGAAGAAACAATCCGTCAAATTCCGAACATTGAACCCAATGGATTATGCGGCGGCGTTCATTATTACGACGGGCAATTTGACGATTCGCGTTTAGCAATAAATTTGGCTCAATCGGTTATGGACAACGGCGGTACCGCCATTAATTATATGGAAGTTGTACGCCTTGTAAAACATGACGAATTTGTAAACGGTGTGGCTGTAATTGATAAAGAGACAGGAAATGAATATATAATTCATTCGAAAGTTGTAATTAACGCAACTGGAGTATTTACTGATAACGTTTTGGCGATGGATGATTTAGATGCAAAAAAATTGATTACAGTAAGTCAAGGCGTGCACATTGTTTTGGATAAAGAATTTCTTCCCGGAGATACCGCTATCATGGTGCCGCGGACAGATGATGGTAGAGTCCTTTTTGCCGTTCCCTGGCATAACAAAGTAATTGTCGGAACAACAGATACGGAAGTTTCTAATGCAGTTTTGGAACCGCGAGCGCTTGAAGAAGAAATTGAATTTATCTTAATTCATGCGAAACGGTATATGAAAAAAGATCCTTCCAGGGCTGATGTTAAAAGTGTTTTTGCCGGATTGCGCCCTTTAATTAAGCCGTCGGATAATAAGAATACTGCTTCAATTTCCCGGGATTATTTTTTAACAGTTTCTAAATCAGGTCTGGTTACAATTACCGGGGGCAAATGGACGACTTACAGAAAGATGGGTGAAGTTACGGTTGATAAAGCCGCTTCAGTTGTAGGGCTTTTGAAAAAGCCCAGCATAACCCGCTCCTTAAAAATTCACGGTTGGCTTAAGGATGTTGACAAATCAGATCCCCTTTATTTTTATGGCTCGGATATACCTTCTGTAAAAAAAATCGTTGATGAGAATCCATCGTATAAGGAAAAACTATGTGATTCGCTCCCTCATATTAAGGCGGAAGTTGCCTGGCATGCAAGAAATGAATTGGCTCGTACTGTTGAAGATGTTTTAGCCAGGCGCACGCGTTGTTTATTTCTTGATGCTAAAGCCAGTATCCAAATAGCCCCGGCAGTTGCAGGTATTTTGGCTAAAGAGTTGAATAAACCCCTCGAATGGGAAAAAAAACAAGTTGAAGAATACACAAAATTAGCTAATGAATATCTAATTAATTAAAACGGGTGGTTTACATGAATCCATTTATCGGAGAAATTATAGGTACAATGCTATTAATCGTCTTGGGCGAAGGTGTGGTTGCAAATGTTGTTTTAAATAAAACTAAGGGAAACAATAGCGGCTTAATTGTAATTACTTTCGGATGGGCAATTGGTGTCTTTGTAGGAGTCTTTTGCGTTGGTTCAATTAGTGGTGCACACTTAAATCCCGCAGTTACTATTGCGCTTGCAATAGTTGGTAAATTTCACTGGCAAAATGTTCCGGAATATATCTTGGGTCAAATGATCGGAGCAATGATCGGAGCTGCTATAGTATGGATTCACTATAAGCAGCATTTCGATGCAACAGAAAATCCGGATTTAAAGCTGGCTGTGTTTTGTACTGCGCCGGAAATAAGATCGGTGGCAAATAACCTGATTTCTGAAATTATCGGCACATTCGTCTTGGTATTTGCAGTTTTATATATTGCCGCTCCTCAAGTCGGGATAGGTGCAATTTCTGCTCTTCCCGTTGCACTTGTTGTCCTTGGAATTGGTCTCTCTTTGGGTGGAACTACCGGTTATGCGATAAACCCGGCAAGAGATTTAGGCCCGCGTATTATACATGCAATTCTTCCTATAAAAAATAAGAGAGACAGCGATTGGGGGTATTCGCTGATTCCTGTAATAGGACCTGTCATTGGTTCAGTAATCGCTGCCGTGTTATATCTTTATTTGCATTAAAACTTTGTGCGCTCTGCCACATTCCAGGGTAATATCTTTTCCTGTCGCTAACTTATAGTCCTTGGAATCTACCTAATGCTGGGTCATCATTGATAAGGTGATAATCTATTCATCTTTGCAAAGTAATCTGAAAGAGTGCAAAGCAAACTTAGGAATCATTTGACCTTTTTTTACGGTTTAACTGGGGAATAATCTGCCGCCAATAACAAAAAGGATTACTTCTCCAACAGTCAGTTATCATTAACTCCTTGTAATATAAGAAGTTGCAAGACATTAGTGCTCTGTATTGACTTGATTAACCTAAAGAACTACAAATATAGTAGCTCAAAGTTGCTTT
>Ga0181520_10002157_pt1 | contig 37424 bp, 52 predicted proteins | sample PEATcosm2014_Bin_29_FD_132451 | JGI IMG/M metagenome (GOLD analysis project Ga0181520, IMG submission 132451) | Peatland microbial communities from MTU Mesocosm Facility, Houghton, MI, USA - PEATcosm2014_Bin02_30_metaG | ecosystem: Environmental > Terrestrial > Soil > Wetlands > Peat | place... | reverse complement strand
GTCATTTCCTCTGGCGGTACACCGCTTGCCTTGAAGAATCTCCCAAACTCACTGCTGGCGATGGCCCCGATGTCTACAATGCCGCGCCCTGTAGCCTCACCCAATGGTTTATCTTCGAGGTTCGCCGCCATCTGGCCAGCGATGGGAACCATTGCCTCTGCAGTGTGGAGTCCTTGCAGGGGTTGGGGAGTCAGGGGGTGACGAATAGCCTCATATTCTTCTTTGAGCGAACGCCCTATCAAGGGAAGTTGAGATGCCCCGGCGCGGACAATGCCCGTAGGGTCTATCCCTGCCACAAAGCCTTGCTTCACGGATTCGCCAATCGTTTTCGGTGGTTCGCCAGCAAAACTCGCTATTTCCGACGCGGCCCCCTTGATGACTCCCATATCTTCCGGTTGCTTCAAGGTTTTCGGAGATGACAGATTCACAATGAACTTCGATTGCTCAGGAATCGGCAAGGCGCGGAATTCCGGCGACACCCTGAGCATGAACTTCCGCTTCTCTTGCATCGGGAGGTTGACGAACGCGGGGTCTTGAATTGCCGCTGCGATTTGTGCGTCGTTGTCGGCCATTACGGACCTGTCGGAGAAATATTGTACTTATTCATCAAGTCATCGGCGGTCTTGATGGGTTTCGCATCGTTCATGCCGGGAGGGTTGCTCATTCCGCCCTGACCCTGCCGTTGTGCCGCCTTTGCCGCAATCTGCATCGTGTCAACAATGCGCTGGCGCTGTTGCTTCGAGAGCGGTTGACCATTGGCGAAAACCTTATTGCCCTTGACTTCCAAGGCTTCTGACAGGCTCCTTGCGCCTGTAATCATGTTCTGTTCGGCGGTGGTGAAACGGATTCCCGCACCTGCCGTTCCCTTCATTACCTTGAAGTAGGCGAGTGTCAGCGCAACGTCAGCCTCAGAGTTTCCGGCGTCACCCGCCTTTTGCAAGTCCTTGGCTTCGTCAGCCGCCGATACTATGTCCTTAAGCCCTTGAGTCTCCTTCGCCTGTTGCGTCCCTTCCGCCCGCGCTGCGCTCTTGCCTTGGGCAAGCTCTACCCGCGCCTTGTCGCGGTTCGCGGGCGTATCGGGCAAGCCAGCCGCCGCGAGGTGGTCTGACACCGCCTTATCTTCCGCTGAAGGTTTCTCGGGAGCCCTTTCCGCCGCTTTGAGGGCAATCCTCGCGCTGTTTCTGTTCCCCGGTGTTTCCTTGAGTCCATGAGCCGCGAGATAATCGGAAATCGCCTTATCTTCCTCGCTAGGCTTGCCCCCGGTTGCCGTCTTAATCAATTCCCGCCCCGCAATGTAATTGGCGCGGTCTGCCCCTTGCAAACCAAGTGAATCAGCCTCACGCGAAGATTCCTCGAATTGCTGCTTCTGCGCTTGGATTGCCGCGTCGTTCTTGTCCTTGATAACCTTTTCCTCATCGGTCAATGCGCGGTACTTCTGCACCACCTGAAAGGCGTCCTGTATGCCCTGTTCCGGCTTCCCCACTGCTGCTTGCGCCTTGAATACACTGCGAGCCTCATTCTGCAAATCGGGTGGAAGCCCCTTGATGGCGGATTCGACGCTCTGCGAGGCTTCTTGGATTTGCGCCTGCTGCTTACCTTGGCTTCCCGCAAACGGAGCTGGCAATGGCCCCGTGATACCATGAGGGCCGGGAATTTGACCCATGCCCTGTGGTTGCCCACCTACGGCCTGTGGTGGGCCTGGGGGCGAACCCATACCTTGTGCCTTTGGTGTAGGAGGAAGAGAGCCTGTTTTGTCCCCCACCTCGGGGCCACCCTTAGGCAGTATCTTACCCAAAACCCGAAGGGTAGGAATCAAACCCATACTGTCTTTCTTTTTCCCTTTACCCGCTGACAAAGCCTCAGAATAGTCCTGTTCAGCCTGCTGATAGGCTTGGTCACTCAGTCCAGGGGTATTCAAGATTTGCATGGCGTTACGTATTCTCGCCTGCTTCATCTGGAACGCTTCCATTTGTTCGGTTGCTTGTTTCTTTAGGGCAGGCTCCGCATAGCCTTGCAAAAGACCTCCGAAAATAGCTCCTAAGCCTGATCCTCCCATATTACGCTCCCGCTGCCAAAGCATCAGTTGAGTCAGAGAATAGATTCGTTATTACCCCTGCATTGTTTGTTCCCTTTTGTGCGTTCTGAGAGTTGAGATAGTAGTACAGTAAGCTACCAAGTCCCGTGCCGATACTATTCCCTACTTGGATGGATTGATCACTTTGCTGTTGCAAGAAGTTGAGAGCCGACGCCGACGATGCCGTGCTTCCACTTAATGCACTGATTGCTTGCTGGGTTTCTACCTCCCCAATTTGCGCTAATTCATTAGGCGCTTGAGCTGCAAGGTTCGTCTGAAGATTGGTAATTGCGTTAGCCTTTTGAAGAGGCAACTGCGATAGAGTCTCTTGCTGCCCTCCGCCGCGTGGTGCAAACTGCAAGGCCGACTTCTCTGCCGCCCCGTACTGACTTGTGATGTTGTTGATGGATGGCGCAAGCGCGGTAGTCTCTGCTTGACCACCACTCATTACCGATTGCCAGAAGTTTTGCGCGGTATCAAGGTTCTTCTCGCCTTCTGGTGCAAGAGTAGAGGCTATTCCACCGGCTTGTTGAGCATTTATCTGTTCCTGTGAAAGTAAACCTTTTTCTTGGCTCGATTGTCTACCCGCCAATTCACCACCAATGACAGCTCCTCCGGCTGATATTCCCGCTCCGATGATAAAGGGTAAAGCCGCTGCTAAGGGCATATTACAACTCCTTGACCCAAACTTCTAGCCGTTGCTTCTTATAACCCATCCTTTCAACATACCCTTGCACTTCGGCGTTATTCGCCTCGACAAAGGCAATGACGTGCTTCGCGCCCAAGTGCTTCAGGGTCTTTTCCGCTCCATTCACCATGCGAAAAGCGATTGTGGACTTCTGTTCTTCCTTTGCTACCCACGTTCCCTCAATGTGAGGTAGCTCAATGAGGGCACATCTACCCACGATTTTATTGCCTCGCTCCGCGAAGGTTACAAGGCTATCGGGAGGCCACAGCACACCCTCTGGGTCTATAGTTTTAGCCTGTTCACCCCGTAATACCTTGAAATGTAATCTTTCTATACCATTTGTTACTTCCGGCATTGACGCTCCTCATTTGAAAAGTGGCGTGTAGTACGTCACCCCCTCGCTCACAACTTTCTTGAATCCCACAATGTTGTGGGGGTTCGATGGGCCTGTTCCCGTTCCAATGGCAGGGGCTTGGACGTTTCCCGCTGCGCCGTTGCCTACGTGCGTTCCCGCCTGCGGATTAAAGTTCTGGGTTGCCGCATTCACTTGCGCCTTCTGAGAGAAAAAGGCGTTTCCGATGTACGATATGGCGTCAGCTACCCGCTTGTGGGCAAGGCCGTACAAGTTTGGATTCCATTGCGAGTTTTGGGTTGTTGTCGCCATTTACGGCTTCACCTGTCGATTCAAATCCCTGAAAATTTCATCAGGCTTGTATTCTTTCGCAGCCCATTCCTTCACCATTGCCATAGTATCCTTCGTATAAATCTCAGTCGCTCCCGAACTCGTCACACCCCACGACCACGCTTGGCCTTTGAGCGATGGCAAATTGTAATAAGCGCGGGCGTATGCGCCCCCCGCCGTCGCTGGGATTGACGTGCTGTAATCTACCCCATCGACGTTTATGATTATACTCCCCGTTGTCGCCATTGCTAATGCGAAGTAGATTTCACGGCTTTGGAGGAATGTCCATCCATCTCCACGGGTCGGCATCTTTAATACGAACGGCTCATCCAGCGCAGCCGCGTTGCTATACTCGTACACATTCCCATCTGCCCCGCCCGCGAGTAACAGCGTTGACCCCTGCGCTTCGTCTAAATAATGACAAACGAGTCCCATTGAGGAAGTGTCAAGCCCCCAACTTCTCGTAATAGGATTCCAGCACAGCGTTGTGGCATTCGACTGAGTATCAATGTAGTCAAAGAACAAGTGCGAGTTGTGGAATGATAGCCGCAGCCGCGCCGTCTGTGTGGGGTCAGGGGGATAGATAGTCACGCCGCCAATTTGAACTGCTACCCCCGCCGATTCACCATGAGGAAACAGTAGCGCAAGGTCAGGGTCGGTGATTGACTCCGAGACTCCCCCAAGGGTGCTTTCACGGATGGAGTCTCCTGCGTAGTAGTAGATTCGCGGCCCTACGCACAAAGCCCAAGGCGCGGCCAAGCCGTACCCGCTCCCCTCGTCATAAGCGAGATACCCCCCTAGCGGATTACCATTCGCATCCGTAGCGAAGTTTGGCACAAGCCTGAATAGGCGCTTGATGGAGAACACAAACGGCTGGTCGGCGTACACCCCGCCGTTCATCAAGGCTTCCGAGGGCGAGGTAATCTGTAAGGAATTGGCAACATCTGCCGAGTCCGCATCGTTGCCGTTTGTCCAGAACAGCGTTCCCGCGTTGAGAGAGTTTCCGACTCCGAACAGCGTCAGGCCCGCGTTGCCCTCGCCGTAGATGCCAAACATCACCGTCATGGGTTGCGCCATGAGGATAGGATTCGGCACGCTGAAAGACACGTTATTAAGCACGCCCATCGCATCCTGCAAAACGCAAGCGGTGTTCACGGTCGGTTGGCTGTAAAGCGTGTTGGCAATCCCGTTGATGAGGATGCCCGTACCAAGGGGCCAAGACGTGTTGAATTTGCTCCCCGATACCCACGTCACGGCATAACCGCTGACGTTGCACACGCCCGAAACAGGCAGGCCGGGAACTGGGAAGGGTTGGTAGAGGTCGGTTTCAAGTTGCTCCGCGCTGGCAATGTCGAGGTCGCCAAAGACATCGAGAATTTGGGGTGTTCCTGAATTCGGAGCAGAGGCAATATAAAGAAATGCTGTGGATGTTCCTCCCAAGCGGAAGAAGTCAACCGTATCAACCTGTGGGTCAGGGCTAACCGTTCCTATGACTACGAGACTTTGATTGTCAACGCTAATCGCGGGACGGATAGCAGGGCCGGGATTTGATTTTACTCCAAGCGCAGCGGAGCGATACCTTTGAACGTAGGTGTAGCCCGAGGCTCCCGCCACCGTACTGTTCGGGCCGTATTGACCATTGATGGACAGACCTGTGATGAGAGTATAAACGCTGCTGCTGGATACGGTCAGAGCGATCCCCACTGCCGCCACATTCGCCCAAGTGCCTGCCCCTGCCCCAACTCGGGTAAACCCGGAAATGGGAACAGATACTAGCGTCCAGATGCCGATTGAAAACCCCGATATATCCACGTCCGCATAGTAATAGTTGGTGCTGAAATCGTTGATGGAGGCATCTACGTCAAACTCAATGCGTAGATTCGATACAAGGGTGGGACCATTAGAATTTATCCAGAATGAAACAACATCCGTACTCTGTTGAGGCCGTCCTTCGATAACGGCCAAATCAAAGGAAACGAGTTCGGAGAGCAACCCGGTCCCTACCGCCACATCCCATGCGAACAGTCCAGCCGCGATTGCCTCTCCCACGGAATGAGTGTAATCGAGGTAGCAGCGCAAGGTGTAGTTAGGGCTGGCCAATGATTCACCGGGACTGTGATTCAACGCCGTCGAGGTTCGGAAGTAGAAATTTCCTACCGTGTCTGTGCCTATGGAGATTACAAATACGCCCTCTCCCGAATTTATGATTACCTCTTGCCCCGGTACCACGGCAAATGCGGCTGCGGGATAGATTGTGCAAAGTCCCGTAGAACCCGAATCGTAAGTGATTGAACCAATCGTAGTCGGAGAAAGGGCAGCCTGAGCGGAGGTGATTATGACGGTTTCCTGAGTGGCCCCCGTTCCCACGGTCATAAAAGACCCTGCTCCCGGCGTAACCGCATACGTGGTTCCAGTGGGAACGACCGAGGCCCACCCAAAATTCCCCGTGTCATAGCTTATTTTGAGGATGGTTGTTGACAGCACCGGGCCATTAACAATCGTTGATGCCGTTCCACTCACCACCCATTTACCGGGGGGAGAACCGCTAAATAGGTCGATGATTTGGAAGCTCGGAGGACCATTTACAACGGTCGGAGCCGCTAGTGGTGGTGCAATCCCCTGCGCGTACACCGTTCCCGCGACGTTGACCTTCCGCCCGCCCTTGGTGCCGTCCATGATGTAAATCCAAGGCGACGGTGATACGGCAGGCTCGAACGCCACCATCGAAAGCGGGTTGCCGCTGTAGCCGGTGTCGATCTGCGCGAGTGAGCCTTTGCCGAAGTAGAGTTTGGTTCCTGCCCCTACGATGCGGGTGTAGTCTGAGGCGGTTTGGTCATTGAGGCGCTTGATGGAGTGGACGATTGCGGAAGTACCGACGCCGACGAGGGAGGTCAGGCCGGGGCGAGACTGTACCCGTGAGGGCACATAGACCCTGCAATTCTGGAGCAAGGGATACCCGGAGAGAGTTGTCGCCGCCAAGCCTCACCTCTTTGCTTCCATCGCAATCTTGCTCATTGACTTCTTCGGCTTCTTCTTGCCGCTTGCCTTGTTCGGTCGGAAATGACTCATGTTCACCTCTTGGATGCGCTCTTGCGCTTGCTTCGGATGTAACCACCGGATTTCGTCAGGCGGTGGTGACGCTTCATATTTAACGCGGTAGCAACGGCCTGTTTAGGGTCCATTCCTTCTTCGTGAACCAACTTGTGAACCTTTTTACTGACTGGCGATTTCCTCGACTTACTCCCCGCCTTTTGTCGTGCCACTGCCTACCTCCACCATCGAGTCTGACAGCCGCCGTTGAATCTTCTCGCATTCCGTGTGCATCTGCAAAGCCATTGGCTTGAACATCGGCGCATAGGCCGCCAAGCGGTCATTGTAAAGCGCCGCCTGCTGCATGAAATTCTTGTAAAGTCCAAGGGTTCCTTTGAACTCGTCCGCGCTGAGTTTTAGGCTTGCAAGGTGCTGACTATAATCAAGAATTGCTGACCATTCCTCCCTTCCAATTTGTATGTAGGCTCCATCGCTTGCGGGCATCGGAGCATTTTGCACGACGTCAACGAGAATCGAGGGTGTGCTGCTTGCCGAAGGTGGCGGGGAAATCGCTACAAGGTTCTGCCCCGCGAAGGCCAGTTGATTGGTTCCAGAAGTTGAGTTTTCCCAGCCCGGATTGTACATATCCATGTCCCAAAGGGGTGTCGGCATCACGTCCGCGCCATTAATCTTGGCCGCTACCACGCAAGGCGCAAGCCGCGCCAAAGCGATTCCCTGCTGCCAGCGGGCCTCGCAATACTCGCTCAGTTGCACGTCGGGCGACGGCCCATCCTCGGAGAGCAAGTCGGCCAGCGCTCCGAATTCCACCACCCATGCCCAATCGTCAGGGACTCCTATCAGCACGCCAGCGGCGGGATTCAGTGTCGCCCCGGAGTTCGTCGTAATGAGTTCCACGCTTGACCCTACCCCCGGCGTCGGGGAAAGGGCAAAGTTAAGCACGGGAGTTGATGCCAGCGAATAGCTGCTTGGCGCTCCCCCAAATCCAGCGTTCCAACCGGGATTGTAAGCGTTCATCTGCCATTCGTCTTGCCGGTGAAGGTAGGACTTTTTTCCCGTCACCGGGTCAATCCATGCCATCCGCCTTACGTCGATTACCGTGTCATCGGCAAATCCGTAAGAGGGCGCCGGAGGGCTTACCGTGAGCGTGGAAGTTCCTAGAATTATCCCCGTCTGCTCCAGGAAGGAATCGCGGCGCGTCTGGAGGGCATCTGTAAGCTGTTCCAGAGAAAACATGGATGTACCTATCCAAGTATCGCCCGGAGCCTCTGAGCCGAGGTTTTCTGACAATCGGTACTGCATGGACGCGCACAAGTCGGTATCGTACACGTTGTAACTTCTCAGACCATTGTTCAGCACAGAACTTAGATCATAAAACGTGTTTCCCGCGCTGGCCGTAAAAGAGTCTCTTCCCCTCCAATATCCCGTCAGGCATTGCCACGTCCGCAGAGCTTCCTTGACGCACAGGCCGATTTCATTGTAGGTTCCCGTGTTGAGGAAGAAAACAGACGAGGAATCCCCGAGGCTCTGGGCAAGTTGTGTCCGAGCGGAAGAGTACGTCAGCCATGAATACGTACGGCTCAAGCGTTCTCCCAATAAAGGCCAACGAATTGGTTTGGCCGGTCGGCAATCAAAACCTTGTCGATCAGCGAGATGTTGTTCACTACATCGGAATTGCTAAGAATCTGATCTCCCGCCCCAAAAGGGATTCCCGATGCTACCGTAATGTTGGGAATTGGAGGGCAAGCGGATATTACCCCTTCATTGCTCGGCATCGCTTTGGCGTAGAACATGCGAACCGATGGAGATTGGCTGGGAACAGGATTGTTGCTGGACCCTGCTGTTCCCCGCATCAAATTAAGCAGCAATCCGCTCCCATCGGTCGGAACTTGAACAACTGCGATAGGCATGATGCCCTCCTTAGTGCGCCTTCAGTTTGTCGGTGATGATGGCGGTGCGCTTCGGAGAAAGTTCCTTGAGCATCCCCATCCCGCTGATTTCCGTCATGGGCCGCTTCCAGTCCATCGAGAGAAGCGCTGTCGTGCCCTTCATGGGCTTGTGAACGCTGCCTCCGATGGCTCCCGTACCCGTTGCAGGGCTGCGAAGTTGCCCCGTTCCCGTCTTAGTCTTTGCTTTTGCCATAAAACCTCCATTTACAGATTAGGAAAAATGATTCCGGCTCCATCGTGGCTAGCCAGCCAGCTTCCGGTAAGTATTCCAGGTACTCGGCTAAGCGGGTCATATTTCACGAACAACGATAAGCACCGCTCGTCCTCATCCTTCCACAGTTTTGTCATTTCATCTTCGTACAGAGCCATCATGTCTTTCTTCATCTGTCCGAAGTTTATCCGCGCTGCGCCAGGAACAATCTCTGTGTTCAATTCCATCCAGTTGAGGGCGTTGACCATTGCCCTGCTCTCGACTAAATCACGGCTGATAACTGCCGGAAGCGGGTCGCTATCCTGAATGAGATTCCCCCCATTTGTTCTGTACAAGCATTGAAATATCTGAATAGATGATGGGTGAGGCCAAAACTCATACAACATTTGGCCATTCCCATTGAGTTGGTATGACGCGGCGTAGATTGGGTTGTCAAAGCTAGACCTGTAAGGGTCTATCTTGTCAATATCCGCCTTAGTTAGTCCTAACTGCTTAAAAGTATAGCCGTTTACAGGGTCAAGAATTGATTCAAAATTCAAAAAGACGCTGTTTGTTGGTGGCTGGACTGCGTAGTAACATTCGTAAACTTGGTATCCAGAGGAACTGTTTGTTGCTCCCCCAAAGGGATTGTCAATCGTCGCCACGCCGGTAGAGGAGTTATAGGTTAGAATATTGTAAATATCTCCACCCGTCATTCGAAACTGTTGGGAGGTTATCGGCGTAATGGCTGGAATTGCATTGAGGGCCGCTATTGCGGCAGCATTAAAAGTGATTGTCTGACTTCCATAAGTTACCGAGACGGTTCCAGCAGAGACTAGATTGGGGACAAAGAAGCGGGTTTCGACGATATTAAATGACCAGAGCCGCGTGCTGCAAACACTACTCCACGCATCTTGGACGGCCTGTTGAGCCCGATTAAGGGGAATTCTCGGAACATCCCCAGCGATGCGAGAATATAACATCTGGAATGTCGTGGCCACACCCTTACATGCCTCCGTAGAAAGTAGCGCGGCACGTCACGGCAGAAGCGTTCGCACCTACTGGTATCTCTGTTCCCGCTTGGCCACTTGCGCCACAATTGAAAATCCTGATGCTCTTGTGATACCCGTCCCACTCAAACCAATGGCCGCTCGGAGCGCCAAGTGTGCCCACCGAATTATCCTTGAACGAAACATGGTCAACGTAGGTGAATCCGAGCGTCCGCATCGAAACCGGGAAGCCTGTTGGCGGGTAATTCTCCGCAAACACGATGTCAAAGCTGATTGTCCTTCCCCGCACCCAAGCCGTATCACTACCCCGCACCATCTGGAAAATCGGGTAGAGGTTGTCGATGTACCCATTCGGAGAAAGCGGAATCGGAGGAATCTGCGTACTCCCGCCGACTCCCGGCAAGTAGCTTGCCGGCTGCTGAATTCCGTTTGGCGGCTGTTGAAAGAACATCAGACTAAGCACTCGGCACTTCCTCTTTCACTTCCGGCTTGATGACTTCCACTACGGGGTCATACTCCCGCATGGGATAACTGTTTTCGGGCATCAACCACGGAACAGACTCCCAATTATAAATGCGACCCTCATCGTCAAGCAGCGGCTTGATGTCCCAATGCACGGGCAGCACATCGCCATCGGCCAGAATCTTGAATCCCGCCTGCGTCACTTTCTGGCAGAAGTACATATCATCGGTGATTTGCGTGCGGGCCAGTCGGCTGCTGCCATCGTCAACCTCATCGACCGTCTTGAACCAGGGCTTTTCGATGTAATTGAACACTTCGGTCCTGATGAGCATACAGCCCGTTCCAATCAGGCCGCACTCGAAAACCTGCCCGCGCTTCCAATGCCAGTATGTTCCCCCGCCAGCCTCCATAAATACAAACGGCTCGCAAGGCGGCATCTTGGACGTGTAGATTCCCGCTACGACCATGACCTTTTCATGCTGTGTCCAGTTCTGCATGTTGTACATGAGCGAGCGGACAGCGTGATAGGGAGGGGCAACATCGTCATCCATGAAAAACAGCCAAGGAGCCTTCATTTTGATGGCTTGCTCGGCTATCAGATTTCGAGCCTCCCCCACTTCCATTCCCTTCACCGGGCAATGGACGATGTTCATATTGAAAGGGTAGTTGAGGGCGGCATAAGACAGCGCCCATTCTGGTGTTACAGGCCGTCCCACCATCGGAATGCCTACGACTAAAGAAACCTTGGAAAGCGGAGGCTTCGCATTCGCATCAAACTGTTGCATACCAGATCGCCGTTTCCGGGGCCAATACAAGGCTCCCTAAAATGTTGATGACTGAGTAGGTTACGCCGGGAAAATCGCCATCGTGTCCGCACAACAAAGAACCGGGATTCATGTGAATCTTCCAATACATAAGTTGCGAGGCCACGTCACGAAGTTCATGGCTTCCATCCAGAAATACCATATCAGGATTTTGGCTGGAAACGTAGTCAATTATTTTGTTGTTTGTGTGGTCGCCGGTTACAATGCGGAGTTCACAAGGGACGCCGTGAAGGTTGTGTTTGAAGCGGGCCAAAACAAGTTTGGGGTCATGGAGTTTATCTTCTCGCGCCCCTCGCCAGTCATCAACCGCCATGACCCATCCGGCGGCATTGTCGCACAAGGCTCTAGTGCTGCGCCCGCAGAAGGAACCAAATTCGACGATGCGCTTGTGCGTCTGCGCTTGCTCGCCAAGCCAAAACAGTTCCTTCTCCGTCATCCAGCCTTCGATGGGTAAGGCTTTAGATATATCAACAGCGCGATTCGGCATCTAACCCCCTTAGACTGGGGTTTCTTCCCACAAAAAGGAACTGATGCCCGTTGTCGCCGCCGTCGCCACTACTGCAATCGCGGAATTGGGAGCCAGCACAATCGACCCGCCCAAGTCCAAAATAACCGGGACCGCGCTCGAAGAGGTGAGTGAAGAGTTCACATTCGAGTAGACGGGGAGAATCGGCGTTCCTGCCGCCGCCCATGCTCCGTTGACGCTTCCGGTTGCCACGGTAGTTCCACCTTTATTGATGAAGGTACTGACCGGGCTTGCCGAAGTAGTGTTGGTAGTAACGGCAACCGAGTACACGGCCAAGGCGACTTGTGCTACGGTGGTTCCCACCTGCGAATAGGCGAATTGAAGAAGGGAAAGGTTCTTGCTGCTCGTTGATGGATTGGACAGAATCAACCCGGTAGCAACAGCAGTGGCAATTCCCGCGGCAAACGCCGTTGCCTGAGTGTTGCAGAGGGCAAAGGTGTTGCCGCGATATGCGGCTTCCAGATACCGACCATGCGCGTCCTGAGTGACAACAGGGCCGTCTTTCGATGCGCGTCCAGTTGACACGGCACCATCGGACAATGTTTGCGGACCAACCTTGAGTTCAGCAATCATGGGTTACTCTCCTGTTTCTGTGTGTACTAGCTCAAAATTTGTTACAACGGCAATTCTTCCCAGAAGAACGCCGAGATTCCCGAAGTGCCTGCCGTCGCCGCTACCGAGATGGCCGATCCGGGAGACAGGACGATGGAACCTCCCAAGTCGATGATGATGGGCACTCCCAGTTGACTTGTCACCGATGAGTTGACATTGGAGTAGATGGGCATGATGGGAATGCCGGCGTTAGCGAATACGCAACTGGCACTTCCTGTTGCGCTGCTCGAACCGCCCTTCCCAACAAAAGTGCTGCCCACCGTCACCACGGTCGTCTGCGTTGCAATCGCTCCTGTGTAGTAGGAGAGAGTAACCGCTCCCACGGTAGTCGCTACCTGTTGGTAGGCAACCTGAAGCAGCGCGAAGTTCTTGGTGTTTGTCGAGGGATTCGAGAGCACCAACCCGGTCACGGAAGTCGTAGCGACACCGGCCTGAAATGCTACCGCTTGGGTATTGCAGAGAAAGAAGGTGTTACCACGATAGGCGGTTTCAAGGTAACGACCGTGGCCGTCCTGAGTAGCTACCGTGGCATCCTTGGTGGCGCGAGCGGTAGAAACCGCGCCATCGCTAAGGGTCTGGGGACCAACTTTAAGTTCCGCTATCATGGCTCACTCTCCTATTCACTGTGTCTGCTTACATTGCAAAATTCGATGTTTCATCCTGCTGCGACATAGGCGATACGTTGAGCGACGAGGTTTGCATATGGAAGTAATCCTTAAGGCTCTTGAGTTGGGCATTTTGCATCATTAACTGAATGAGGATGTTCTCCAAAAGCCTCCGGATCTGTGTCCCTTCACTGATTCCCATCGGGTCTTGAAAGACCGCAACATGAAGTTCGTTTGCCGCTCCTACCGTTGCTTGTTGCGTATCTACAAGCGGGTCATTCAACACTACTCGCTGCAAGTCCACGTTGTTGCCGAGCGCATCGGTGACTTGCGTGGTCGCCACTTTGTGCCCCGTGGCATTCGGGAATACTTGAACGTAAGATTCAGCCATTTTAGATACTCCCTTGGAAATTCGCTCGAACGACAACCCCACTTAAATTGGTTCCTGACGAGCACTCAATCATGGGATTTTGAGCATTACCTCCCGCCATCACGCGAATGCTGTTATGCACAAAATCGTACTCATACGTGTATCCGCTCGGAGCCGCCGAGAACGACGCGGTGTTATCCTTCAAAGAAGGGTTGAAAACCACCGCCATCCCCAGATTCTGTTGCACCGCGACGGGATAGCCCCAACTCACACCCGGCGTGTTCGGGTAACCGTTCGTCAACGTCACATCGAAACTCGTCTGTTTCAGGCGTCCTAAGACGGTTTCGCTGGCGGTCACGTATTTCCACGTCGCTGCTTGATTCTCGGCCATTCATCCTCATGGGAAGTAGGTAAAGCGAATGCGAATCGCGACAATTCCGCCTAAACTTCCGCTGAATTCCTGAGTTACCGCCGCTGAACCACCGCACACGAACAAGCGCAAGACGCCATTCGTGTTGTCCCAGTTCGGCAAATACCCAGAAAGAGTCGTGCTCACATCGACGGTATCCCAAATCTCGATCTGGGTCAGGTTTGCGATTCCGAGAAGTTGGGGTGAAATGGTCGTGGCGGTATAAGTTGTCGCAGCCCAAGTCACAGTAAAGGTTTTGCACCTTGACCGATTATCAGTAGGGCGCTCGCTGTTCGCTAATGCCGTGATTACGCCTTGTGCCATCACTCACCTCAGTAAATGACATTGCGCGGCCAAATCAAGGCCACCTTGGTTACGGCGCTTGCCGCCGCCTGAATCGCTACACCCATCGTGTTCTTTGCCAAAGTCGCCGTAGCGATTGCCGATGCGTCGGCAATGGAGTCAAAGGTCAGCGTTCCGGTTGACAGCGTTACGAGGTCGCCCACGGTGGTGTCGGCGGGGCTGTTCTTGTAAAGAATCGTGCAAAGCCCTGACGACTGAATCCACGTAAACGTAGTGGCAGCCGCCAAAAGCGCGGCGGTTGATACAGTCCTGCTCGCCGTAGGTAAGGTAATCGCCTGCAACCCTACACCGGCGAACATGCCGTCACCGAGACTCGCGGAGGCATCCACCCAGACGGTGTACTGGCTTCCATCGTTGTTCAGGAACACGCCTCCACCCGCCTGAGTCGTGGTGTAAAACACGGGAGAGCCAATCGCCATGCTGCCCGTGGTCGTCGAACACACCCGCATGTAGCGGTAAAGGCCCGCGTACAGCGTCCCGGTCGTGATGTAGGAAAGCTGTTTGGCAGCCGCGTTGTCCAACTCCAATTCGACGCCCAGCAGGGAACTATAGAGCGAGTATCCCGTTCCCCCGGCAGTATTCCCTCCCGCCACCGTGTCATTGGTGTTGTTCAACTGCCCAATGCGATTCTGAAGGTCGGTAAGTTTCAGTGACATGCTATGCTCCTATCCCCATGATTTGGCAGTTGTTCCATGGACTCCCGCATTCTACCGTGCAACCTAAGAGGAACTGGCCGCTGACCTTGGTGTTTTCTGCCGACATGATGAACGGCTTGAATTCGCCCGCGAACGGGCCATCCGAAACAGGCCGGAACATGATGGTTTTCGTGTTCAGAATGAAAATGACTTCGCCTGGTGTGCAGGTTCCAACACCCGTCCCGCCGCCCGTCGAAGTTCCACTGTTTTGCGGGAAGTTCGAGGTGGTCGTCAGGTTCGTGTAGTTCGACATCGTGAGGTTTGAAGTCAGATAGTTGCCGAGTACTGGGTCATTGACTCCTGCGATGAGCGAGGGGCAATAGGGGTCGGGGAGCACAATGGCGTTCTCAAACCGGAAGGTATGCACCCCCCACACAGGGTCAAGCTCCTGATGGAATTGCTGCGCGGCCTGAATGCGCTTCTTCATGAATCCCCATGCCGGAATGTTCGAGAGAATCAGGTCGGGGAAGCCAAGCCCCTGGCGGTCGCCGGTACGCAGGCAGCGGTTGTACTGGTCTTCCAAGATGTCGTAGGAAATCATTCCTGTGGCACCTGCGACTCCTGTACCCGCCGCCCCGCCATTTGGACCCGCCCAATAGACGTTGCCATTCAGAGCATTAGGACTTTGCAGGACGCCAGTGCGAGATTGTCCAGCATAGTTTGTGAAAACGTTTCCGTCCCATGATGGGTCCATACCGTTGTTGATGGCCTCGGAGAGCGCGTTCATGGCGAGCGAGCGGTTGTCGCCAGACATATTCTGCCCGTGGTGGAAGAGGGACACTTCGAAGATAGCGTTGAGTGTGTTCACCGCCGTCTGCGAGTCCGTGTCAATCAGCGAGATTCTGGCGTTTCGGCCCCGATTGTTGATGTAGAGGTCTTCCAGCAACTCGGTGATGTTGACTTCGAGCGTCCGAATATCGAACTGCCCGTTGCTCAACGTTTGCGGCTTAGTGGTATTGAAGGCAGAAGTGCCGCGCCCGTACCACGAGCCAATCATCGGCGCATAGGTAAAGGCAAAGGCATCGAACGCTCCGCCATCAAAAGGGAAATTGCAGTTAGCACGGAGATATGCCCCGCCAGCACAGGAGCGGAAGAAATTATCAAAAACGACCTCATTTTGTAGTTCCTTAACAGTACTTGAGTTAAGTTCATCGACGATAGGATCGGCCACGTTAATATCTCCTTAATTAAGCGCTGGTTTCTCCGTGTTTACTACTTGGGGAATAGTCTCCCATTTCGGTTGGCGCTTATCTGTTCGGAACCGCTGATTGAGATTTCGGGCCTGGAGGTAGAAAGCCTCACGTTGGGCCAGCACCTCTTCAGGGTACCCTGTTCTTCCGACTCTTCCGACTCCCCTTCCGGGGCCTGACTTCCAGTAGGCTGCGAGATGCCTTTCCTTGGATTCTTGAAATTCCAATCCCACCCTTGCAACAGGAGCTTTGACCGTCAGGTATGGAAGCATTCCAGTTAATGCTCGAACTGCATTGTCCGCATAAGCCTGCCATTTGTGATAAGTTGTTCCGTACTTTTTGAACGCGAACATGCTACCGCCAAACATTTCAACAAGAATCTTCAGTGGTTCAGGAGAACGCTGTGTGGCGGTAACGAGAAGCGCATAGTTCCAGTAGAGTCCAGATGTAGTCTTGCGCTTCTTTTGGGCTTTGGCCTTTGTAACGGCAACAGTCCCTTCTCCATCGAAGAAACCAGCCGCCCACGCAAGTTTTTCGTTATCTGTCATTGGTTCGTTTCCAACTGCGCCACCGCCCGACTTACGCGATCAAACCGCTTTTGCGCGAAAGTCTTGGTATTGTCGGGCACTGGAGCCATTTTTCGGATGTTTGATGGCTGCGGTGTAACCGATACAGGGCGTCCCGCTTGAACGTCAGCGGATACACGCTGCCGATACTTGTCCTCAGCACGACGCTCAACTTCCGCCTCTGTTTGGGCGTCGGTCAACTTCTGCTGGCGCTCGCTGCCCTTGTAGATAGCATTGTAGGCCGCTTCGAGAGTCCCGCCGTTGGTGTTGATGTGATCAATGATTTTGTCGGCATCGAACTCGGGAGGGGAATAATCTGTTCCGTCGAATCCAGCCTTGGAAAAAATTCGGTTATGACGCTCATTCAACTTGAACAACTTGGCGTTGAATTTGGCTACGCCGACGCTCCCTGTGTTGAATCGCTTGGTCAATTCATCATCAGTAACGAATTTAGGAGCGCTTGCGGCGGTAGACGGGGCGGCGGTAGCGGTAATAGATGGGGCACCTTCAAAGATTCCTGCTGCGGTTGTGTCGTCGAGGTAGCCTTGGGTTTTCAACATTTCGATTTTGCTCTTGACGGCATTAAGCGCTGTTTCCGCCTTTACCGCTCTTTCCAGTCGGGCATTGTAATCGCCCTCTTTCTCTGTTTTCCAAGCGGTAGTCGAATCAAACCAAGCCTTGCTTTTTTCGAATTCTTTTTGTGCTTTGTCCTTTTCAGCCTTCAGCGCATCCATCTGGCGGCTAAACTCTGAAGGAGCCATCACGCTTCTTTTCAAGTAGTTCGCCGCGTTCGGGTTTCCTTCCACCACGGTCAACATCGGTTTGATTTGCTCATCAGTAAGTCCCTGAGCCTTCAAACCGTCAACCCATTCCTGAACTTCTTTATCAATCGGCATGTTCCATCATCCTTCCTATGGTCCGGGGGCCAGCCCTTGCGGGCCTTCCCATCCCTTGAGGGGCCAGACGTGGGTTAGGCAGGAGCCGTTTGCGGCTGCTGCGAGGTCAATAGTTTTGTCACCTTCATCATCGCTTTCGACAGGTCATCATTAGCGTTATTGAAGTCCTGCGCGGCGGTCGGGTAAGACTTTGCCATCGAACTAATTTCCACCTGCAAGTCACGAAACCGCATGGTGACGGAATCGAGTTGCTTCTGCATGTCAGCGGACGGACCTTTCGGTCCACCAAACAACTGACCGTCATCGGGCGGAGCCGATGCGGCAGGAGGCGGAGTCGATGGCGAAGGAGGCGGAGCGCCCATAGCGCCCATATCAACTCTCCCGCTTTCCCGGTGAAGATTTCGCCAGCCAGTTCTTTACCGGCGTGCGAAAAGTCGTGCCTTTGGACGATTTTTTAGGTGACGCCATTTCGGAGGCTGTGGCTAGAAAGTAGAGAGGGAGTGTCGCCACCCCCTCCCTGTCTCCTTGGACCCTTGTCAGGGGAACGGACCCTACCTGCTAACGCAAGTCATCCGCTTCTCGACAGGAAAGGAGGGTTACTTCTTGGCGTACTTCTTGCCGTGACGCCGCTTTCCACCCTTTTTCTTTGCCACAGGTTCTCCTTTCTGCCCGATGCCGTTCTTCCCAGTCCGATGCGAAGACTTCCGTGCAAAGCAGAGGGAAGTCTGCTGTTTCTGAGATTTCAACGATTTGTCGAGCGGTGGAGATGAAGTCTCTCACGTAGGGGAGTGTGAGAGACTTATAGGTGTGTTGTCAACACTTTGAAATCACTTTGAGTGTGATTACATAGTTAGTTTCGTTAGAACTATTTCAATGCGCTTTGTTCCGCAGTTTACATAAGTTGCAACGATATCGAGAGCGCGGCTGAATTGGCGCTCCCGATTAGACTTCTCGCGGCAATCGTTACAGCGTGCTCCCGGCCCTTGAAAGGGTTCTCCACAATCAATACATCCATGCTCTTGCCGCTTGCGTTGTCGATAGGCGTCTTGGGGAGTCATTAACGGCTCTCTTGTATAGTCGAGTCACCCGAAGGTCGATTCTTTATTTGGGGTGGGGCATTTCCGCTAGGCGAGCGCCCTCCCTTTCCGGCTGCTCCGCCTTTTGGCCCTCTTCCCTGTTGAGGAGGTATGCCAAATTCCTCTTGAATCATCTTTGCCATTTTGGCTTGCGCCTTTTTCCATGCCGCCCATTTCTCTAGGATGTTATTGCAATTTGGAGGTGGCGGTCCCATATTGAGATCAAAAGCCTCGCCCACAGTCCACGGATCCATAGGGAAGTCCATCTTGTAGAATTGGAACAGAATCAATTTGCGCGTAAGTGAAGTTAATTCGTGGAGGCTACCTGGTTTGACTTGGTATGTGAATCTCGCACCATGCTCCCGAATCCGGTCAAAGAGCGTCATCAGCCGTGCTGACTTGGTTTCTTCCGGCTTCGGCACAAGGGTCGCCGGATCGTAATCGTAATCCGTCCAACTCGTACCGTCAGGTCCGAGGATTTCAAGCCGTTGCTCATAGGAATCGAATTGCAGGCACATATACTTGAACATCTCGCCTACTTGCGTCATGGCAGTGTCCATGTTGCGGCTGTACTCGTTGATGATTGGCCCCATAAGTTCGGCCATCTTTTCCATGGTATCGCCCGCGGGGGTCTGCTTGGCTTTGGCGAGAGCACGAACGTCCATGACGCCTAAAATACGGTCAATGCGTCCTTCATTCTGTTCGATGAATTGCAGAAGCCAACCTGGAACATCGTAATAACTGGACGGCAGGATAGGGGTGATTAACTGCTTCATATCACCGACTAAACCACGGAATCCCATGGCCTGAAGAGGGATGCGGGGGTCAAACGACTTCATAAAATTGCGCGAGGTCTTGGTAGCATCATAAGCCATGGGGGGCCGGAGCCGGACATTCTGAGAATCATCAACCACCCGCAAGCCATCACGCACGGATTTTTGCAGAGGAAGGGTATCATGCGTCAACGGGTAGCCTAGAAACTCGCTCATCCAATCATCAAGTTGCAAAGGAACGATGGGAACCATACCATGAGCATAGTGCGAGGGTCCGTCTTCGAGGATGCCTTGGTCACACCACCACGTACAGCGTCGAGTGGGATAGAGCATGGCGTCTTCGTCACGTACCGGGCGCATCAATTCCACGCCTTCCTGAAAGACACCGCTTGGAATCTGCCCACCTTTAGGATATACATAATATTCCCATGAAGTTCCGGGATCACCCATATGAATAATTGAACCTGTTTCATTCATGCTCGTGTCGAGCGTATACCTCTCCCAGATGTGGCAAACCGGAAAGGTGTTAGGTTCCTTCTCTTTATCCCGGCCAAGAAACATCTTCATCATGTTAGAGATAACGCCCTGAGAACTTCCCCTTGATTCACGCCTAAGAATAGAGGAGGGTTTGGAGCACGCGGCCAGCATTTCGGTTTTGAGGGGAAAGCGCGATGCGGCCCAGAAGTAGGGAACTTCATGCCCGATATCCACAGCATAAGCCTTCTGGATGTCGTGGTCTTCTCCAATTTGCCAAGGGACTACAGAGGTCGGACCTTTGGCCCTTACCATGATTTCAGGCCGTCCAAGCGTCAGGAAGGGCCGCTCATAGCCCATATAGAGATAGCCTTTGCCTCCGACGCCTGCCCATTGCAGCCACCGCTTGATAATGCGGTCAACTTTTTCCTTGTACCACCAGCCGATGTACCGCTTATTCAGGATGTCCTCTTGGTCTTTGTACTGGCTGGGAGTGCGGTAATCGGGAATGACACGCATGTTGGAGAGAGTGGCTACAATTTCCTTGATGCCACGCTTGGCGAGGTTGTAACGGACACGGCTCAGGCTTGGGTCGCTCGGGTCGCTTCGGTCATCGGCAATGGCGTCAAGGCCGCGTGAGATGGAGCGAAAGGCGCGTTGGCACTTGAGGTAGTCAAGCCCCTCTTGGTGAGTGTTGCGGAGCCAGCCGAGTTTGGTTTCTTCGTCGGCATCAACCTTGGGGATTAGCCATTGTTCAGGGGGTATGGGCATCAGAGTTCCTTAATATTTTCTCGCTGCGCCTTCGCTTCCTGCTTCGGTTCGACATCCTTGCGGAGTTTACCACAGTTGATACAGACTCCGTTCAAATCGTAAAAGTGCTGGGTGTAGATAATCCAGCGGTTGCGGGCGGCGTGGCTGCGGACATGACAGAAGTCGAGCAATCCGTTTTCGTCGGGAACCCAGAGCTTTGAGAGGTCGGGGTTGTTAAGGGTTAGGCTCATCGTCGGCACCTCTCAAGCATGTCGCGGCGGTCGTCGCAACGCTCGCGGTTGCTGGCATCGTAACTGAACGCTTCAAAACAAACCTTGGGATCGTATTTCCTCGCGGCTACCGAGATGGAGCGGGAGTCTGCACGTTGAATGGCCCTTTCGGCGTAAGGACGTAAGTTAGGAGGGAGGTTCTGTAATGTTGTTCTAAGGTTGCTAATGCGCCTTCGGGAATAATAGACTTCCCTGATTTCCTCAAGCTGCTGCTTGTCTTGGTGCTTTCGCTTTTCCTCATTCCCAAACTCCTTCTCGAACCTTCGGATTTCCGCCATTGTCCGCAATTCCACGCGCTCGTAGCCAGCGGGCGGCTTCTTGTCACCACGGCCCGGAAAAAGGATTTCGCCCTTCTTGTTGCGAAAAATCACAGGGGGAATCATCCCTACGGCATCGCGGCTACTTGTCGGCTCATGGCCGTCAGCACAGAAAGGCCACCAGCCGATTTCGATTCGCTTGCCGCATGAGGAACAGGTTGCCATTTGCATTTCCTTGGTGGGGGTGGCGAGGATTGAACTCGCGGCCCTTCGATTAAGAATCGAAAGCTCTAACGACTGAGCTACACCCCCTAGAAATCATACACCGGGTCGGATTGCGGAATCACGATATTTGATTGCGACCCGAAATCTAATCCCATCCCCGTGTAATCTTCCAAGTCCTGCCGCTGTTGCTCGGAGATTTGCGGCTTGTACGCACCCATCTTAACCTCTTGCTGCATTTCCATGATTTGCATTTCAGCGGTGCGCTCATCTAATTCGTGGAGGGCGTACCACCCGAAACTGCTTGCCATGATGCGGTCGTCCATCGCTCCCGTTTCGGCGCGTAATTGCTGCTCGTATATATCGCGATGAAGGGTTTTGCATTCCTGAAGAAGCCACGGCGAATTGATAAGAAAAGTGCCCATCTTGAGATTGTAAATAAACCACGCCAGAATGCGCTTCCTCGACCAAGGGGTTGTGTACCAACCCAAACGGTGTTGCTGATTGGGGTCCAATTTAACGCGGTCGATAGAGATGTAGTGGTGGAAATTGTACCAGCCATGTTTCCTCATTTCAAACTGCGTGATGTCGGACTCGCTTTTGACTTCGGCAATGAGTTTTGCCTGATTCGGTTCGCCGTCTTTTCGGGGGGGGGAATAGAGGCTTCCAAGGAGCATGGCAATGTTAATCAGGTCAATCGGGTTGGCCCAGGTTGATGCATACTCAAATATCTGCTCGGAAAATTCTTTCTGAGTTTGTTTTCGGATTCCTTCAACCACAGACTGATTAGCCCCAATGCCCTCTGATGTGTCGATTGAAACTCCGTATTGTTGCCCGCTTCGGGGCCATTCCCATACGAATAATTTTTCCCGACCTTCGGTTTCATCGGCGGTGCCATACCCTTTCCACTTCAGTGGAAGTAATTGGCCTTCAACCTTGTGGCCCGGTATCCACTCGCAACTGATTTCAATGGGTGCCTTGCTCCGATCAACCTCGTTCTCATCGGCTTGTAATCGCAGAGGAATTGTATCGCTGGTGGCTCGGAATCCATACACGCCGGCAGGTTGACGGCATCCTTCCCAGTGCTGAAGGATAATATCCGCGTCAAATATGGAATATCCTGTAACCTGCCATGCTTCATCCGGTGTGGCGGGCATTTCCCGCAGAAAATCATTCACCGCATGGCGCTCTTGCGCAGCCCTGTACTCCCGGTCATACCACCACATCTGTTCTCGGGACATCTGCCAGCCGGAGCCGACAATCTTTAGCACCACCTCATCGGTCAGCACGTATTGGCGAGCCATTTCCGCATGATTTTTAACACGGTCGGAAGGAACCCAGTCACCAGGGATGGGAAACTTCTTCATATAAGTTTCGGTAGGCCAGAAGTCGGGGGCAAGATACCAACCGTAAAAGCGTGGAGTGAAACGGTTCTTTCCCGCCACCGACTGCTTCCACGTCATGTGCCACCAATCATTCATCATCAAAGCGGTAGATTCCAGAATCACCATCAATTCAGGATTCGAGTGCATGGCGTGGAGCATGGCGTTGTCCACGTCATCCTTGGGTGAATTCCATTCACTTAATTCTGAAAGGTGGGCGCAGGTTGGGGTTTGGCCGCGTGCCACGCCATTGAACTGAGCGCCGGATTGAATCGACACGGCGGAATTTTGCTCGGGAAACTCAAAGCATTGGCGGTTCCACGGCGGGCCTTTTTGGGGGAGAAGGAATACCGGGAGGTTGTCCCATCCGGTTTCCATCTTACCCGCCATAAGTCCAGACTTTGCGGGATTGGATGAAGCTACCACAGCATTGACGTTGGAATAGAAGGTAACGCGGTGGCATACATCGCCTTCACTTTCAGTCGTAACTCCCACCTGCCGAGCCTTCAAATTCTGAATTTCGATTCCCAATCCCTTCTCTTCCAATTCGGCCTTGCATTGAATTTGCGCTCTCTGGGCAAGATTGGGGTTAAGAAGAATAAGGCGGTTGTCGTGGGTTTCGATATGGTAGTAGTGGGTCAGGAAGTAAAGATAGTCATAGCGGCACAATGCCCGCTCGTTGAGAATCCACTTGATTTCATCAGCGTTAAGCTGGTTTTTCTTGTACCGCTCGACATTGGGTTCATTACCTAAACTATCTGTCTGGTGAAAGTATTTTCGGGAATGCTGGCAATCGGAGGGGGAATGCTCGACGAATTCAAAGGTTTTGTCCCGCAGAAGTTGGCGTATTCTGTACCGTTCGCGGTCCAGATTCTTCTCGATGATTTTTCGAGAATACATTTATTCCCCCTGCCCCAACAGGGGTTGAGGGTTTCTCATTTCATCACAACTAGCAGTCGTGTCTTGCTCGAACGATGGCAGAGAAATGTTGACCTGAGTATTATCCGTCCTCTCTTCGCTTATACGCTGAGAATTCATGTTCGTGATTTGAATTCCCGCCCTCGTCGGTAAAACATTGGTAGCCTGCATCAACATCCTGCGGTCTTCAATCCCCTTTGATGTTTTTGCAACTTTGATGGATTTTTGAACGATTGCAGGCATGGCAGTATCCGCCAGAGCAAAGGCCATCAGTCCCGTGTACTCCTTCGCCGCCGCGCAGATCCCCTTGACCACCCAATCCTGCCTCACCCTGTTTTTAAGGCACAGTTGGTCAAAGATGGAATCGTCATTGGTGGGGCATCCCAAGTCCTGCCAAGCCTCCACCACCTTCTTGACGTTCTTATCCTTGTCAGCGGCCTGCATGATGAAGAAAACGCCCTCCTCAAAACCCTTGGGAAACAACTTGATGAGTTTTCCAATGCTGGCACACTTCTGGGCAAGCGAGATAAGGAGATTGTCTTTCATCTTCCGGCGAGCTTCGGCCTTGGCAGCTTCTTCCGCCTTCCTCTGTTGGGAGGAAAGAGCAGCGACCTTGTCGTTCTTGGCTTTCATTCGGGCTTGCTGCTCAACAAGGATTCCCCTCATTCTCCATCCCCTTCTGGAAAATAATTATCAATCAACTCGTTTGGGTCTTCGCCGGACTCTAGCGCCTGTCTGATGCGGGCCTGAACGTCTTCGCGTGACGCCTCGGTGGGAGTCATCTTGATAAAGTCCTCATCTTGCGGCTCTTCCTTCGATTCGATGACGGGCGGGCAGATGCGGTCAAGAGCGTCGGCTACGCGCTCATTGGCCCGCGCATTACGCTCCATTGCGCGAATCAGCGGCTTCAGACGAACGATGGTGATGGGAAAGCGCATTAAATTATCACCCATTTGAGGACTGGATTTAGATACTGTGTCGGCTCAGGTGAACATATAGGTATAGGATGGAAAATAAATTTCGTACACATGAGGTGCTTTAAGGAAAGCGACCAATATCTAAGGTTTCCCTGCTCATCCCGATTAGGCTTTGCCCACGGCGACCAAACAACTCGCTGTTCCAAACAGACTGGGCATGTGATGTTAATGAATCCTCCCATTTATCCCGCATACCCCCTATGCACCTTGACGGGCGCAGTCCCTTCGGGTTTGATTTCCGCGTCGTCAACCGCGTCTTTCGGCTTCGGCGTCGTCCCGGTGAGCATACAACGGACATCCTCGGGATCGGGTGGCACAGCCACATCAAATTCAATGTCATGGGCATCCTCCATTCCCGGACACCCAATAGTTATACTCACCGCCGCCCGTGCGCTAGGCCAAGCCCTACCAACAGAAAACAAACCATGCTCACCGTCCAAGTAACGCTTGATTTCGTGCAGCAGGTAAGCCCGCATCTCAACCCCATTGAGAGGTACAATTTCTTTAAGGTTTGATGAGGGGTTGACTTCTTCAGTGATTCTCATTGATTGCTCCTATCGGGAGGAACGGAAATACTCGTTCCGGGGCTGTTGATGACCACACCATGACCGACGCAGGGCACGCGCCGGGTCTGGTCGGAAGCCATCTGCGTGCATTCCGGCGTCAAGCGCGGGTCGGGGACAAAGACTTGAGGCATCGGGAGCCTTCCCGGTGGGCGCGGGGGCTTGGGAAGCGTATCCTTGTAGATTTTGAACTTCTTTTTGCGGCTCATGGGGAAACTCTATGCCCCTCAAGAGGCTTTGTCAACCGCCTATCATACTCCTTCAGGAACTCCCGCGCCTCGACCCAGGCCTTACAAAAGTCGCTTACCGGAACCTCCGGCGTCGTCAACATTGCAAGCAGCCGTAACGATGTTTGCAGCGGTGTCTCACTCATACCTTCCTCTTAGCGAAAATAACGATGCCTTTATACTGATTCGGCTCACAGAAGCGGCTTTGGATGATGTGAACGGGCGTCATTCCTCCGTTCAGTAGCTCGGCAAGATGGGTGTCGCTTACAAAGTGCTGGACGACGTACTCGACGCCAGGAGTAAGGTCTGGAAATAGCACAGATGGTGGAGGCAGCAAGGAAATGCCGCTCGACGCAGACGCGGGAACGGAGGGGGAGGCAGGTTCAAGTTCTGGCGACGTCTCCGGAGGGTGCTTATCGAGATCTTCGCTTAGATGGCTCAATCCAGTTGTTGCGCGCCAATGCTCGAAAACGTCCGCGATGAGTGTGCGAATTTGCACTTTCCTGCTCTTTGCAATGTCCAAGGCGTCATCGTAAGAATTTCTCGGCAGCACCACCTTGACCGTTACGCTCTTCATTCCATCCCCTCCCTCGCCTCATCTACATGAATGACCCTGCTCTCAGGACACTTACAGCACTTCTGGTAAACATGATCTGATGGTACAATCTCCCCCATCGGAGCCTCATGGTAATGCCAGCAATGAACGCATTGACCTTTACTCATAGTTGTATTCCTCACACTGAACCTCGGCAAACGGAATCAACTGCTCCCGGTAGGTCGCTTCGGGTAATTGCTCCCACCGTACCTCAACGGTAGGACAGTGAATAACTGCTGTACCGTCGCAGCATACGATGATGTCGTATTGGTCAAGACTCATTTTCCCTCCCCCGATTTCTTCATCCACTCCGACAACCCGCCCCCAGGCGCGTCCTCCACTTCATCGTACCTCTCACACCCCTCGTCCAGTATCCTTTCCGCCAACTCCCCCATCGTCACCCGCTCTATGGCCGCCTGTATCTTCAGCCTCCTCACCAACCCCTCATCCACATTCCTCAAATTCAAACTCGCCATATTTTAACGTGTATCATACGTGACAAATGTTTGTCAAGTTGATTTTGTGACAGGAAAAAATCGAAAATTCAAAAATTGAAAAATAAAAAATGGCAGTCAATGCCCATTGCATAGGCACCCCCACCCCCCAGGCCTCGGACAACGGACATCGTGTCGTTGCCGGAAACTCGCTATGCCTGCCGGCCTCCCCTCCAAATCGGTTGCGCCCCTCCGCCCCGGTGGTAGCTTGTATGCTCACCACTCGTTGCGAACACCCACAAGTTAGTCAATTCATTATTGTTATCGTTACCATCCTGGTGGTGAACGATGTTACCTTCTTGTAGCTGGAAGTGTTCAGTTACCTTCCTGCGAGCCAGTTTAGTTCCCCATACACTGCGTTGGTAGGCTGGATTGTTCAAGAACAGGAAGTAATGAGCCTCACAACAGAATGAATTACGAGCTCGCCGGCGATGTCCGTTAATCCTCACAGGCTCACCGCATTGTGCACATACGCGTGTTTCGGCTGGCTTGTTCTCCCGCGTCAAGCCCTCTCGTTTGAGCACTTCATGCACTAAAGGCTGTGAAACCTTAAAGATACCTGCTATCTGCTCCTGGGTGAAACTACCAGAAATGGCGAGGTCAACGATCTGTTCGCGCTGGGCTGGCCACAGTTTGCTAGAACCAGGAATCCACCCTACCCTTTTCCTTTGATACATCCTAACCCGCATCTTTTCTTGACGTTCTAATAATGTTTTTCTCATAAACATACACATATCACAATACTTATAGGTTGTCAATGATTATTTACGTCCGCTAAGGAGTATTATGTAACCCAGCAGCCTTAATCTTCCGCACATCTTTGGCGGACCTTACTCAGCGCAATTCCCTTATAGCAGATACAATGTGTCTCTCCTCTTAACTATTACTTCTCATATAATACTCTATTAGGATTCATACACGTAATTCCGTTTATAGTAGGTATGATTTATGGAAGTTTGCTTGCAGATACACGGCCCTTATACCCGTCTATTCTTATAGCAGGTCGTACGAACCTAACTAGTAGCGGATCGCCCTGGGAGCCTCGCACGGGTAGGAGTCCTATGGGCCACGGTTGCTCCTGATTCGCTATCTCTCCAGCTCCAGCCTACTAGTATCTGTCTACGGGCGCGACGACTCATGCGTTGTGGGCAGCCGCGTTGATTTACTGCATCAACCGTAACGATGGGAGTATAACACCTTTGTCAAGTCCTGCTTATTTTTTGGGACTTATATACTTTACTTCCTCTCTGTAAAGTGCTGAAAACAGGCTTAATAAAGTACTTGACTTCCTCAAGGCAGTTATGTATAATGGTCCTGTTAATGAGGGTGGCGACCGACGCCAGAGCCGCTACCAGCGGCAGGAGATTCAAATGAAAAACATCAGCGAATTGATGGAGATGATGGGCAGCGCAGCGACGATGGCCGAGGCTGAGCGCATGGCTGAATTGCTCGCGGATCTCGGAATCTACACAATAAAGGACGCGAGCGAGATGGAGGACGCGGATTTTTTCGCGCTCGTTCAACGAGTCGCGAGCGAAAAGCCGTATGTCGTTTATCACGAGGTCGGCGGCAAAACCCGCGCTAACGTAATTGAGGTCATGGCGACAAGCGAAGCTGACGCTATCGCGCAGGCTGAGCAGGATTCGACCCCGAACAATGATTTCCGACCGAACGGCCAAACGGACGGCCTTGGCCGCTTGCATGAATATCTCCCAGTAGAACAGGGCTGATCTCCGCACGAGCGCACTCCGCGCAGGCGGGGCCTCTCGGGTGGTACCGAGGGCCGGTAGGTAACCCGGCAACTCTCTGGAGGAAAAATGAGCCGTTCGACCATTAGCACATTCAAGCTGTTCGAGAGATTCCCCGACGAGGAAGCAGCCCGGCTCTATCTGGAAGGGCTGCTCTGGCCCAACGGGGTTAAATGCCCCGACTGCCAGAGCGGGGAGCGCATCACGGTACGCAAGTCCGCATACTACCGATGTAACGCCTGCAAGCTGACATTCACCGTTCGGACCCGCACCATTTTCGAGCGCTCCCACGTTCCGCTTCACAAGTGGATTTACGCTATGTATTTGATGGTGACAGCCCGTAAGGGTATCTCTTCGATGCAGCTCGCCAAAGAGATTGGCATCACGCAGAAGTCTGCATGGTTCGTCCTGCACCGTCTCCGTGAAGCCTGCAACGATGAGAACATCAAACTGAGCGGCATCGTGGAGATTGACGAAACGTTCATCGGTGGGAAAGAGTCGAACAAGCACGAAAAGGACAAGCTCAAGATGGGGCGTGGAGCGGTCGGAAAAGTCCCGGTCTTGGGGATGCGTGAGCGTGGCGGGAAAACCCTTGCGATGGCGATTGAGAATACCAGCATGGCTGAGATTCAGAGCGCCATCCACGCTCGGGTGGAGATTGGCTCGACGCTGATGAACGATGAGCACCCGGCCTACAACGACATGAACGGGCTGTTCTACCGCCAGGAGAGCGTGAATCACTCCGCTGGCGAGTACGTCAAGGGGATGGCTCACACAAACGGTATCGAGAGCGTGTGGGCGGTCCTGAAGCGCGGATTGCACGGCGTGTATCATCACGTCACAGAGAAGCACCTTGGCCGGTACGTCGATGAATTTTCCTTCCGCCTGAATGAAGGCAACGTCGAGCGCCACACTTGGAAGCGACTCACCAGCTTTGTGCAGGCGGTCGCAGGCAAGAGACTCACCTATAAGGAGCTTACGGCATGAAAGAGACACCGGAAGAGCTTGACAGGATGGCAGGGGCGGTTCTTCGATACCGCCCGAAGCCAAAGACAAAGGCAGAGCGACGGAGGATACGTCGGGAAAAGCGGGAAGCCCGCAAGCTCGCGAACCTGACGCCAGCGACCGCGTAAAGTGAGGCGAAAAAGCGTGAGGCATCGTGTTACTTTGCGAGGAAGTCATCTATATAATTCCCTTGTTTTTGGCATCGAGTTCAAGCCATCCGATTGCGATTTGCTTTATCTTGGTCGGGAAGCCGTGGCGATTTATAAATTCTACCGAACGAGGTGAGCGCCATGCACCGCCGCTAATCCCGGCGTCCTGCCGCTCCCCAGCAAATCTGGCAAGCGGGCGGCAGGGCAGCGCGGTAGATCTCGTAACCAGCGTCCAAGCGCAACACCGGGGAGCTTACGAGCAAAACCCGATGTTGCCAAGACACCCTAGTGCGGCAAGGTTTGCAGTTCAGTCAGGGATAGAGTCGCTCGTGTGGTACTACGCGGCGTCTAGAGTCAATCGGCACCACAAAACCATTGCCCGAATCATGCTGGGCGGCGATATTGTCTCAGAATCGGTTTGCGTCAGAGATAATCTTAGGGCGGGGAGAAAATAATGAGCTTGGTACGCCTTCAAATTTCCTGTTGTCAAAAGGGATGCGAAGGTGTATCTTGGGGGAAGTCATCGTCTTGCAAACGGTGGCGCGGACAGTTTCCGGTGCAGGCAGGGTGCTCACTCACTCTGCCTGTATCCCCAAGTGAGTGGGAATCATGCCATTTCTCAATCAATCCGACAATTCAACGACTGGCCGCAGCCAGACTGTCGATGGGACGATACCCTTTGCATCCGGTGGCAGGACAATGCGCTATGGTTTGCCGGGAATCGCTTCTGAGATACACTACTCTTGTACGGCTCCGCCCAGGTCAGAGCAGCAACGCTTCAAAACCGCATTCGACCCTAAGCCCCAGGCTCTCCCCAAGGCAATCCTAACCGACTACTGTTTGGCTGCTACAGAGCAAAGAAGGGGAAAAGCGGAAGATGGCTTTAATGGAGGAAGTGTGTCTCAAGAGGAATTGATTGAAAGATTGGAAACGGAAAGGGCGGCAGAAAAAGACAAAGAACGGGCCGCTATTTTCACGCCATTAAAAGAGGCAAAATGAGCGAACTATTAACCCTTGATGAACTTGACACCGAAAATGATGAAAAATAAACGTTTTTCCGACTACTGTGAGGAATTGAGCCTTCAGGCAGAAGCAATGGAGCGCGAGAATCAACTTCATGCCGACGCTGAGCACCTGGCCGCATATCAGTTCGGACGCCGGGTGCAGAGGATTGAGGACAGCTCAAACAAACTGCTCGGCTGGCTTTTTTGTGGCCTGTCTGGTTTCTTCTTAGGTCTGGCTGTGGCGGGTTTTCTGACTTTCTGGTATCTGCATACCTATTTTCGATTTTGACGCCCCACAGCGGCCAAGGGGCATCGCCGTTATGATTTCCATGGGCGTAGGGAGGGTCGGTCCAAATCATATCGATGGATTCGGACGGCAGTAAAGCAAGTAAGGAAACGCAATCCCCGCACACCACCGAACAGCAATCATACGGCCCGATTTTACGCCCGCATCCAATGTTCCCTCTCTTTCATGGTCTCAACCGCTATCGGCTCTCCGTAAACTCCAATCACTTTCCAGCCTTGCGTGAAGTCCTTCGCCTCGTCAATCCCTAAAACCTCTGCCTGTAGCGCATCTGGCGCCATCACCCGAACGATTCTCGATACTATGCAGGTTGCCATAATCTCGACTTCATAGATAGGCTGAAGATGGCTCATTGAAAATCCTTAACAATATAGTTTAAGCTTTTAAATCCACTGGTAATCTGACGTTGCGGTGGTGATGCCGTAAGAGCATCAGCTACCTTATCCCGGCGTTTGAATGATTCAAAAAAAGACCGTCGCATAAAAGCTAAATCCTTTCCCCCTCCATCCTGAAGCGTCCAAAGCATGTAGATTCCACCTGCAACTTGTAATGACCTTGCCTCAGATTGGGTGAGCCTTAATCCCCTTGGAGGGTCACAATCAGGATGCCAACGGTTAGCATACGCAAGGCAGTGAAGCCATGCCGCCTCCGCGACGGAATCCTCTCCGAGGTCATGTATCGGTAAATCAGGCAGCCTTACAGCATCTCGTATGTCTGCTATTGAGGGAAAAAAATGGCCGACTTGAAGATATCTAGCGCAAGCATTCTCAAAAACGCATGGCTCCATATCTTTTAAAGCCTCCAGCCATATTTCTGGCAAAAGTGCGGTAATTGCATGGCGGAAGTTCTCAGAGAAAATAGCCAGCCATTTAGCTATGGCGAGAGACAAACCCTGTGAGGGATCTGACGGTTGAATCTTGATTGATTTCCGATTTTGATTTTTGTCCATTCCCATTTCCTCCTGAAAATAGTCCAAGATTATGCTTCCACGTTCCGACTGCCGCCTTCCAACTCACCATGGGTTGACCCTTCAATTTCCAGCCTCGGGTTTCGTGATGGTCAAGAAAAGCCTCGCACTCAGGAGTTGCAACTGATTCAGGTATCCCCCTATGGACCATCTCATCGAAGATTTGTTTTAATGTTGGCTTCTGGAATACTTTACGAACGTGGGGATTTTCAGCGGTGTGTGTACTAAAAGCAGGTGCAGATGCAGGAGCAGATGCAGAGTGGGTGTTTTGCATGTCCTTTTGTGATGCATTTGCATTATGCCGAATATTAGCCGCAATTCTTCTCTTCTCACTTATTTCCTTATAGTTAAGCCAATTATCGTGAAGTTTCTTGTTGACGTATTTAGGCGGTAGCTGAGTCTCATCTAAGACCCAGATGTGGGGGTACTTGAGGAAGAAGTGTCGGACAAGTCTGGTATCAAGTCCGGCACATCTAGCGGCCATCTCAACCGGAAAAGGGAGTGTTCCGGGCTCGCCAGAATTCCATGAGGCCGCGAGAAGGTCAATATAATCTCCACGTTCTTCCCTTCGCATTCCCCGTACTGTGTGGCTTGAAATCCAATCTTTGGCGTAAAACTGAAATGCAGGTGGGTTCGAACTCACAATTCTCTCCTCTACAGAGCAGAGAGGTGGTGGTAGAGGCACCACCCCTCGATTCCTTGTCCGGTGGCCAAACCGGGCATCAGGCTGGGAGCCTTCCGCAGACCCAGAATACACCTTTGGGATGGCGTGTCAAGAGAATTTGAAAGATTTTACAAAATAACTCTTGACAACCGGATACAACCTAGTAAAATCGCAGCATGAGAAACCCAAAACAAGCAACCAAGAAGGCAAAAATCCGAGTCATCGGATTCAAGGATACTTACGGCTACTTCCCTAAGCTAAAATCCATCGCTGACCAAGAGCAGCGCGGCGTAGGCTTCATTATCCGCCGTATGCTAGGGGAAAGGTTCGCGCAGATTGAGGAAATGAAGGTGGAGAAATGAAATTTACAATCGAAAAAAATGTTCCTCTTCCGCCTCCCAAAAGCAAATATCAAGAGTTGCAAGTCCAACTCGCTAAAATGGAGATAGACGACTGTCTTCATGTATCATTTTCGGATGCAGCCGAGGCACTATCGGCAGCAAACAGTCTACGGTCAAATTTTCTGTGCAAAAGATTCCCTAGCCTCTTCATCATGCGCCGTGTTAATAGCGATGTTCTGATTTGGAAAAAGAAGAGGGACGAATGACGGACCCCGACACGCTGGGCCTCATCGGGATTGGATTGTTCGTCATCGTCGTTATTCTGGTTATTGGGTTAGCGGAGCGCAAAGCGGCCCGTGACCACAAGCGCGAGTGCAACGAATTGCGAATGATTGCCGAGAAGCACTCGGCGGAACAGGAAAGCGAAATATGAAAATTAATCCTGCTGACCATGCACAACGACTCACCACGACGCTTAACTTACTTAAACAAGCTGGCGCGTACAGTAGCCGATACGCCCATCTTGTCAAAGCATTGGGTGGAACAAAGTTTGACCATGACAAACCTATTAACCTTCTCACTATTTTGGAAATTAACGGTACAGAAGATTGCCTGTGGGCGCTCTGTGCGACCGTTGAAAACTGCGACGTGGTTGCTCACCTGATGGCTGCTGATTTCGCAGAGGCAGTTGTTAACGTCTATGAAGGTAAATACCCCGATGACAACAGGCCGCGATTGGCAATAGAAGCTACACGCCAATTTGCACTTGGAAATATTGGGGCTGCTGCTTGGGCTGCTGCTGTGGCTGCTGCTGTGGCTGCTGCTGAGGCTGCTGCTGAGGCTACTGCTGAGGCTGCTGCTGAGGCTGCTGCTGAGGCTACTGCTGAGGCTGCTGCTTGGGCTTCTGCTGGGGCTGCTACTGTGGCTGCTGCTGTGGCTGCTGCTGTGGCTTCTGCTGGGGCTGCTGCTGAGGCTGCTGCTGAGGCTACTGCTGAGGCTGCTGCTTGGGCTTCTGCTGGGGCTGCTACTGTGGCTGCTGCTGTGGCTGCTGCTGTGGCTTCTGCTGGGGCTGCTGCTGGGGGTGCTGCTGGGGCTGCTACTGTGGCTGCTGCTTGGGCTGCTGGTGTGGCTGCTGCTAGGGCTGCTCAAACAAAAATCATAAAACGATATTTGCTACCATAAGGAGGCCCGCGATGGCGATTGACAAGACGTTCAGAATACGAGCAGAGCATCATCGCACGATTGACCAGTGGCAGGTTCTTATATTTGGAATGGGAGAATTATATTTTTCTGACTCTGAGTGGACCGCCTTCAAGAGCCTGTTGCAACCCAGCGCCAAGGCGGATTTCAAAATCACCGAGATTGACCCGAGAATAAAGGAGGATTGATGGCAGAGGAAAAAACAGTGGATGCCGTGGTAGTACCAGAAAATCTGCAACGCTCTTCACTGGCAGGAGAGGTCTTATCAATGCAGGGCGACATCGAGCCGGAAAAGCTGATGGAAATCGCCCGTAAGCGCCTCGACTTCTTTGATTCAGTAACCAAACTCAGCTTGAAGCGAACTAGTGTCAACGATTGGGTTGACCTGCAAGGGAAGCCCTACCTTCAGTCGACAGGCGCCGAAAAGCTGATGGCTCTTTGGGGTATCTACACCAAGGATGTAAAAATCACGCTGGAAATGGACCTCACAACGGGACTGCCGGCATACGAGGTCAATGGCCGCGTGGGATCCCGCGTCCTTGGGACTGAGATGGATATCATCGGAGGCCGTAACGCCAACGATCCGTTCTTCGCCAAACAAGACCGCCTAGACCTTCTTGACGTTCGCAAGGCGGCATACTCCAACTGGCTGGTCAACGCCGTTACCCGCATCATCGGAATGCGCGGGCTCACATGGGCTGAAGTTCAAGCCGCAACGAGTGGCAAGGTGACAAGCGGAACAGCTACCGGAAAAGTCACCTATAACGATGGTGTAATCTCCGAGGCGCAAGTCAAGCGGTTCTTCGCCATCGCCAAAGGCGCTGGCTGGAAGGATGCCGAAATCAAAGACTACCTCATGAAGAACCACGGCATTGAGCACTCGAAAGAAATCCCCAAATCCAAGTACGAGCAAATCTGCAAAGACATGGAAGCAGGAGGCAGCCATTGACACCTGAACAAGTCACTGTGGAATATTACGCTCATAAACAATCTCACAATCACTCCAGCCGTGCGGCGACAACCAGGGCGAGCGATTTGGGACACCCTTGCACGGCCTACATCGCTTTGACCCGTGTCGCCGGCGAAACGGCAAGCGCCCCTGATGCCAAGCTGTCCTGCATTTTCTCAGAGGGAAACCTCCAAGAACAGGCGGTCAAGATTGACCTTCAGCAGATGGGTTATCGCATCGAGCAGAGCCAGAGAACCGTATATTGGTCAAATTACGACCTCTCGGGCCACATCGACGGATATCTGGCTAAGGACGGGGAGAAGGCTACCCTCATTGAAATCAAGTCCTGCTCCCCGTTCATCTTTGTCAAGCTGAATACCGTTGATGACGTGCGCTACTCCAAGAAGTATTACTACCGCAAGTGGGCCGCGCAACTCCAGATTTACATGCTTCTCGAAAGCCAGCCGGAAGGGTGGCTTATTCTTAAAAACAAAGCAACGGGAGAAATCAAGATCATCGCCTTCACGCTGGACTTGGAGTTCGCGGAGAGCCTGATTAAGAAGGCGGAGGAAGTTAAGTCTGGAGTCAAGGTATTCGTCGAAGGAGGATGTTACGACTGGAATGAATGGCTTGTTTCTCACCGCCTTAACGACCCCGAAATCTGCCTTGACTGTCCGCTGAAGGCGGCTTGCCTTCCCGAAATCGACGCCGGCGCCGGCATTGCCTTTAGCGACGATGGCGAGATGGCGGAAGCTCTCAAGGAGCGAGAATCCTGCGAAGCTGCCAGCCATCGCTTCAAGGAGTTGGACGAGGAAATCAAAACCAAGGCCAAAAGGGTTTTCGATTCAGGCTCGAAGCAGGTTATTTGCGGTGAATTTGTCATCAGCGGCAACCGAATCGAGCCAAAAGGAAAAGCACCCTACTGGAAGGTTGATATTGAGAGAGTCGGAGTCACCAAGGTGGAATAATGAACCGCCAATGCTCAAAATGCGGTGGAAAAGTGGTAATCGGGCAGGGTAAGTGGGTTTCGGACAAAGGTTCTCTTTTACCCCGCTATTTGTTCCATAAAGACGCCTCTCTGTGCCGGGGAGTATATGGCATAGGCTGTGTCTCTTTGACGTCTCCACAGGGCATCCTAGCGCAAATAAATGGCATTCTACGGAAGGGGTAAACCCACAATGACCGACCGAGAGTTGGTGAAGTGGCGGGCGGAGAGGCGGAGAGCGGAGAAAGAGGCCCGAGAGGCTGGACCTAAGAAGGAGATTATAGAGCTTCTTGAGAAAATGAGCATCCGCTTCTTCCGCTTGCAATCGGGTGACATCCTTGGACGGGCCGGAGGTCGGGGTAAATGGAGGGTTAAGGGAAATAAGGCTGGAACTCCTGATTTTTTGTGCATGTTTAATTGGGATGATTTTCCCCCTCCGAAGGGAGTTTTTTATCACCAAGGTCGCGTAATTCTCTGGATTGAATGCAAGTCTCCATCTGGTAAGCAAAGCAAAGAGCAAGTGGAATTTCAGAAGGATGCGGAGTCGAGAGGGGAAACCTACTTACTGGCCCGCTCTGCTCAGGAAGTTGACCATTGGATTTTAACGAATGGAGATTACGTGAATCGTTAGTATTTCTATGGCGTTCGTCGCGTGATGGTTGGACGAGGATCGCTCCGACAGAGGAAATGAACGGAATCTGCGAGCTTGCCAAACTGACCATAGAAAAACTAGAAGGCAAATGACCCGCCTAGTCCAACTCGCGCTGCTGGCGGTGTAAGAGAATAAAATTAAAGGAGAAATATGCTAAAAACTGAAAAAGCAGTCGTCGTAACCACTGTTCATCGTGGCGTTTTTTTCGGGTACGCTTCTGATGTTTCAGGGAAATCAATTCAACTTAAGCGCGGTAGACTTTGCATTTATTGGTCGTCCGACCTTCGCGGTTTCATGGGGTTGGCTACTATGGGACCAAACAAAAACTGCAAAGTCGGACCTCCTGCAAATATCCTGTTGCATGATGTTACTTCGGTAGTTGAAGTTGAGGAAGCCGCAATTAAGGCGTGGGAGGAAGCGCCGTGGAAATTCTAAAAATTGATGGGTCCGGGTATGGGTATGGGTATGGGTATGGGTCCGGGTCCGGGTCCGGGTCCGGGTCCGGGTATGGGGATGGGTATGGGTCTGGGGATGGGTCTGGGGATGGGTCCGGGTCCGGGTATGGGGATGGGGATGGGTCTGGGGATGGGTCCGGGTCCGGGTATGGGGATGGGGATGGGTCTGGGGATGGGTCTGGGGATGGGTCCGGGGATGGGTATGGGTATGGGTATGGGTATGGGTCCGGGGATGGGTCTGGGGATGGGTCCGGGTATGGGTATGGGTATGGGTCCGGGTCCGGGGACGGGTCCGGGTCTGGGTATGGGTATGGGTATGGGTCCGGGGACGGGTCCGGGTATAGGGATGGGTATTGGATTGCTGTTTTCAAGCAATTTTTTTCGAATATCTCTGGCTGCCTTGGGTACCTAGCTTTCTGGAAATCGGATAGCCTTGGTAGGCCATCAAATGGTGGAAGCGGAACGTTAGCTCACAATGGTTTAGTGGAAACGATACCTGGGCCACTGGAAATATGTACTCGTCATGCTCTTCATGCGACCATTGAACCAACAAAATACAAAGGTGAGAGATTGTGGTTGGTGGAAATGCGAGGAGAACTCCAATTCAATTATGACAAAGTTGGGTCATTGGAGCGAGAAATTGTCTGCGAGTTAGTCGAACCATGTCGAGAATAATCCAACTCGCGCTGCTGCTCGTGCTGTTACTGGCGGTGGCGTTCGTCGCGTGGCCGATGGTGGCTTGGGTATTCAAAATTCGGTTCTAAGGAGATTTCCGCTATGAAAATAGAAGAGATTTATAAGTTAATCGCCGATGAATTTGGATGGAGATTATTGCCAAACGGCG
>Ga0181520_10002155_pt1 | contig 37430 bp, 36 predicted proteins | sample PEATcosm2014_Bin_29_FD_132451 | JGI IMG/M metagenome (GOLD analysis project Ga0181520, IMG submission 132451) | Peatland microbial communities from MTU Mesocosm Facility, Houghton, MI, USA - PEATcosm2014_Bin02_30_metaG | ecosystem: Environmental > Terrestrial > Soil > Wetlands > Peat | place... | reverse complement strand
GAGCGCGTTGACGCAACTGACACCGACGCCGTGCAGGCCGCCGGAGACCTTGTAGGTGGAGGCGTCGAACTTGCCGCCGGCGTGGAGCATGGTCAGCACCACCTGCACGGCTGGCATCTGCTCGCCGTTCGACAGCGTCATCATGTCCACCGGAATGCCGCGCCCGTCATCGACCACGGTGATGGAATTGTCCACATGGATGACGACATCGATTTTTTTGCAGTACCCGGCGAGCGCCTCGTCCACCGAGTTGTCCACCACCTCGTAGACCAGGTGGTGCAAACCCAACTCGCCGGTCGAGCCGATATACATGGCCGGACGCAGGCGCACAGCCTCCAGGCCTTCAAGAATCTTGATGTTCTCGCCTGTATAGTTGCCGTTGTCGTCGGGGAGCGGGGTATTCAGGGATTCAGTCGCCATAAGTGTCCATTCGTAAAACTTTCGCTTTTAGCTCCGCTGGAGGCGCCGTGTCCGGAGGAGCTTCCGGACCGGGATTCGGGGGTCTAACCGACTGAAAGACAGGGGCTTTCAATCCAGCTAATCTAAGTTAATTTTACCATGCGGAGAGGGGCTGAAGCAGGGGGAAATGAGGGTGGAAAATGCATGTAAAAAGAGGGAAAATTCCCGTTTCTGAAGGTACATTGGTAATCACACCCATTACCACCTGTTTATATTTCTGAAATCGCTGGACTTAATCAGCAAAATCTCCTACGATTTCAGTGTACAGGAGATGTGTATCCTGCCAATTCAAATTCACCTGAGGTTACCAGTAATGAAACTCGCCATCCGCATCTTTGCTCTCACTATTGTTGCCGCCGGAGTTGCCGCCGCCGCCACCACGCCCAGGACCGCGCCACCTATTGCAAGCCATCAGTCGGCCACTGCAACCCTGCCTGTTCCTGGATGCGACCCCTACATTTGCCCCGGCGGCCCTGATAGCCAGTAAAGCCTCTTGGCTTGAGGGTGCACGAAATAAGTACATTTGGTGTTGAGTATTAGGACATTTGGCGCTATTCTAAGAAAGTTCTTAGAGTGGCGAGGGTTCCTATGTCTTCACAGACTGCAATGTCCCTGATGAGCTTAGCCGAGTTTGCTCTTTGGGCAGTGCTCGGCTTCCTGTTCTGGTCGAGGAAATTGCATCGCCGGTTTCCGGCAATGGGAACTTATTTGGCTTTGCGCGTAGTAACGATGCCTCCGCTACTTTTCTTGTTGTATGGCCGATCACAACATTGGTTTCACGGCCTATGCGCCCCGGTCTACTTCTATCTATATTGGGCCGTATACATTACCAGTGCTGTGCTGCTCTTCTTTGTCTGCATTGAAGTCTTTCGCTCCGCTCTGTCAGCTTTCCCGGGACTGATTAAGTTAGGTGCCGTATCTTTTCGCTGGGCGGTATTGGCTTCGGTCATTGTGAGCTTTTCAACGATTACCTTTTCGCATCGCGGCGTCCTGCACATCCCCAGCGTCGCCTTCGGCCTGATGCGATCGGTGAGCATCGTTGAGCTGTGCCTGCTTGGCTTCCTCTGCCTGGGCATGAATGCGCTACGCCTCTCAACCCGAGACATTGGATTCGGCATTGCACTGGGCATGGGCTTGATGTCCGCCAACGACTTCGTCATGTCGCTGGTTATATCGAATTACATTTCATTGACCGCTCCCTGGCAATTTGTCTATGAGTCGGCGATTCTGGCTACGCTGGGGATGTGGGTGGCCTACTGTGTCCTGCCCGAGCCCGCGCGCCAGCCCATCTTGATGCCGGCCAACTCCCTTATCCTTCGCTGGAATGAGATTGCCATGGCTTTGGGCCACACCGGCACACAGGTTGCCGTGCAGCCGGGCGGCTTCTTCCTGACAGAAGCGGAGAATGCCGTGGAAGAAGCGCTCACTCAGGACCTGAATAACCGCGCATCGGCGACGTAATAGAGAACAGAGATCAGAGAACTGCAAAGCAAAAGGCCACGGCGATGCCGTGGCCTTTTCGCATGTATGCCCGCTGAATTGGAATGCGTGACGAATTATTCGGCGGCTACAGGTTCAATTGAGGCAAACCGCCCGCGTTTGCCGTGGTCGGAAAACTTCACCCGGCCAGTGACCTTGGCGAAGAGCGTATCGTCGGAGCCGAGGCCCACGTTGACGCCCGGTTTGATGCGCGTGCCCCGCTGGCGCATGATGATCGAGCCGCCGGTGATCAGTTCGCCGGCAAAGGCTTTGACGCCCAGCCGCTGTGCATTGGAGTCCCGTCCGTTTGTGGAGCTGCCTCCACCTTTCTTATGTGCCATAGTCCAATCCCCTTTTCCAGCTTCCAGCTATCAGCTTTCAGCCTGCAGTTCTGCCCGCGTGGGCCAATTCTCTTAGTTGCCGCGATGGATAAGCTGAAAGCAGAAGGCTGACAGCTCTGCCTTGTTAAGCGGCGGTGTAAGTTTTGCCGTCGGCCTCAATGGCCTTGATGCGCACCTCGGTAAAGTTCTGCCGATGCCCTTGCATTTTTTTGTATTGCTTTTTGCGCTTCAGATGGAAGACCAGAATCTTGTCGCCTCGCCCCTCACCCAGAACCTCAGCGATGACCTTGGCTTTGGACGGCTTGTCCACGCTTCCCGGCTCGCCGCTGACGGCCAATATGTCGCTGAACTCGACGGTCTGGTTCTTCGATGCAACGCTCTCAATTTTCACGATGTCGCCTGGCGCGACCCGATACTGCTTACCACCGGTGCGAATAACCGCGTACATAATCCCTCCAGCACTGGCCGGCTCGGCCGATGTGCACACAAAAATAGGGCGGAAACTTCCGAACCGATGGAGTACGCTCAAGCCCCTCATGAATCGGGCGAGCGTCTGGCTCCACGGCCACAGGCAGGAATCGCCAAACTATTGTAGTGTACCGGTTTTAGAGGGCCAAGGTCAATTTGCACCTGAAATAGTGCAGAATATCAAGGATTCCAACCGCCCCAACCCGGTCACAGCGGTCAGGGTTGGTTTAGAGCCTGCTCAGGGCCGCGCGGGAATGACGTAGAAGAGAATGGCGAAGTAGTGGGCCACGCTTCCGGCCAGTACAAACAGATGCCAGAGGGCGTGAAAGTAACGCAGCCGGTCGAAGGCGAAAAAGACGATGCCCAGCGTGTAAGCCACGCCTCCAGCGCCCATCCACATGAGGCCGTGCCAGCCAAGGGAGTGGACCAGCGGCACCACCGCGACCACCGCCATCCAGCCCTGTGCCAGGTAGACCAGCGCCGAAGCCACCTCGAAGCGGTCCACGGTAAAGCTCTTGAAGATGACCCCAAAGACGGCCAGCCCCCACTCGATGCCGAAGATCGTCCAGCCCAGCGTACTGTGCAGCGAGACCAGGCAGAAGGGAGTGTATGTGCCGGCGATCAGCAGGTAGATGGCCGAGTGGTCCAGGATGTGAAAGACGTGGCGCGCCCGCGTCCGCACCAGCGAGTGGTAGAGCGTGGAACAGATGTAGACCAGAATCAGCGTGGCGGAAAAGACGGAGCAACTGACGATTAGCCGCGCCGACCCATGCGTTGATACGACGATCAGGTAAGCCGCGCCGGCAATGGCCAGCGCCGCGCCAATGCCGTGCGTGATGGCGTTAGCCAGAATGTCGCCCAGATGGTAGGTTGCTTGCTCGGGTTGCACAGTATTGATGATAGCGTGTGAGAACTGAGAGCTACTTCGCAGATAAAGTCAGGCGAAATTGTGTAAAGCAGAATATACGCAAACCGGTTTGCGTAAAGCAAAATGCGTTTTTCTTTACGCATATTTGTAATTGTAATGCAAATGAATTACAGTAAATCCAGGAGTATTTGATTATGGCTGCAAATGCGCTGGTACAAACACGGATCGATCCTGCGGTGAAAGAACGCGCGGCAGTGGTGCTGGGCGAAATGGGGATCACCGTATCGGATGCGGTGCGGATTCTGCTGACGCGAACGGCCAACGAAGGCGCGCTTCCGTTTGCACTGGCCACGAACGCCACCAAACACGACGCATGGTTCCGCGCCAAAGTGCAGGAGGCTCTGGACGATCCGCGGCCTGCTATTCCTAACGAACAGGTTGAGGCGCACTTTGCCAAACGGCGCGCTGCGGCGTCGTTGAAAGAACAACGGTAGCTCATGCAGTTGGAATGGTCGGTCTTTGCTCTTGCTGATCGTGAAGCAATTTTCGATTACATTGAAGCGGACAGCCCGCATGCCGCAGTCAGAGTCGATGATCGAATCGAGGCTCATGTGGAGGGGTTGGCACAATTCCCAGAGATGGGACGCGCTGGACGGATTGATGGAACGCGGGAGTTGGTCATTTCCGGCACACCGTACATTGCAGCCTACCGAATTATCGGTGACACTGTGCGGATATTACGGGTTCTGCATGGTGCTCAACAGTGGCCGGATGAGATGCCTGATAAGCATCAAGAGCATTCCGTCTAACTAGCGCTCACGCGCCCTTGTACACTGAAGAGTCCCCACTTGTTTACTCAATCCAGCGAGCAGGAGGCCCCAATGGCATCGATTATTCTTCCGGCAGTTCCATCTGAGTCGCGGGCAGGGCGGTTTGGCGTTTATGGCGGGCGGTATGTGCCGGAGACGCTGATGGCGGCGCTGGTGGAGTTGGAGCGAGAGTACGATCTGGCCAGGGCGGACGCGGCCTTTCAGGCGGAGTTGGCCGATCTGCTGAAGAACTACGCCGGGCGGCCTACACCGCTTTACTATTGCAAGCGGCTGACGGAGCAGTTGGGCGGGGCGAAGATTTATTTGAAGCGCGAAGACCTGCTGCACACCGGGGCGCACAAGATCAACAATGCGCTGGGCCAGGGATTGCTGGCGAAGCGAATGGGCAAGAAGCGCGTCATCGCCGAGACCGGAGCGGGGCAGCACGGCGTGGCGACGGCAACGGTCTGCGCGTTGCTGGGGTTGGAGTGCGTGGTCTACATGGGCGATGTGGACATGGCGCGGCAAGAGTTGAATGTCCTGCGCATGAGGCTGCTGGGAGCGGAAGTCCGCGGAGTTTCGTCGGGATCGAAGACGTTGAAAGACGCCATCAGCGAAGCCATGCGCGACTGGGTCACCAATGTCCGGACGACCTATTATCTGCTGGGCTCGGCGCTGGGCGCACATCCCTATCCGACCATGGTGCGCGACTTTCATCGTTGCATCAGCCGCGAGATAAAGGAGCAGATTCTGGAGCGCGAAGGGCGGCTGCCCACGGCTGTGATTGCTTGCGTGGGTGGTGGCTCGAACGCCATTGGCGCATTTTACTCGTTTCTTCAAGATCGCGAGGTGCGGCTGATCGGCGTAGAAGCCGGCGGCCGCGGCCCAGCGCTGGGCGATCACGCGATGCGCTTCAGCGGCGGAGCGCCTGGGGTTTTGCAGGGGACGTATTCCTATGTCTTGCAGGATGAGAACGGCCAGATCGCTCTGACCCATTCGGTTTCGGCGGGCCTCGATTATGCGTCTATCGGACCCGAGCACGCCATGCTGCACGACACCAGGCGCGCCGAGTACGTTTCGCAGAATGACGCAGCCACATTAGACGCAGTGGTACGGCTGGCGCGGACGGAGGGAATTTTGCCGGCTCTGGAAAGCGCGCACGCCGTTGCCGAGGCGCTGCGCATTGCTCCCGCCATGCAAACTCGTGACATACTGGTGGTGAACCTCTCTGGACGCGGCGACAAAGACATGGGAATTTTGGCGCGCGAGTTGAAGATTCAGGGAGCGTGAGCGGCAATGACGATACGTTTCGATCACAAACCCGGATTGGTTATCTATCTGACAACAGGCGACCCGAGCCTTGATGCCACGCGCGAAATTGCGCTTGCGGCCATCGACGCGGGCGCCGATGTGATCGAATTGGGCGTGCCGTTCAGCGATCCGCTGGCCGATGGGCCTGTGATTCAGCGCGCCATGGAGCGCGCGGTTGCCAAGGGAACGCGGCTCAAGGACGTGATCAAGCTGGCCCGCGAGATTCGCGCGGCGCGGAGTGAAGCGGGCCTGGTGATCTTCACCTATTTCAATCCGGTTTTGCGCTACGGCTTGACGAAGTTTGCCGGCGATGCGGCGGCCGCAGGCGTGGATGGCGTGCTGGTGACCGACCTGATTGTCGAAGAGGCCGGCGAGTACCTCCGCGAAATGGCCCGCGTGGGGCTGGCGCCGATTTTTCTCGCCGCGCCGACCAGCCCCGATGAGCGGCTGGAGGCCATCGCGGCGCACTCCAAGGGTTTTGTGTACGCCATCTCGCGCGTGGGCATCACTGGCGCGCAGCAGAGCCTAACCTCCGACGCGGCCTCACTGGTCAAGCGCATTCGGCGATGGACTGGACCCGCCGGAAAGGGGCTGCCGGTTGCCGTTGGCTTTGGCATCAGCAACGCGGAGCACGTTGCACAGGTGGCTGAGTTCGCCGATGCGGCGGTAATAGGCAGTGCGATTGTGGAGTTGATCGAACGCTCGACCGGCGATACGGCGCCCGCCGCGGTATCTCGATTTATCAAGGGCCTTCGCCAGTCGCAGGCGGCGTTGGTCCGATAAGAAGAGCGAGCCTCTAGCCTTTCAACACGAGGATGAAATGACGCTGGAAGAATTGCGAGAACAAATTGACGTTCTGGACCGCCAGCTTGTGGAACTGCTGAGCGAGCGGGCCCGCGCCGCACAGATGGTGGGCCACCTGAAGGCTGCCACCTCGCTGCCTATCTACGAGCCGGCGCGCGAAAAGGTGGTCTACGCAAACGTGCGCGCGGCCAACAAGGGTCCCTTGCCGGACATTGAGCTGACGCATATCTACGAGCGCATCATCGACGTGATGCGTGCCTTGCAGAGAAATGAGTTGGCATCAGAGAGGAATGCCCGCGCCGCTGCCTCGGGCCACGGCGCCGGTCCTGAAACAGCCGCGACCAAGATAGGGGACAAACCATGATCGTATCCATGCAGGAGAGAGCGACCGAAGAACAGATCAATGCCGTCATCGAAGTTATGGAGGAAGCCGGGGTCAGCGTGCATCGCACCACCGGCACGTCGCAGACCATCCTGGCGGGCGTCGGACCTACCGCCAATGTAGACCTGAGCAAATTTGAAGTGTTACCAGGAGTGCTCAACGTGCTTCGCATCAGCTCGCCATACAAGCTGGCCGGCCGCGCCTTTCACCCGGAGGGCACGGTCATCGAATTCGCGAACGGCGTGAAGGTGGGCGGCGAACAGGTGGCCGTGATGGCCGGACCGTGTTCGATTGAAAGCCGCGAGCAGATGTTTCAGACCGCCGCGCGCGTGAAGGCCATCGGCGCCAGCTTCCTCAGGGGCGGCGCCTTCAAGCCGCGCAGCTCGCCCTATGCTTTTCAGGGCCTGGGCATTCCGGGACTGCAAATGATGCACGAGGCCGCGCAGGAACACGGCCTGCTCACGGTCAGCGAGGTCATGGAGATTTCGCAAATCGAGGAGATGTCGCTCTACGTCGATTGTTTCCAGGTGGGCGCGCGCAACATGCAAAACTTCAACCTGCTGCGCGAGCTGGGGCAGATGCGCAAGCCGGTGCTGCTCAAGCGCGGCATCGCCGCCACTCTCGAAGAGCTGCTGCTCTCCTGCGAGTACATCATGGCCGGCGGCAACTACGACGTGATTCTCTGCGAGCGCGGCATCCGCACTTACGAAACCTCCACGCGCAACACCATGGACATCTCCGCCATTCCAATGATTCACAAGCTCTCACATTTACCCATCGCCGCCGACCCCTCGCATGGCACGGGCCGCCGCGATATGGTGGCTCCCATGGCACGGGCCGCGGTGGCTGCGGGAGCGGACGCGATTCTGGTCGAGGTGCATCCCAATGCCGACAAGGCCGCATCGGACGCCGCGCAAACCCTCTACCTCGAGCAGTTCGAGGAGCTGATGGGCCAGTTGCGGGTGATTGCCACGGCGGTGGGAAGAACAATGTGAATTGTGATACGCCGAATGATTGGCTTATTGATTAGGCGAGAAAAACTATCAACTATGTGGATGGAGGGGATATGAGTTTCAATCGCAGGAAGTTCATCGGCGGTGGCATATCCATCCTGGCGCTCACGAAGCTTTGCTCCGCTAAATCCAGATCAAGTTTTTTTAGAGGCTCCATTCCCGACGGACCGTTTTTACCGGATTGGGAGTCCTTGAAGGCGTATCGGTGTCCCGAGTGGTTTCGGGATGCGAAGTTTGGAATCTGGGCTCATTGGGATCCACAGTGTGTACCCGGGCAGGGGGACTGGTATGCACGCGGAATGTACCGGCAAGGGGATCCTTATTACGAGTACCACGTCAAGCATTATGGCCACCCTTCGGTCTTCGGCTACAAGGATATTTGTCATTTGTGGAAGGCTGAGAGATGGGATCCGGAGGCGCTCATTCAGCTTTACAAAAAGGCTGGAGCCGGGTATATGGTCGCGCTGGCTAACCACCATGACAATTTCGATTGCTGGAATTCCAAATACCAGCCGTGGAATGCCGTCAATGTTGGTCCCAAGCGGGACATCGTGGGCACGTGGGCGAAGGTGGCGCGATCGCACGGACTGCGGTTTGGCGTGAGTTATCATGGGACGCCGCACAGAACGTGGGACGAATTCCTGCCGGTCCGGTATCAGAGCGACAAGGAGGGTCCTCTGGCGGGCGTTCCATACGACGGAGTGATGACCAAGGCCGACGGCAAAGGCAAATGGTGGGAGGGCATGGACCCTCAGCTATTGAATGGCACGCCCCACTTGAAGAACACGCCCTGTCCTGAGTTCGTAAAGAGCTTTATGCTGCGTGTTCAGGATGTTATTGATAAGTACAATCCTGACACCTTCACCTTCGACGATAACCCGGTTTTCGACTTCGATGACGGCGGGCCTGTTCTGGACCTGAAGGTATGGCTGGGCATTCCGGACCTGGCGCCGGTGATCATGGCGTATTATTACAACGCCAATATGCGCTCCCACGGAGGAAAACTCGAGGGCGTTCTCGACCTGAAGAGCGTTCCGGAGCCGATTTGGGGAACCATGACGCGAGATTTCGAGGGGGATTCGGCGAGGGGCTTGCAAGAGAAGCCCTGGCAGACGGAGGCCTGCATCGGCAACTGGCATTACAAGCGGTCGATCTTCGAGAATCACACCTATAAGACCGCTGCGCTGGTGGTGCCCGTGCTGGTGGACATTGTCAGCAAGAACGGCAATTTGCTTTTGAGCATTCCGCTGCCCGGAGACGGCCAGCCCGACGACGATGAATTGAAGTTTCTCGATGAGCTTGGCAAGTGGAATGCGATCAACGGCGAGGCAATCCACGGCACGCGCCCTTGGCGGATCTTCGGCGAAGGCCCCACCAAGGTTGGCGCCAGCGGGGCATATACGCTGTTCACGCATACTTTCGCAGCGGGGGACATTCGCTTTACTCAAAAGGGCGATCTGCTCTACGCAATCGCTCTTGCGTGGCCCGGCGATGGAAAGCTGGTGGTAACGTCGCTTGGATTAAACTCGCCGCATTACCCAAGACAGATTGGGAAGGTGGGGCTTCTCGGGTACAAGGGAGAGCTGAAATGGAATCGCGATGCTGACGGAGTGAGCATCGATCTTCCCGCGCAAAAGCCGTGTGACTACGCTTATGCGTTCAAGGTCAGCCCGGCATAAGGCATGGATGGGCGAGTTGCGGGTGATTAATGGGGCAATTGGACGAACGCTGTAGAAATTGAGTTATTAGGAAGCAAAGATGTTGTGGGAGTGAGGTTCTTGTGTTATTTCTTACGGTCGATCAGCATAAGGAGGTCTTACGGCGTTTAGTTGATCTTGGTGGTCGAACGGCTAATGGCGTACCCCTTGTTCAAGCTGATCTAGGGTACACCTCTCTCATGTTGTGCTTTCTCCTCCAGAATTTGTCGGCCTCAGAAACTTTATTGCGGGTTTCGAGTTCATTTGGTAACGAGTGGTATCCCGTTGCTGTGGGTTATACGATCGCTCGCACGATGTTTGAAGTTGATGTAACGGCTCACTACATCACGAATGCTCCCGCGGAACGTGTTCCTCAATACATCCACTTCACTGAGGTCCTGAATAAACACGCAATGGATGCATGTAAGAAGCATCGCAGCAGTAAAGATCCACAGTGGCGAGAGGCCATGGACCTTCTTTGGCAGAATTACTGGGCACAGCGAGAGAGTGAAGTTGTTAGAAAATTCGACTCGGTTGCTACTCAGTTCACACGGATGAACAAGAATGGAAAGACTTCCGAATTTCAGAACTGGACGGGTAAGTCCATACGCCAGATCGCGACTGAAGTTGATCATGAAGAAGCCTATGACATTTTCTACGCAGAACTTTCCTCTTTTACTCATGCAGACGTGCATCTCGCCGATCACTATCTCCAACTTCGTTCAGACGGACCAGTCTGGTCACAAAAAGCACGCGAGTATGATGTAGGAAACGTTTTTCGACACGCGGCAAGCTTCCTGACATGCTATTTAGAGCTGTTTGGCAGACAATTCAAGACTTGGACCGAGGCAGAAGTAAGTGACTGCTGGAACGTTAGTTAATGTGGATAATGATTTGGGGTTGATGAGGACTGCTACATGATCGAGCGCATCTCCATTTTGGGCACGGGACTACTGGGTACATCGGTAGGCCTCGCATTGCGCGCGGCGGGCTATCGCGGCTCGATTGTGGGCTGGAACCGGGGTGCGGAGGGGGCGCGGCGGGCGCTGGAGGCTGGAGCCATCGACTCAGTTGCAACTGACCCTTTGCAGATGGCGCGAGAGAGCCAAGTGGTGCTGCTGGCGGTGCCGATCTACGCGACGCTCGATTATATGGAGAAGCTGGCCGGCGTGCTGGGGCCGGAGCATCTGGTGACTGATGTAGGAAGTACAAAAGGAATAATTTCCGAAGCAGCGGAGCGGCTCTTCAACACGCCGGAGCGCGCGGCGTTTTTGCCGGGGCATCCGATGGCGGGCAAGGAGCGGGGCGGAGCGGCACTGGGCGACGCCAACCTTTTTCGCGACCGCGTCTGGCTTTTTACTGATGTTCCCACCTGGGAACGTTCATCAACTGCCGCGGCACTCGTACAAGACTGGCGGGAGTGGGTCGCCGCCATGGGTTCGAAGTGCATCGATATCGACCCCGCGCGCCACGACGAGTTGGTTGCATGGGTCAGCCACTTGCCGCAGTTTGTGGCCACGGCGATGAGCGCGCTGCTGGAGGAAAAAGTCGGCGATGCGCCGGAGCTGAAAAACGTAGGCGGACGCGCCCTCAGTGAGATGACGCGGCTGGGAGCCAGCCCCTACTCCATGTGGCGCGACATCGCCCTCACCAACACCGAAGCGGTTCAGGCCGTGTTGCTGGCGCTGGAACAGCGACTTGCCCACCTGCGCGAAAACCTGCGCACGCCGGAGTTGCGTGATGAGTTCGAGCAGGCCAATAAATTCAGGCGGGTGTGATAAAGCCGGAATTCAGCTTTCAGGATGCAAGGAGAAGATATGAATATTAGGTTCGCGCGCAGGATGGACAGTGTGCACACCTCGACGATTCGCGAGATTCTCAAGGTTACCGAACAGCCGGAGATTATCTCGTTTGCCGGAGGCCTTCCCGCGCCGGAACTTTTTCCCGTGGATAATATACTCGCTGCCACGGAGCGCGTTCTTCACGAGACCGGCGCGTCCGCGCTGCAATACAGCCCCAGCGAGGGCTTCGCTCCGCTGCGGGAGATTTTTGCCGCGGAATCTCGCAAGCGAGGCATCGATTGCTCCGCCGAAGATATTCTCATCACCACCGGCTCGCAGCAGCCGCTGGATCTGACTGGAAAGATTTTTCTGGATGCGGGAGATTGCGTCCTGACCGAAAGCCCGACCTACATGGCCGCCATTCAGGCCTTTCAGACATTCGAAGTTCGCTTTGTCACGGTTCCTACCGATGATCTCGGTCTGATCCCGGAGGAGTTGCCTGCATTGATCGAGCGCGAAAGGCCTAAGTTCCTCTATACGATTCCGAATTTTCAGAACCCCACAGGCAGGACGCTCGCCGCCGAGCGCCGCAAGACTCTTTATTCGATTGCGGCTCGCTATGGATTGATTGTTCTGGAGGACGATCCCTATGGGCGCTTGCGTTACGCGGGGAAGACGATTCCTTCGATCAAATCGCTGGACAGTGAAGGGATTGTTATCTATCTCAGCACCGTTTCAAAGACCATCGCGCCTGGGCTCAGGATCGGCTGGGTGGTTGCTACCGAGGAGATTCGCCGCAAGCTGACGATTGTCAAGCAGGCGGCCGATCTGCATACCTCGAGCCTGGACCAGCGCATTGTACATCGCTACCTGACGGACTTCGACAGCGACGCCCACATCGAGCGCATCCGGCAAGCCTACGGAGAACGCTTCGCAATCATGGATGCGACTCTGCGTGAAACCATGCCTCCGGGATTTAAGTGGACGCATCCGGAGGGAGGAATGTTTCTCTGGGTAACCTGTCCCGAGGGCGTGGACACCAACGAACTGCTGCGCGAAGCGCTTATGCGCAAGGTGATCTTTGTGCCGGGGCGGGATTTTTTCCCCGATTCAAGCGGCCAGCGTTTCATGCGCCTGAACTTCTCCAATGCCTCGCCGGAAATGATTCGGGAAGGCATCGGGCGGCTGGCAGAGGTTTGTAAGGATGCGGTTCACGCGGTTGTGTAACGTATTGAACCGCTGCGCGAAATACTATGCGTGACGACGCTGCGCGATGAGTTTGAGCTAATGACTAGGTTTCGGCGGGAGTAACGAATCACTAGGCTAGAAGGCATCAGTTGCCAGGTCTAATCATCTCTGGAAAACATCGAATCGCTGCCTTGGGACCGTATGGAAAGCCCGGGTCCTTACAATTCACCAGCAATTCCCCATTCTCGCTATCCTTAATCTGAGTTGCCCAAAGCCATTTGCCTTCGACTCTTTCAACTTGAAGATCTTGATGTATATTCCTATCCTTGGCGGTAATGTCTATCGTGTAATGCTCATGATCCAGGACAGGGGGAGTCCATATGAACTGCAGAGCGAAAAGCTGCCCTCGCCCATTTGGATTTACTTCTGGGTACTTTAAAATTCGTTCATAGCTATCAATATTCTGCGGCGATAAATAGAGGGGTGACTTCCGCAATACGTCCTTTTGTCTGTCTAAATCAATGAATAGAATTTCAACGGATTCACTGCTATTTGGTCCCCTATGATTGACTATGAAGTCCCATGAATCACTGTTCACTACGACGCCCGGTACTATAAATGTAAAACTAGGACGCGAAAACTGATGAATCCAATGAAAATATGGAATACTTAATAAAATACCTACAACAGATAGCAGCATAATCCTCCATGCTGCAAGTGAGTCAAAGTGTATCCAGAAAGCCGCACCAAATAGAAAAAAGCAGACCCCCAAGAAACCTGACCCGATATATATGTTTGGCGCAGGCTCTAACGCGAAATAGCCCCACGATCCAAAAGCGACAGCAAGGCCAATAATTGTAAGGACTAATTCGATCTTTCTTCCGGTCGGCTTTGTCTGGATAGATATTCGTTTTTCATTGTGCGGGTAAGAATGCGGCCTTGTGGCAGGATCCATCACCGACGGCTGTTTTCGCGTCGTCTTCCTCTTATGGCTCACTAAACGCTCCGTACAACACATGCACTTATCTGCCTTACGCACCCACATCCCGCTTCTTAAATGTGAGACCTCGTTCAGCCTACTCAGCGGCTTCCGTCACCGCCTCCGCTTCCTTAGCCGGATCGATGGTGTGGAAGCCTTCGCTCTTAGCGGCTTCTAGCAACAGCGGCGAGGCGGAGACAAAGATAATCTCCGTGGCCTGGAACATGTCGCGGGCGACGATGGCGGCGGCCAGTTGCAGTGTGTCGGGCCAGCGCAGGGTGGTTCGATCTAGAAGCTGGCGCGCGGCTTCGAGCACCGCCGGATTGAGCGGCTCCTGGACCATGCGAGCTGCCTCCATGCGCAAGCTTTCGAGCGCGGCGTTGGCGTCCTCCGGGGTAATGTCGCCAGAGCGCTCGCGCCGGCGAATGGCTCCGTAGACCTCCAGCGGCGTGGATGCGGAGATCAGCTTGCGATTGTCCTCGACGGCTTCCATCAAGCTGATCAGTGCGCTGGTGCCGTGCTCCTGCACAAAGAGCTTGGCGAAGGCAGTGGACTCCAGAAAGTAGCAGCTCACAGGTTCCCCCGTTCTTCCTCGATGGCCTCGGCGATGGAGTCGCCATGCGCCGCAACCGGATGGAAGCGCTGCGCCTCGTCGGGCATTCCCGCCTCGGCGCGGTTAAGGCGAATGGTGGTGGTGGGATAGGCCGGCGTCTTGGGGTTGGCGATCTTGCTGGTCACCACGACGCCGCGTTGAATGGCCTCGGCCAAAACAGCCTGTCGCGATTCGGGATGCTGATTCCAGCGGTAGGCCTTGCGCGGCAGAAAGGAGTCGCGGAACCACTTGAGGGCGATAAAGGCGTGACCGCCCCGTTCCGCCTCGGCCAGCGCGGCGCACAGTTCTTTCACGCGTGCGTCGATGTCGGCCGGCATCACCGCCTCTTGCCCGTCTTCGTCCTCGTCGTAGGCGTGTTCGGCATGGGCGCTCAATGCCCGCATGGGACGCGGCGCAGCTTCCTCGCCGTCGATGCGCTCAAAGTAGATGCGAACTTCATCTTCTTCCGGTGTCCATATGCTTGCCATGGCGTTGCGGCGCTTGCTGCGGCCGTTTTCCCCGCACAATTCCACTATTGCCTGGTAACCCGCCGGTGCCAGAAAATGCAGTGCTCTGGCCAGGCCGGGGTCGGAGCTGAACGCCAGTTCATTCAGGGCTTCTTCAATCATCTCTTCCGCGTCGGGTATGCTCATACTGTTTACATCTAAGCTGTTTTGCTCAGCTTTTGTCGATTTCATTTTCCTTCTCCCTATGCCACATCCCTCGCCGGCCAGCGCACTACTCTCCGGCAGGCAATAGGGCCTGGTTCCGGAGTAGTTCGCGCTGGGGAAAAGGGAGCAGTGTTAGTTCTAAATTCACGTTTGTTTTCAGAGGAGTTGCATGCCTTTATTTCTTCCGTAGTGCCTAAATGCGAGAAATACTCTAGCTTATCCTCTGCTTGAAGCTATCAGTCCTCAGTGTACCCGATAGAACTGCCACTGCGGGCTGGATTGTAAAAATCTGCGCGACCTGCTGCTTTCGCCGTCCGCACCGCCTGGGAAAAAGTTATGCAGCCGCCACAATTCTGTCCATACGGGCTACTCCTTACAATAGAAGATATGCCCCATCGCTTGCAACTGCTTTTATTCTGGTGCCTGGTTTCAACCGGGGTCTATGCGGCTGACCCTGCGCCCTTTGACCTTTCCGGGCCAAAGGTGGACGTGCGCGTCAAACGCGGGACGGTAACGCTGCCGATAGGCGAGATCCCCAACCTGCTGGCTGGAGACCGTCTATGGATTCACCCCGATTTTCCTGAAAGCCAGGCCACGCACTATGTATTGATCGTTGCATTTCTGCGCGGGTCCACCAATCAGCCGCCTGCGGAGTGGTTTACCCGCGTGGAGACCTGGACGCGCGAGGCGCGTGAAGAGGGCGTTTTCGTAATTGTTCCGAAGGAAGCCCAGCAGGCGCTCATTTTTCTTGCACCGGAAACGGGCGGCGACTTCAGCACATTGCGCAGGGCCGTCACCAACCGCCCCGGCGCTTTTGTGCGCGCCGTTCAGGACTTGCAGGCCGCCAGTTGGGACCGTATGCGGCTGAATGCTTTTCTGGCCGAGGTCAGGGAGACCTCGCAGACCGATCCCAAATCGCTCAAAGCTCGCTCTGAGATGGCCGCCCGCAGCCTGGGTATCAAGCTTGATCAGCAATGCTTTGACAAGCCCAGCGACCAGCAGGCTCCGTGCCTGGTGCAGCACACGGATGGCCTGGTGCTGGACGATACCAACGCGCAATCGCGGGTAGCAGCGTTGACCAGCGGTTCCTCGTCCGACCTGATGAACCAGCTCAGTTCGTCAAGCCTGGCCAAAGGCGGCGCTTATAGCCCCTACGTCGGCGCCATCGTGGACACGGCCAGGATTCTCGGCCAACTGCACACTGCGCATTTTCAATACATTCCCGCACTGGCCCTGCCCACAAAGGATTCGCTCGATCTGCGCCTGAATGTGCCGCCGTCGTTTCGCGATCCCAAGTCGGTGGTGGTGGTGGCGCTGCCGCCAGTGGGTCCGGTCAGGATGCCGCCGCTGCATCCGGTGAACGCGGCGGAAAATTATTGCGCCCAGAAGCCGGGCCTGGTGCTGCCCGCCGAGGGAGCTCCGCTGGTTTATGCCACCCAGCTCGCTTATGGGCTTGCGCTGCGCATCGAGAGCAAAGACGGCCCGGTCGATCTTCCCGTGAATGCGGATTCGTCGCAGGGCGGGTTGGTACTAACACATTCCGCTCCCACCTTGCCGGCCGGCGAACTGAGCGGCGTGTTGCATGGCAAGTGGGGCTTTGATGACTGGGAGGGTCCGCATTTCCGCCTGCGCGCGGTTCAGCCCGGCAAGTGGGTCGTAGCTCCGGCTGACCAATCGGCGCTGGTGGTAGGCCGCGAAGACACCTTGCACATCGTTGGCGAAAACTCGTTGTGCGTGGACCGGATCGCCTTGCAAATTGCGGATCATGCGGCCGCGGGCACTCCGCTCAAACTGGCCTGGAAGACAACTTTGCCAGAACAGTTGCAGGTGACCGTCCCCATGAAAGACGCGTCTCCGGGACCGGTCACTCTGGAGATCTACCAGTTCGGACTGGAGAAGCCGGACCGTATGCAGCTGACTGCCTATGCCGAAGCGGCGGCGCTCAACAACTTCGCGTTGTGTGCCGGCGATGCGCAGGCGCAATTGAAGGGCAATCGCCTGGACGAGGTGGCTAGTGTCAGCCTGGACAGCATCGCCTGGACTCCTGCCGGATTGACTCGCGTGCGGGACTTAGACCAATTGAACCTGAACACCAGCAACTCGACGAAGACTCTGGAGCCCGGGAAAAGCTATGTTGCCAGCGTGCAATTACGGGATGGCAGGCTGCTGAGCGTGCCGGTCAGCGTCAAGCCTCCCCGCCCGCAGGTCATGTTGCTCAGCAAAGGGGCTCAGGACGATGTCACCGCCGCGCCCTCGCCCGTGCATCTGGGCAGTGCTGACGATCTGCCCGTCGACAGGCGGCTGGTCTTTTTTCTCCGCTCCACGGAGCCGGCAACCTTTCCCCGCGATGAGCAGGTCGAGGTGGCCGCCAGCGACGGCAGTTTCCGCACGGTGCTGACGCTGGCTGACGGTAGCCTGATGCTCGAAGATGCACACACCGCCCTGGGTGTGGTGGCGCCGCTGCTCCGTTTCGGTCCCTCAGCCTATGGGCCGCTGCGGGCGCGCATTCTATCCGCCGATGGTGCGGCCGGCGACTGGTTGGCCTTGGGAACGCTGGTGCGCCTGCCCGGTTTCACGGAACTGCGTTGTCCGCACTCCATGGCCAGGCCCTGCGCGCTCATCGGCACGAATCTCTTTCTGGTTGCGTCTATCGCCGCTAACACAAGATTCGACAACGCTGTCGATGTGCCGCCGGAGTTTACAGGAACCCAGTTAAGCGTCCCCCATCCGGCTAACGGCATGCTCTACCTGAAGCTGCGTGACGACCCGGCAACGGTGCAGACGCTCACTCTGCCCGTGCTGCCCATGACTGCCTCGGCGGCGCAATCGGCCGTTTCCGAGCAGCCCCAAGCCGCGCCTGCCGCCACGCAGCCCGCAACGCCCGCCAGCACAGTGCCGCAATAGCTGGCGGGGGTGCAATTCCTGTTTATCCGGCTGCCGCTACGCGAAAGGGCGGGTGAAAATGCCCTGTGGATAACGCGTAAAGAATACTTATTGACAGTGTGGAAGATAAGGGCGCATGATCTTCCCCTATTGGCTTCCCGCCCGATGAGTACCAAATGAGGAATCCGCATCGCGGATTTCCTGCATCGGTGGCGTCGTTCCTTGACCTGATTCCCTAGACTCACCTTATACCGCGTTGAACGGCAGGTACCTATGGTGGTCAAGACGCAAAGCAAGGGACTCGGAGTCACTGGACTGTATGTGGGCGCTAGCAATGCCCGTCGCTATTTTCCTAAGAACATTTCCAGCATAGAGTTGCAATTGGATCATCTCCAGATTCAGTGCGGCCTGAAGCCAAATTTCTGGCAAGGCGAGCCGGAGATCTTCGACCCCCGGCTTTGCGCCTGGCTTGAAGCGCGGCATATGCATGCAAAACCGGATCGAACGTCCATCCCGCTGGCCATGGTTCCGGAGGGAAAAAACTCCTACCGGCTGCAGCCGGTCCGTCTGAACGGACACGCACGCCCCAAACTGCCCTCTGAGGCCGCGGCTTGAATGCGAAGCGCCAATCAGGTTTGTTACGCGAGCCGCCCCACGATTCTGTAATCCCTAATTCTTGACACCTGATCTCTGTTCTCTGATCTCTGTTCCTTGATAAACTCGAAGTTGGATGACTCTCTCCCAACTGCAAAACGCGATCGAGCGCCACTTTGCCGATGGCCCCGGCGCCATCGGGGACGATACCGCTCTAAGGACCTTTATGGTGCTGAGGGCGGCTCTGGAGAGTGGCGAAGTGCGCGCTGCCTCGCCCGACGCAGGCGAACCCACCGGCTGGCACGTCAACTCCTGGGTCAAGAAGGGCATCCTGCTGGGCTTCCGCCTGGGCGTACTGGAGGAGTTTCCCGCCGCGGGCCTTTCCTTCGTGGACAAGAGCACCTTTCCGGTGCGGCACTTTGGTTCGGGAGACGGTGTACGCGTGGTTCCCGGCGGTTCCGCGGTGCGCTCCGGGGCTTATGTGGCCCGCAGCGTGGTCTGCATGCCGCCCATGTACATCAACGCAGGAGCCTGGGTGGACGAAGGTACGATGGTAGATTCGCACGCTCTGGTAGGCTCCTGCGCGCAGATCGGCAAACGCGTCCACTTGAGCGCCGCCGCGCAAATCGGCGGAGTGCTCGAGCCGGTCAACTCTAACCCGGTCATCATCGAGGACGACGTGCTGGTGGGCGGCAATTCGGGCGTCTACGAGGGCTGTATCGTGCGCCAGGGCGCGGTGCTGGCCGCCGGAACCATTCTCACCCGCGGAACCCCGGTCTTCGATCTGGTCAATGGCGAAATCTTGCGCGCAACGGCCGAGCTACCGCTCATCATTCCCCAGAATGCGGTAGTCGTTCCCGGCTCCCGCGCCGTCAGCAAGGGAAAAGGTCAGGAGTGGGGCCTGAGCCTCTACGCCCCGGTGATCGTAAAGTATCGCGACGAAAAGACCGACCTCAGCACCGCGTTGGAAGACCTGCTGCGCTGATTCACCTTGGTGGGTCAAATATTTCCCTCTTTCTGTTTGCAACTTTGCTTCCCTCTCTCTGTCACGATTGCCAGTCTTGAGCACTATCTTTATGAACACAAAGTTTGATTTGCAAGTGCCTGCGTGAAGCTGGAAAATGCTCTGAGCGCAATCCTGAGAATAGGAGAATTGCTCGGGAAAGGAGCCATCGAGGATGCCTTTCATTGTCTGGACAAATGAAATGAGCGTGGACGTTAAGATGCTGGATAACGACCATAAACGGCTGGCTATCCTGATCAACGATTTGCACGCTGGCCTGATGGCGGGCCGTGACATCAAGGCGCTCGAACACATCTTTGATGAGCTTGTCGCCTGCGCTCGTCTCCACTTTGCCCATGAGGAGAAGCTCCTTGTCGAAACCGGTTACAGCGGCACGGCGGAACACAAGCTGGAGCACGAGCAAAAGATCAAACTGCTTCTGACTCTGCAAGCGCGCTTCCAGATTGCAAAAGAATCGGCCGATTATCTGGAGGTGCTGGATCAGCTCAAGGAATGGCTCTATACGCACACCAAAGGCATCGATAAGGATTTTGTGGAGCATCTTAAAACCAACGTGTTTGATTCGAATTTGACCGGGTGGAAAGAACCCGAATAGACGGCGCGCCAACCCAGAGTGGCGCTAGAGTTCTGTTCGAAATAACCGGCCAGTGAACTGATTTTCATAACACCGAAAATGAGGTCGTGATTCCCAATTACCGGGCAGCCTCACATCAGCGGAAATAAATACAATCCAGTACCGCGACAGGAACATCAACTACATGCGGAACCGTTCTGATTCGCACGAACGGGTAGAAATAATCCGGGCGTAAGCTTGCTCGGGCCGCCTGTACAGCATCAGGCGCGCCCTTCCCCGGCGAGTAAGACCTATTCTGGAAGCCCCAGGCCCGCCGCGCCTGCCGATTGCTCCCCAGAGCCTTGGGCGCGGGATCTCTCTTGCAGTGACCTGCACAGGACAGCCAGATGTCCATGCATAATCTTAAAATCACAAATACTTTGAAAGGAGGGTAGCTGATGCCTCTTATTCTCTGGACCGATCACATGAGCGTGGGTGTGAAGCTGTTGGATAACGACCACAAAAAATTGGTGCTCCTGGTTAACAATCTCTCCGATGGAGTGGTGGCCGGCCAGGCCAGACAGGAGCTCGAAAGTAACTTTGGCAAGCTGGTCGAATTCACCCGCCTTCATTTTTCCAATGAAGAGCGGCTCCTTGAAGAAACCGGCTACAGCGGTACAGCGGCGCACAGGCAAGAGCATAACCGGCTGCTCGATCAACTCATGGAACTGCAAGCGCGCTTCTTGAGCGGCGCGGAAGAAGCCAAAGATCAGGATGTGATGAACCGGCTCAGGGCTTGGCTCTTCAAGCACACTCAAGGCGCGGATCAGGATTTCGTTTCGCATCTCAAAGCAAGACGTGTCGATTCGAATCTGGCCGCGTGGGACGAGCCGAATCATGTTGCGCTGGAAAAACCCGCTATTTAACCCTGAGTGGTGCATGGCGGTGTGGCCGGTAACAACTGGCTGCAATCTTGCCTGTATGCGTCCCGGTTCCCGATGTGTGACAGAAGTTTGCCAATTGAGCAGGATGAGTCAATTCCCGGAACCAATGGGTGTTAGCATCGAATATGACAGATGCAAAATAAAAAGCTGAAAATCATTCCCCTGGGCGGACTCGGCGAGTTCGGCATGAACTGCCTCGCGCTCCGTTGGGAAGACGACATTATTGTGATCGACGCCGGGCTGATGTTCCCCGAGTCGGAGTTGCTGGGCGTGGATATCGTGGTTCCCGATATCAGCTACCTGGTGGAAAACAAGGCGCATGTCCGCGCCATCATCCTCACCCACGGTCACATGGACCACATCGGCGGACTGGCCTGGATTCTTAACGAAATCAAGGTGCCGGTCTACGCCACCGAATTCACACTGGCCTACGTCGAGGGCAACCTCGAAGAGAATGGCCTGCTCGACGAGACCGAGCTGATCGAGATCGTGCCTCGGGAAAAGTTCACCATCGGCCCCTTTACCATTGAGCCGATCCACGTCACCCACTCCCTGGTGGACGCCGTTTCGCTGGCCATCGAGACCCCGGTCGGCATCATCATTCACACCGGCGATTTCAAAATCGACCTCGCTCCCCTGGACGGCAATCTCTTCGACCTGCACACCTTTGCGGAGTACGGCAAGCGCGGCGTCCTCGCCCTCTTACAAGATTCGACCAATGTCGAGCGCTCCGGCTACACGCCGAGCGAGTCGGCCGTCATTCCCCGTCTCGACGAAATATTCTCGCGCACCAAAAAGAAGCTCTTCTTCTCCTGCTTCTCTTCCTCCATCTATCGCATCCGCATCGCTCTGGATCTGGCCCGCGCGCATGGCCGCAAGGTGGCCGTCATCGGACGCTCCATGATGGACTCGACGGAGATTGCGCAGGACCTGGGCCACCTCGATGTACCCAACGGGCTCATCATCAACCCCGGCCAGATGCGCGACTATGCGCCCGAGCAGTTGATGCTGCTCATCAGCGGCACGCAGGGCGAGCCCATGAGCGCCCTCAGCCGCGCTGCTGTGGACAACCACAAGCACGCCCGCGTCGAGCCGGGCGACACTGTCGTCCTCAGCTCGCGCATTATTCCCGGTAACGAAAAAAGCATTTTTCGCGTCATTGATCACCTCTATCGCCGCGACGCCAACGTCATCTACGACAACGGCTCCAACGGACTGATTCACGTCAGCGGCCACGGCTCGCAGGAAGAGATGCGCCTGCTCATCAACCTGGTGCGCCCCAAATACTTCATCCCCGTTCACGGCAACTACGGCAACCTGCACAAGCACGCCCGGCTGGCCATGGATACCGGAGCAGTGGAGCACGCTATGGTCATCGAAGATGGCGACGTGCTGGAACTGGATAGCAAGGATATCCGCAAGACCGAGAAAATCACCACCGGGCGAGTGCTGATCGACTCCGGCTCCTTCAACGATGTGGTGGAAGATCTCGTCCTGCGCGATCGCCGCATACTCTCCGAGGACGGCGTGGTGCTGGCCGTTCTGGCCATCAACAAGCGCACCGGCAAGGTGGAGCAGCAGCCAGAGGTGGTGATGCGCGGCTTTGGCGGCGCGGACATTACTGAACAGGCCCGCGAGGCGGTCCTGCAAACCCTCAACAGCCTCACCACCGAAGAGAAAGCCGACTACGGCATGGTCAAGGAAAAGGTTCGCGCCGAACTCAAGCGCCTCATCCAGAAAACCACTGGCCGCAGGCCGATGATTATGCCGGTAATTTTGGAAATCTGAGGACAGCAGAATAGCGCAATCATAAATGCGGTGCATGTTTATGCGGTTATAGGCCAGGTATGGCTATGTTCTTGCGATATTGCGCTAAACCTTGACGGATGGCCTTCACAAGATCCTCTTTACTGCACGGTTTCTTGAGGTAGCGAAAGATGTAACCCTCGTTCACTGCGTTTATCGCTACATCAATATCTCTGTATCCAGTCAGCAGCATGGTAACGGTGTTTGGCGATTGCTGATGCACTTGTGCAAGAAAGCTGGCTCCATCCATGCCAGGCATTCGCAAGTCCGAAACCACTATTGCATACGGACCGAATAACTGAATCGTGGCTAAGCCCTTGATCGCGCCCTGGGACTTGCTGATGCTGAACTCGCCATGCAGCAGTCGCTCAATGCCATCAAGAACACTCATATCATCATCGACAAATAGAATCTGCTCAGCCATCGTTCATCCTTTTGACCGGACTATCCATTGATTCATCCCGGCTGTTGACTGCAAGAGTTAATCCATCAGCAGGAAACGAAGGTCGCTATTGGCGGAACTCAAAGATCGCTGCCATGCAAGCATCCGATGGATCCTCTGGATATGTTTATCGGCAGTTTCGACTTCTGGATGAGTAAATCAAAGATTCCGTGGGCAGGAGCAGCCGTGTTTCCCAGATTCCTCGAGGGTGTTCCGGATCTCGCGCTTGAGACATGGGAACGTTAGAGTTCACGATGATCGCCAGTTTCTACAAACGTCGTTCATAGCTGATAATCATTCCATGGCCAATCCCCTCGTCACACTCGCCGAAATCCGTTCCGCCGCCGCCCGCATCGCCTCCATTGCCGTAAAGACCCCTCTGATCGAGGCCGCTTTTCCCGGCCTCTCCGGCTACGGAACCGGCAAACGAATCTGGCTCAAGGCGGAGAGCCTCCAGCCCATTGGCGCATTTAAAATGCGCGGCGCTTCAAACAAGATTCTGCAACTCACTCCGGAAGAAATTCGCCGCGGCGTCATCACCTACTCCAGCGGCAACCACGCGCAGGCCGTGGCCTACGTGGCGCGCGAGGTCGGTGCCAAAGCTGTCATCGTCATGCCGTCAAACGCTCCGGCCATCAAGCGCGCGGGCACACTGGCGCTGGGCGCGGAGGTCGTCGATGTGGGCGTCGCCTCCAGCGAGCGACTGGCCATGGCCGAGCGGCTGGTCCGCGAGCACGGCTACATGGTCGTCCCACCCTACGACGACGAGCAGATCATCACCGGTCAGGCCACTTGCGGCCTGGAAATCATCGAAGCTCTCCCCGATGTGGACCTGGTGCTTTCGCCTGTCTCCGGCGGCGGCCTGTTGAGCGGCGTGGCCGCCGCGGTCAAGCAGCTTCGTCCCCAGGCCAAGGTCTTTGGCATCGAGCCAGAGTTGGCTGGCGACACGGCGGAAAGCTTTCGTACCGGCAAGATCGTCACATGGGGAGCCGAGCTTGTCAGCCGCACCATTGCCGATGGCCTGCGCACCCAGAGCGTCGGCGTGCGCAACTTCGCCCACATCCAGGCCTTTGTGGACGGCGTCATTACCGTCACCGAGGCAGAGATTCGTGCCGCCATGCGCGCCATTGTCGCCGCCACGCGCCTGGTTCCAGAGCCCAGCGGAGCGGTGGCCACGGCAGCCCTGCTCTTTCACGCGACCGAGCTGCCGAGTTACAAAAAGGCCGTAGCCATCGTCAGCGGCGGCAACGTCGCACCTGAGTTGCTGGCCCAAATCCTCACTGAAGTTTGAAATTCTTGACGAATCTAGAAATAGATATGATGTATGCTTTTCTTGTAGATCCAAACTGGAGTTTGGTCTTTTATAGCAGGCAGACCGCATTGGAAAACTGCACCAACAGCGCACCGGAGGTATCTTGAACGTTTACATTCAGTCCATCATTCTGGGCATTGTGGAAGGCTTGACCGAGTTTCTTCCGGTCAGTTCGACGGCGCACCTGCGCATCACCGAAGCGCTGATGAAGATTCCCCTCGACGATGCTTACTGGAAGATGTACTCCATCGTCATTCAGTTAGGCGCGATCCTGGCGCTCATGTTCCTCTTCATGGGCCGCATCGTCGATTTCGCCCGCACCTTCCCCAAGGGCGAAAAAGGCGACCGCAACTGGTTCACCCACCCCATCTCGATGACGTTGATCGCCTTTGCCTGCACCTCCGCACCCGCGCTGTTGTTGCACAAGTGGAGCGATCAGAACCTGGGTAGCCTCAACGTGATTGCCCTGGCGCTGCTTATCGGCGGCATCATCATGTGGATCGTAGATACCGGGAGCAGCCGCTACGTTGCCGGCATTACGCACGTGGAAGAGATGTCGCTTCCGCAGGCCATTTGGATCGGCCTCTGCCAGACACTCTCGGCCGTCTTCCCCGGAACCTCGCGCTCCATGTCCACCATCGCCGCCGGTCAGATCGCCGGCATGGACCGTCCCTCGGCCCTCGAATTCAGCTTCCTGCTGTCCATCCCCACTATGATCGCTGCCACATGCTGGGATCTGAATAAAGAAGTCTTTCCCCGTCACGGCGTCGCCGCCCACGTGGTAATGACCGCCGACAACTGGATCGTGCTCATCATCGGCTTCGTCGTCTCCTTCGTCGTGGCCTGGGGCGTGGTGGAGTGGTTTCTGCAATGGGTGCGCAAGCACGGCTTCACCATGTTCGCTATCTACCGCATCATCCTGGGTACGGCGCTGCTGCTATGGGGGACAAAATATCTGGGAAATTGAACTGCGCAAAGCTTCGTCACCGCCGGGGGTCCACACCGTGGTTCCCCCGGCCTTCTTTTGCATAAAACCCGCACTTCCAGCCCTGATAATAGAGATTGATTTGGGAGTCTTTGTCCGCTCTAACGGCTCGATCGCGGCAGATTTCCAGAGGGTCCACGGATACGGAGCGCCATAGACATGAAGCCCCTTCGCATTGTTTTAGCGCCGACGAGCAACCGGCCTTTGAACATTTTTCTGGGACTGGTGCTGGTGCTGGCTGCGCTGCTTGTTCTGCTGGCGCTGGCCACCTATTATGCGACCGACCCCTCGTGGAACACCGCCTCCGGCGCCACTGGCCCCTCCGCCGTGCGCAACTGGATCGGCCCCTTCGGCGCATCGCTCAGTGACCTGCTGTTGCAAACTCTCGGCGTCACCGCCTTCTTCATTCCTCTTTGGCTGTGCGGGCTGGGATGGACCTGGATGCGTTCGCGCCCCGGCGGTCTGGCCTGGCTGCGCTGGATGGGCGCTCTGCTGGCGCTGGCCTTTACGCCTGCCGTTCTGGCGCTGTTGCCCTGGCGATTGCTCTGGCAGGCAAGGCCCATCGCGGGCGTAGCCGGCCTGCTCATGGCCGATCTGCTGGTGCGCTATTTGAATTTCAAGGGCGCCATTCTGGTGGCCGGAGTGCTGGCCGCTGCGGGTATCTACTTTGCCTCCGCCGTCTTCTTCTTCACTGCCGCCGAGATGATCCAGGCTCGCTGGCGCAATTTCGTTTCCCTCAGAGATCGTTGGCGCAACTGGCGCGAGCAGCGCGCGGAACTGCGGGAAGAGCGCATGGCCGAGCGCGAGTTTCGGCATGAGTGGGAGAATAGCCCGGAAGCAGGCCCGCAACTCGTTCCTGATCCCATGCCAGTCGCTCATGCTGAAGAGGCCTCGCTCGATGCGCGTCCCAGTTTCTTCGCCCGCCTCTTCCGTCGCCGCGCCGCCGAGATAGACCCCGTGGACATTCCTGCCTATCAGCGTGTCGCCATCCAGCCGGAAGAGGACGAAGACGCCGGCTCTCATCCGTTGCGCCGGACCAGCATCTGGGAACGCACGGTTGAGCAATCTGCTCCCACTCAGGCTGAGGTGATTCCGATCGATTCCAGCGCAACAACCGCGCAGCCCGCGCCCGCGCAACCCGCAACTTCGCGCGCCGTGAATTCACGCTACGCGGCTGACCGCTTTGAGCCTCCCGCCTCCCATCCTGTTTTTGTGCCCGCCGTGCCGCCTCCCGCTGCTGCGCCACGGCCCACCGAAGAAATCGCCATCCATGAACGCGCCGATGCTGACGTGCGCCTGGCTGCCGTTGCGCCTAAAAATGTCAGCGGCTTCAAGCTGCCGCCCAGCACTCTGCTCAACCCCGGCGAAGGTCCTCAGGCTGTCCGCGAAGACGAACTGCGCGAAGAGGCCCGCGTGCTGGTCGAGAAATGCGAAGAGTTCGATGTCCGCGGCCAGGTTGTCCAAATCAATCCCGGCCCCATGGTCACCACCTACGAGTTCCGCCCCGAGGCCGGCGTCAAATACTCCCGCGTCACCGGGCTCGACGACGATCTATGCCTCGCCATGCGCGCCGAATCCATCCTCATCGAGCGCATGGCCGGCAAAAATACCGTCGGCATTCAGGTGCCCAACCATCGCCGCGAGACCATTCACCTTCGTGACTGCATCGAGTCAGAAGACTTCTGCAAGGCCAAATCGCGTCTCACCATCGCCATGGGCAAAGACATCAACGGCCTCATCCGCACCGCCGATCTGGCCGAGATGCCTCACGTGCTCATCGCCGGCTCCACGGGCAGCGGCAAATCCGTGGCTATCAACGCCATGATTATGAGCCTGCTCTATCGCACTACGCCCGCGCAGGTCCGCCTCATCCTCGTCGATCCCAAGCGCGTCGAACTGGGCATCTACGAGGGCATTCCCCATCTCTTCACGCCCATCATCACCGAGGCCAAGCTGGCCGCCAACGCTCTCCGCAACGCCGTTCGCGAAATGGATCGCCGCCTCAAGCTGCTGGCCTCGCACCGGCTGCGCCACATCGACCAATACAACAAGCTCTTCGAGGGAGCCACGCCTTCGCTCTTCGCCGACGCTGAAGATGAGCGCCCGCTGCCCTACATCGTTATCATCATCGACGAGCTCGCCGACCTCATGATGCTCGATCGCGCCAACGTCGAGGACTCCGTCAAGCGCCTCGCGCAGATGGCTCGCGCCGCCGGCATTCATCTCATCCTGGCCACGCAGCGCCCCTCGGTCGACGTCATCACCGGACTCATCAAAGCCAACATCTCCACCCGCATCAGCTTCCGCCTGGCCTCAAAGACTGATTCGCGCACCATCCTCGACTCCAACGGGGCAGAAGCTCTGCTGGGACGCGGCGACATGCTCTTCCTGCCTCCCAGAACCAGCCGCCTCCTGCGCCTCCACGCGCCATTCGTTACCGAAAAGGAAGTTTCCGCGGTCGTCGATTTCTGGAAGGAGCAGGGCGAAGCCGAATATGTCGAGGGCTTCCTCGAATCGCCCAAGGAGGATCACGCTACAGACGGCTCCAACCCAGAATCCAGCGAAGATGATGCCCTGTACGACGATGCTGTCCGCCTGGTCTTCGAGTTTCGCAAAGCCTCCACGTCGTTATTGCAGCGCCGCCTGAGTATCGGCTACGGCCGCGCCGCTCGCCTCATCGACATGATGGAGAACGACGGCCTGGTCGGCGCCGCCGACGGACCACGTCCCCGCGAACTCCTCAAATCCCCGGACTGGCAGCGCGAAGTCGCCTCCACCGCCAGCGAGTAAGTTGTATTTGGACTCCATATTGTGTACACTTGGGTGTACGCAAGGAGAAGACAATGCCCGCAATCAAAGTTGGCGTGCGCGAGTTTCGCGAGCAGATTTCCAGGTTTCTGGAGTCCAAGACCCCGGTGGCTGTCACGCGCCGTGGCGAAACTCTGGGCGTCTACGTCCCTACGCCGCGAAAGCACATCAAGTCGGCTGATCTTGGAGAACTCCAGGCTGCCGCTGACCGGCTCGCCGCTACGCTGGCCGAAGTGGACGAAGAAGAAATCGTCGCGGAGTTCAAGCAACTGCGCCGACGCATTGACCCGCAACCACCTTCGTCCTATCCTAGAACTACCCCCGGCGATTCGAAACGCGCCCGGAAGGGATTCTTATGAGCAGCAGCACACAAATCCCGCGCTCCATTACTGCGGCAGAAGCTCGCTCCAACCTCGGACAGATCATCCGCCGCGCTTCAGGGAAGAAAAAGGAGCGCTTCGTGATCGGTTTGCGAGGAGGCCCCAAAGCGATTCTGATGGGCCTGGAAGACTATCTTGACACCATCGCTCCGGCGAATCCGCTCCTGGTGGAGATCCACTCTTATTCAATTGCCAACGGCGGCGATAAGATCACCATGGACGAAATCGACGCTGAAATTGCCGCCTGTAGGGCAGAGCAGAGTGCGTTAGATGCCGAATCCGTCTGTCGTTCTTGATACCAACGTTCTGGTCTCGGCACATCTCAGCCCGCTTGGGCTGGAATACCGTGTCTTCAATCTTGCTTTAGATCGCCGTCTTCTGCTTTTCGTCTCTGTGCCGATCCTTCTCGAATACGAAACTGTTCTGCGCCGGCCCAAGTTTCCAATTTTGCCTGGAAAAGTTACGGAATCTCTTGCGCAGATCCGGCAAAACAGCACCCATATCGTGCCCACATCGACTCTCTCCGTCTCGCCTGACGAACGGGACAATCGCTTTCTGGAATGTGCCGAATCCGCGGGCGCGGACTATCTGGTGACAGGAAACCGGCGGCATTTCCCCGCTGTCTGGAAGACAACTCGAATTGTGAGCGCACGAGAATTGGTCGAGGCCGTTTTCAGAGTATGACGGGAAGCAATAGGATAGAACCATGACTCTCAAAGGAAAGATTGTTTTCGTTACCGGAGCCTCGGCGGGCATTGGCGCGGCCACCGCGCTGGCCTTTGCCGCTGAGGGAGCGCGCCTGCTGCTGGCCGCTCGCCGTGCCGACAAGCTGGCTACCATTGCAAAAGCAGCTCTCCAGCGCGGTGCCGAAGCCGTTCACACCATCAGCCTCGATGTGCGCAACCGCAACGCCGTCGCGCAGGCCATCGCCGCGCTGCCCGCCGAGTGGACGGCTATCGACGTGCTGGTCAACAACGCCGGACTCAGCCGCGGACTGGAAAAACTCTATCAGGGCAACATCGACGACTGGGATGAAATGATCGACACCAACGTGAAGGGCTTGCTCTACGTGACTCGCGCCGTGGCGCCGGGCATGGTGGAGCGGGGCCGCGGGCACATCATCAACCTGGGCTCAATTGCCGGCGATATGGCTTATCCCAATGGAGCGGTCTACTGCGCCAGCAAGGCTGCCGAGCGCTTCATCAGCGACGGCCTGCGCCAGGACGTGCTGGGTACGCCGATCCGTGTGACCAGCGTGGACCCCGGCATGGTGGAGACTGAATTTAGTTTAGTCCGCTTTCATGGCGATCAGGAGCGCGCCGCCAATGTCTACAAAAACATCAAGCCGCTGGTCGCGGAAGATGTTGCCGATGCAATTGTCTGGGCCGCGAGCCGGCCAGATCATGTGAACATCGCGCGCGTGGTGCTGACGCCAGTGCAACAGGCCAACGCCTTTCTCGTACATCGCACGGCGTAGCAGCGGGCGGGGAAAAGCCCGAAGACTCATTACCTCTTAGCTCAGTTTTGCGATCTGCCCGTCAATCTGGGCCAGAGCGGCTTCCAGTGCTGCGCGCCGCGCCGGCTGAGATACCGTTTGATGCAGAATGATCTCCCGTTGCAAATGGAGCGACTGTATCTGGCGCTCTCGCACCGTGCGTGCCCGATCGTTCAGGCGTCGCGTATCCTCGCTCACATGGCCGTCATCGAACCCAACCTCAGGTTGCTGCATAACACTTGCCATCTATTCCTCCAGGGATTTACTTCTCCGTCCTTGAGACCTATCTTCATTCTACGGGACTGTGGCAGCGTTGCGTCCCGCTTCATGACGCGGTGCGCCCCGGAGGCGCTGGAGGATTACTCATGCAAGTCGGTCAGTTTTCGTCATTTGGTATTGATTCTTTGGAGTTTGCGGAGCGTCCCACACCCCAGCCGGGTCCCGGCGAAGTTCTGGTTCGCGTCCATGCGATTTCCATCAATTATCGCGATTTGCTGATGGTGAAGGGACTCTACAACCCCAAATTGAAGTTGCCGCGCATCCCCTGCTCAGACGGCGCGGGCGAAGTTGCCGCCGTTGGCGAGGGAGTGACCTGTTGGAAATCAGGCGACCGCGTGGCTGGAATTTTTATGCAGAACTGGCTCGACGGCCCACTGACCCCAGCCAAATCCAAAGGCGCGCTGGGCGGAGACATCGACGGCATGTTGGCCGAACACGTTGTCCTCAGGCACACCGGCCTGGTGCGAATGCCCGAGCATCTCAGCTACGCCGAGGCTGCCACTCTGCCCTGCGCCGCCGTTACCGCCTGGAATGCGCTGGCCGCGGGCAACCTGAAACCGGGAGCAACAATTTTGATTCTGGGAACCGGCGGCGTCTCCATCTTTGCTCTGCAACTGGCGCGCACGATGGGAGTGCGCGTACTGGGCATCAGCGGCAGCAACGAAAAATTGCAGCGCGCCCGTTCGCTGGGCCTCAACGCCGGACTCAATTACCGCGAAACTCCAGCTTGGGATCGCTGGGTGCTGGAGCAGACCGGCGTCGAGGGTGTGGACTTGGTAATCGAAGTTGGCGGAACGGGCACGCTGCCCCGCTCGCTCGGCGCCATTCGCATGGGCGGCGTAATCGCTCAGATCGGTGTGCTCGCCGGCGCGGCCGAATCGCTGCCGCTCGCTCTCATCCTACACAAACAGGTCCGTATCCAAGGCATCTACGTAGGATCGCGCAAAGATTTCGAGGAGATGAACCAGGCCATCACTCTGTCTGGCCTGCGCCCCGTCGCCGAACTCTTTCCCTGGTCCCAGGTTCGCGAAGTCATGGTCCACATGGAACAAGCCGCGCACTTCGGCAAGCTGGTGCTGACTGTGGAGTGAAGCGCTGTTGAAAATTATTTTCCAATGCAGAACGTCGAGAAAATTAAATTTAATATATCGTCGGGAGTGGTCTGGCCGGTGAGCGAGTCCAGCGCCCCGAGAGCGCGGTAGAGGTCCAGCAGAATCATCTCGTGAGGAATCGCATCGGCGTTAGCCTGCGCGGCGTCGGCCAGTGCCGACAGGGCCGCGGCGATGGCCTGCTGATGGCGCAGGCTGGTTAACATTCCCGGCTCGGCGGCAGCTCCGCCGGTGGCCAACTCGAGAATGCGCTCGCGCAACGCGGGAATCCCTTCGCCGGTCAGCGCCGATGTAGCCAGCGCAGGCAGGTCGCCGCAATCGGGCAGCGGCCTATCGGCTTGGGGTAGATCCTGGACCAGGTCGCTCTTGTTCACGGCCACCAGCGCGGGACGGCCCTCAACAACCTCCAGCAGCCGTCGCTCTTCGTCGTTCAGCGGTTGGGTCGCGTCGAGAACGATCACCACCAGCGCGGCGTCGGCCATCGCCTCGCGGCTGCGGCGAATGCCCAACTGCTCGGCCTCCTCCAAACCTTCGCGTAGGTTCTCGTCCGGACTTTCGCGCAACCCGGCCGTATCCACCAGCTCCAGCGGAATGCCCTCCAGTGAAATCCGTTCGCTGATCGTGTCGCGGGTAGTGCCGGGAGTTGCAGTCACGATGGCTCGTTCGCGTTCCGCAAGACGATTGAAGAGCGAGCTTTTGCCTACATTGGGCCGTCCCACAATGGCCAGCGTCAGACCGTCGTGAACGATGCGCCCGCGCGCGAAGCTCGCCTCCAGAGCGGTCAACTGCGGCGTCAGCGCATCGATGCGGCTGGCGATATCGGCCTGCGTTGTCAACTCCACATCGTCCTCGGCAAAATCAATGCCCGCTTCGAGCAGCGCAATAAGTTCAACCAGCAATTGCTTCACTGGCCCCACGCGCCGGCTGAGCGCGCCGCCCATCTGGCTGGCGGCCTGCCTGGCTTGGGTCAGCGTCTGCGCTTCGATCAGATCGCGGACCGCCTCGGCCTGCGTCAGGTCCAGCTTGCCGGCCAGAAATGCGCGCTGGGTAAACTCGCCCGGCTCAGCCAGCCGCGCGCCCATCTTCAGCGCGCGACTCAGCAGCAGCTCCAGCACCACCGGCGAACCGTGCGCGGCTATTTCAACCAGATCCTCGGAAGTGTAAGAATTGGGCGCGCTAAAAAAAGTGACCACTGCTTCGTCAATGCGGCTTGCATCGCTGTTCGCCTCTTCATCCAGCACGTCGGCTACTCGCGCTCGTCCATGCTCTAGCGGCTGCCGCAGCCGGACCAATTGATTCGAGATCGACGCAGCCAGTGGCCCGCTCAGCCGCACAATCCCAATGCCCCCGCGCCCCGGCGGCGTGGAGATAGCGGCAATAGTGTCGTTATTCGATTCCCGGCCAATCATAATCTGCAATTAGTGTAGAGGCTGACACCAAAGTTCGGTCAGCTTTCATGACGAACGGCTAAATCGCCTAAAATGGTTTTCATGCTCCGCGGAATCTGAAAGTGATCAAAATGCCGGACATTCATCGATGCAATTCCTCCATCCTATCGAGCGGTGAGCGCGTAACTTCAAACTCCAATGCAAGCTGCATCGGCAAGGCATTCTTGATTCTGGCGTTTGCGGCGCTGCTTCTGCCGGCGACAGTAGCGTGGTCACAGCCGGCCGCGCAGCCCGTTTGGCAGGGAGTGCTGCGCAACGCAGGCGGCGCGCCTATTTCCGACGCCAAGGTCCGGCTGGCCGGCAACGGCGCGCAAGCCGAGGCGGTTACTAGCGCTGATGGTCGCTTCCGCCTGACGGCCCTGCCCCGAGGCCAGTATCGGCTCACCGTTAAGACCGATGGCCGCACCTTCGATTACGCACTGCCCCTCGATCTCGCGCCGGACGCGCCCACGGTTGTGCTGACTCTCTCCGGCCGCGGCGAACTCACCGTCGCTCTGCTCAAGGACCAATCCGCCACCGGCGGTCAGCAGTTGTCGAGCCAGGCAGTGAGTGAGTTGCCCCTGAACAAGCGCGACTTCAGCACTCTGCTGCTGCTGGCCGCCGGAACTATGACTGACGTTAACGGCGCAACCAACTTCACCGCGCAGTTTGCCATCAACGGCCAGCGCGGCGTCGAGGCGACCTTCGCCATGGACGGCGCCGACACCAGTGACCCGGAGATGGGCGGGGCCACCTTCACCAACTTCAACGTGGACGCGGTCGAGGGCATCGATTCCAGTTCCGGTTGGATGCCGGCCGAGATCGGGCGCGGCGCCGCGGGCTTCACCAACATCCGCACCCGCTCTGGCGCCAGTGGCTTTCACGGTTCGTTTTTCGAGTTTGTCCGCAACTCCGCCTTCGATGCGCGCAACTACTTCGACCATCCGACGCAGGCTTATCCTGGCCGCATTCCGCCCTTCCGCCGCAACGAATTCGGCTTCACCAGCGGTGGCCCGGTTTATATTCCGCGAGTCTTCGACGGCCACAAGCGCACCTTCTACTTCGCCCAGTACCAGGGCTTCCGCCAGGTGCTGGGCACTACGCAGGTGTTGGCGGTTCCTTCGGCAGCTCAACGGCCTGGGAATAACTGTCAACCCAATGCTCAAATCGTTTGCGACCTTGTGACTTACATCGACCCTATCACCAAAGCGAAGAGCACAGACACTCTTTACGTACCTGTCGATTCTGGCATCGCCGCCGTGCTAGCACGCTATCCCGCGCCGAATGATCTTACTGGTCCCTTCGGCGCGAATACATACGCTACGGCATCAAAGGTGGTTACAAACGCCAATCAGTTCTCACTGCGCCTGGATCACAAGTTCTCCGCCAAGGACCAATTCCTCGCGCGCTTCACGTGGGATAATCTTACCGGCCCCACAACCAACCCCGACCAGACGGCCATCGATCCCTCCTTCGGTATCCAGTACATCGACCACCAGCGCAACGTGGTGGCAACCTACTCGCGCACTGTTTCTCCTCGCCTGACACTGGAATCTTCCGTGAGCATCACTCGTTCCACGCCGGGCTTTCCCACGCCCAACCGCACCGACCCCGCTGTTAAATTTAGCGATGGCTTGTTTGAAGCATTCAACTCCGCGGCCGGGTCGGTGATGCAGGCCTACGGGAATCTTTTTCAGGGCCGCCAGAATGTCTCCTTCACCATCCCGCACCACGTCTTCAAGGCCGGTTTCGAGGCGCGACTCAATCGCGATACCACATACTTCGGCATCAGCCCCAACGGCGAATATGACTTTGGCGGCGGCGCAGCTTATGCCGACGAGGCTATTACATCCCAAAGCGGCACGCACAATATCAGCCCCGGCGATCCATTCCCGGACACACTCTCCAGCTTCCTCACCGGCAGTCCCTTCGTCTACACCGTAGCCATTGCGCCTCCTTACTTTTCCAACGGCGCGCACATTGGCCCGGCGGCCATCAACCGCAATAACTTCAACGTCTATCTCCAGGACACATGGAAAGTAACTCCTCGCTTCAACCTGGACTATGGTGTGCGCTGGGAGTTATATACTCCCATCACTGAGCGCGCCCACCGTACGTCGAGCTTTCTCACGGAAAACGGCGTGCAGGAGTTTGTCGTAAACCCGCAGCCCGGCTATCGCACTAACTGGAATGGCTGGGGACCGCGCGTCCGGGCGGCGTGGCAAGTTACAAGCAAGTTATCGGCTCGCGCGGGCGGAGGAGTTACAGTTATTCCGCCTAATATCTGGCAGGATAACTTCCTCACCGGCTCCACTCCCTTCGCGGTCTATCCGCGCCTGCTCTCCGCCGCCAACGCGCCCATCAATTACGGTTTTCAGATCACGCCCGCCGAACTTCCCCAAGCTTATACGCCGGGCGGTGCCGCCATTTTCGCTTCAGGGAACACACGCGCCGTCGCGCCCAACACGGTGATGGATGTAAATCGTTATGAGCAGGACGTGGCCGCCCTCACGCCCGGACATGTCGTCAGTGATCTGAATCTCAGCGGCATCGACCGCTCCTTCGGCAACGGAACTCTTTACACCTGGACGGCCGGCCTGGAGCGCAAATTCGGCAACCTCACCGCCAACGCAAATTATGTGGGAACAGCCGGCGTCAAACTTCCGCGATCAAGCTTCCCCAACGCCTATCCCGGAGCCACACCGGCATTTGCGCCGCATACTCTATTCGATAGCTCCGGCAAAGTCGTCATCGGCGGCTTCGGCGTGGAAAACGTCATCGTCGCGGATGCTCACTCCACTTATCATGCTTTGCAAACCTCGCTCTCCGGAACCGTAAAGCATGGCGGTCCGGGCATTCAGGCGAGTTATACCTGGGGTAAGTCAATCGACGACGCCAGCGGAGTGATCAGCGGCAGCCCTCCGCAGAATCCCTATGACATGCGTGCGGAAAAAAGTCCGTCGTCCTTCGATGTGAACCACGGTTTCGGCTTGAGCGCGGCTCAGGACTTGCACCTGAACCGTATAAGTTATCTGCGCCCCATGAGCAAGAAGGTAACAGGCGGCTGGGAGCTGCTGAGTATATCCAGCATTAGTTCGGGCTTGCCTTTCTCAGTCTTCAGCGGCATCCAGCAAACCGGCGCGGGTTCGAACGGCGCGGATCGTCCCGACCAGATAGCCGTGCCGCATCTTTCCACCGCGCGCATTAACCGCCAAGACTATTTTGGCGAAGGCGCCAACAACGCCACCGCCTTTTTCAGCATTCCCATTCATGTTCCCGGCGGCACGGGTCCTAATCAGGGCCGCTTCGGCACACTGAGTCGCAATACCTTTCGCGGCCCGGCCTTTTATAACTTCGACTTCGCGCTCATTAAAGACACGCCCTTCGGCCGCCGCCGCAGCGGAGCCGAGCGCACGGATCTGCAATTTCGCTCGGAGTTCTTCAATATCTTCAACATCGTCACCATGGGCCTGCCCGCGAATATCCTCACCGGCTCCGGCTTCGGCGAGATCAGCAAGACTGCCGGTAACTCGCGTCAGATTCAGTTCTCGCTCAAGCTGATTTATTGAGCGGGATACACGGCGCCTGGCGCTTCGCCACCGCGGATTGGCCGCGCCTTGCGCTCCGCTTACTTCAGTAGTCCCAGCGCCATGGCAGTCATCGCCGTCACCCCGGTTTGGATGGCCGGCGCATAGACCGGCGCAAACAGCGCCGAGTGCAGCCCCGGTAGCGGCACGCCGGTTTTGCGGCTCTCCGCCAGCTTGTCCGCGTCGGCCGCGCCCAGCCAGTACATCACCTCAGGGATCTTGCCGTCGAGTGAGAACAGGCCCACATCTTCGCTGGCCATGGTGGCGCGAGCCTCCAGAACATGCTCCTTGCCCAGCGCCGCCGTGGCAAACCCGCGCAGGCGCTCAGCCATGGCCGCATCGTTGATGGTCACCGGCGCTCCATAACTGACCGTCACAATCGGCATCCGATCAGCCGGAATACCGTAGGCCTCAGCCAGCCCGTTCGCTGTGCGGCGCACAGCGGCAATGATCTGGTCGCGCACCGCCGGTGAATAAGTTCGCAGCGTGAGGCCCATCGTCACCTCGTCGGGAATAATGTTGTTCTTGGTGCCGCCGTGAATCGTGCCCACGGTCAGCACTGCCGGCTGCTGCGGGTTGATCTGCCTGCTGACGATGGTCTGGGCAACGAGCACAAACTCCGCCGCCAGAACGATGGGATCCTTGCCCGCCTGTGGCTCGGAGCCGTGACCGCCGATGCCGCGCAGGGTCACATAGATGGTTGTAGAACTGGCCAACAGCGGTCCGCCCTTCAACTCAATCGAGCCGGCAGCTGTGTCGTTCGAGTCGTGCTCGGCGAGCACAAAATCCGGACGTCCAAAACGCTCGTAAAGATGATCGGCAATCAGCGCCGCCGCGCCCTGCGTCACCTCCTCGGCGGGTTGGCCCACCAGCATCAGCGTTCCGTGCCATTGGTTCTTGCGCTCTGCCATTTCGCGCGCAGTGCCCAGCAGCACAGTCATGTGCAGGTCGTGTCCGCAT
>Ga0181520_10002153_pt1 | contig 37440 bp, 51 predicted proteins | sample PEATcosm2014_Bin_29_FD_132451 | JGI IMG/M metagenome (GOLD analysis project Ga0181520, IMG submission 132451) | Peatland microbial communities from MTU Mesocosm Facility, Houghton, MI, USA - PEATcosm2014_Bin02_30_metaG | ecosystem: Environmental > Terrestrial > Soil > Wetlands > Peat | place... | reverse complement strand
TTACTCAAGCCCGGAAAGATCCCCACAATCTCACTGACATTTGTTAAATCAAAAGGCTCACCAGTTACCGCGAAAAAAAGACGGGTGAAAAAAGTCTTCGCTGCCGTCTGAATGATTTGAACCGAAGAGCAAGCACTACTTTCACCACATCCTAAATTCATGATTTATCCCGCCTTAAAGTTTGATGATATAATATTGGCTGATGTTGGCTGGTCTAGTTTCCGCGCCAGTTCTCGGTGTTCCATTAATGCCATCGGAGCTTGGATTGTTTACAAGATCGCTACTTTGTTGAAGCGCATTCACGCCGCTCGCAGCATCAAAAGTACCCGTACTGCTTCCCGATGTGAGATTTAACGTAGGCACAGTCAAATGATGATGATGGCCTTGGAATTGATCGCCTTGAACTACGGCTAGAGTTCCAGAGTAAGTAATCCCCGCAATCGTTTGAGAGCCAGCACCTCTGACAAAGATACCGGAATGGTTAGGCACATTGAAAGTCGTGCTGCCGTCACCAATACCAAACGTGGTGCCGATCACTGCGAAGAGTGTCGCGTAAGTGGTTCTCGAAATGGCTGAGCCATCGCAAAGCTGCCAGCCATTTGGAGCTGTAGCCACAGGCCACATCGTGATTTCACCTGATGGGCGAAACGCTTGCTGAAGCTGAGCCAAGAAAGTGGCAGCTACACCATTGTCATTCACGTTGGCATTCAAGGTGTTTGCCATGAATTGCGCGACTTGAGATGCAACAAAGCACGCTTGTCTCAACGCTTTGTTGTTTAGGGCTGATGAAGCCACCCCAGACTGTTGGCCTGGCCCGAGTTGTGGACTAGCTAAGTAACTGGCTTGGCTTAAAACATTGGCCCCACCGGCTGTTGCAAACGGTACAAAATCATTAGTTGGCATACTATTATCTCTCCTTTTTTAAACTTCCTATATTTAAATCCGTAACAGCTCTTTGAACGATAAAAGCCCTGTTACGGCTCAAACAGCTATCCGCCTCCATGCGCTCGCCATTTGAAACTTTTTAAGTTGGTGCAATAAAACTCCCCCATGAGGCATCATCCCACCCGTTCAGTGAGGTTGTGTCGCAATCCCACGCGAAAAGCGGATTAGTGTCAACTGGAATAACGTAGTCACTGATCAGCACACCTTCGGGCCTTGGCACAAAATACCCGCCTGTGATCAAAGCTTGCGTAAGTGCGTCTGGAATAGAGCCGGTGATCGCAGCGATGAAAGACATGTTTTGCCCATCGATGATGATCAGATTGTACTGAGGCAAAACTGTTTCCCAGATTTCATATGCGCCGTTAGTGGTGCCATCCCAAGCGTTGATTGCAATTCTTGCTTTGATCAAAGTGAGGTACACATCATCGGGCAAAACGGTAATAGAGGTTTGAGTGCCTTGCCACGTTCCAGAATCCCACCCATCAAGAGTGGTGTCATCCCAAGTGAAAAACACACCAGAAATGGGGGTGTTAAGAATTCTTGAAACTCCTACCCATTGCCCAATGATATCGAGCTGATTTCCGATTGGGTTTAAATCGATATCGAAAATCTCAATCATGGATGCGAGAAGCACTTGCACTTGCACCAAGACTTGAACCACGGCTGTGATTGTAGCCTCAAAGTTGGGTTGGCCTTGAAACTCAGAAGTGATTAAATCCAGATAAGTCTGGGTAGTATTCACGCTCATGTTATGAAACTCACGTTTCCAGCTAGACATGTTGCTAGGACATTAAAGAGCAATTCGATGTCACTCGTTCCAAACGCACCACCCCCAAGTGTTGCACCTGAAAGGGTGATTGCAGAGCTTGATTTTGCAAGCGTGAAAGTGTCACCCGTTGGGCCAGGCGTGTTGTAAGTCACTGTCACCACATCGGTGGCCACTGAATAGTTTGCGGGTGTTAAATCCGCGCTCGAAGAGGCTGCGAGGAACGCTTGAAGTGCGGCAGCGGTAAGCAGATTTGTTGTGCCGATCTCCACTTGATTTCCGCTCGGTGTTCCGGTGACAAACGTGATGAGTAATCCATTGACTGTAACCGTGTCTAAATTAGCTGGGTTGGAAGTCAACGTGATCGTACCCGTTGCGCATCCAGCAAGTTCAACACTCTCGATGGTGAAAGTTCCTGCCGCTGTACTTGTTGGAACGTAAGCCGCCACAATCACCTGAGTGATCACGATCGTTCCACCAATTGGCACTGATGAGATGTATGCGGCCACGGCGGCAGCAATGATATCTTGATTGCTTGAAACCCAACCCGCAAGAGGGGTGAGAGTGACTTGCACCGCGATGGGCTCAAGAGTTGGTCTAAAGAAATTGATGGTGATTGGCACGCCTTTGGGATCAGTGAGAGGCACGCTCGTTGTGCCATAAGTCTGGGTGCCGGGCGTTTTATAATCGAGAATCGTTTGAGCAATATCGGTGTCATCTCCACCCGCTACAACGAGAGAAATACCGTGGGGTGGAAGACCGTTTGCATCGGTAGTTCCAGTGTCATTCTCATAAGGTGAAAGAGCCGTAACACCCGCCACATTTCCAACTGCACCGATCGTGGCATCAAAAATAGTTTGAGCCGGGATGGAAGTAGAAATAGCTTGTCGATTTCTTAAAGCTGCATCAGATTCATAAGCCTGCCCCGCAATTGCGGCACCTGGATTATTCACAGTCTGCCAACCTTGAGTTGGGGTGTTGATGCCGGTGATTGTGTCTGCAAAAGCTTGAATGGCACCAGGTGCCGCTGATGTTGCAGTCACCGTAATGGTGCCGCTGTCTGGAATGGTTACGCTTGCGGGCAAGTTCCAAATCTGATTGAGGGTGTCGATAGCCGAGCAGTTGATGAGAGAAGTGTTTGCTGTTCCAACAATGACAAGCTCAACAGTGGAGTTAGTCGCACTCTGGCGTCTCAGCCCGTTAATTTTCACATTGCGAGAGAGCCCAACACCCTGAGCGGTACTTGGTGAGAATGAGTTATAAATAGAAGCACCTAGAGCTGCCGTATCGTAAAGGGCTTGTGAGACAACTCCGAGCCACTGGCCATCTTGTGAATCACTTCCAAGGTACACATCGGCACCATAGATGTTTTGATAAGAGGTAGTGAGATACGCAAGAAATGAAGGGAAATCCGCGTAATGATATCCGGCTGAATCGATCCAAACTAAGCTTGTAACGTCCATTAGCTGAGTGCTCCAATATTTTCCATTTGTAGCTGAGTCTGCCCATAGATCGTGTCGAGCGTTGCGCTGATACTCGTATACGCTCGCGTGATGGGATCAACTGAGCTTTGCCAGTTCTCTAAATTCTGAACGCCTTGAACAGCTAGGATGGTTTGAATCAAAGTTTGATCCGCTTCATCCTGTGAATTGTATCCAAAAACTCCTTCAAGCCAAGGTGTTCCATCATTGATGTTCAAATACCACTCGCCCAGCCACAACCTCAGAGATGTTTCTACGGCTTGACCAACGGCTTCGGGCGAGTTGATCAGAAAATTCTGTTGCCCATTTCCAAACATGTAATCACCCGTGGGTGAGAGTTGTCGGTATCTCATACGATTGGTGCCCCCGTATCTCCACTACCCGGCGTAACGCCAGGATGGATGTGAGTAGAAAGAGGAATTCCACTTGCTGTCACTTCACCCGTGACAACCAAATCACCCGTGATGTTTACACCAGAGGGTGCCACTAAATTAATCCCGCCACTCGGAGTGACTTCAAGATACACAGTTCCATCATCACTCCTAAGCTGGGCATTCTCTGAGCTGATATTGCTGATCACTCTAGGCTGTGATTTTGGGCCTGGAATAGCAAAGCCATCAGAAAGGTCATGCATTCTCAGTTCGATGGGCTGTTGAATTCCACCACTCTGCCACCAAGAATCGATGCATCGAGAAGCGATCACAACTAAAACCTCATCACCAACCGTAATTGGAAAGGTGAGACTAAAGCCACCCGCCGATGGAAAACAGATGGGGACATCACCGAGCACAGGCATGTTGACGAAACTTTGCACGCCACTCTCACTGGTGGCCACACCTCTGATTGCTGGTGTGCACTCGATGGTCATGGCTTCAAGATCGACACTCTGAACGATGGCGGGAAAGGCTGTCCACATCTGGGATTGAAGCCCTTGAAGAGCGTATCTCATCGCGGTTTCTGGATCGTTTAAAACTTGATTACGATCCATAGCCCACCTGCACGCTGTCTAAAGGATTGCTCGAAACGTCCACCGTGAGTAGTCTCATATTGCTGTACCACTCTTGGCCGCGCGTATCGCCTGAGTGTTCAACGACTAGAGCGTAATACATGCCATCGTGTGAGATAGGGCTAGGGGTGTTGGCAGGGCTTCCAGGTGTCCAGAAATCAATTTTCATTTTTGCAATAGAAGCATTGTCAAGCTGCACTCTGTTGTGCACTCGAAGATTGGGATTGAGTAACGACTTCACATCAATCCCTTCAGTAGTCTGTTGCGGAGTTCCGATCATGCCCGTCTTGCTCGTGAGCACGATTGCCTGATTAGGCAGATAAGTCCCTTGAGAAAGGAAAACTAAATTTCCATCTTGAATAGACCACGTGAAGCCATAAGTGTCGGCAAGTTTCTTCAGATGATCGCGAGAATTTCCATAAATAACTTTCGCGCGTGGCAGAGCAATCTGAGGAAGCTGGCCATTATATCCAGGTGAAATTCCCATACCAGACATAGAAGCAAGACCAGCATTGAGTTGTACCTGTGGGGTGACACCCGCTTTGATTGTTTGATTGATCGTGGCGAAGTTGTAAGCCTTATCCCCATCACCACAGTTCAGATTGATGAAAGTATCTGTGGCACTCTCACGCCCGGTGATAAATTGCTTGATGTTTCCTTTGAAGATGAGCCCGTAATTTCCGAGATACCCCGCTTGCAAAAGCACGTTAGTGAATTCATTTTGGATGAGCTTTTGAGTCTTCGCCTCAATATTATAGACGATGATGTCACCCGCGTTAGGAGTCATCACGCCCGTTTTCTTCACTTTAAACTTGATTCTGAGCGCTGAAAGGTCAAGTGCTTGGCCTTGTTTATTGCTCACGAGAAGCGTGCAAACGCGCCCATACTGTTGAGTATTGGTGCTCTGGGCTGCACTTCCGGCTGATGGGAGTTGTTGGCTAGCCATTTGGCACCGCCGTTGCAAAATAAAGATTGGAGTCAATGCCCAAGTTATTCAAAGTCGGCACGGCTGTTGGGGTGTCACCAGAGGTGTTGACGTAAAGATTTCCCCCAATGCCCAAATAATCAAGGCCCTCTAGGCAATCAGCACCCGTAATGAGTGGGATGTTTACAGCAAGAGGATTGTCGTTTTGATCGGCAATGTCGAGCACCCAGCCTGAATCATCGGCAGTGTTCCACTTAGAAGTGAGAAGATAAGTCACACCAGCGAGCACAATCTGAAACTGTTGAGGCACGTTAGTGAGTGGGATCAAAAAGAAGGAGAGCATCAGTTACCCCCCGAGACAAGTCCGGTGATCGCATTCCAACCCGTGAAAGCAGCACTCTGAAGAGTCTTCACACCAGCGGTGCCCGTGCCGCCGTTACTTCCAGGGTTGGCGAGCTGGGATCTTGAAACCGTCGTGATGCCAATCGGCACCGTGATGATTTGTTGGAAGCTCGCATTAATCGAAAGAATATTTTCACTCTGCTTATCAGTGGTCAAACCAAGCGCGGAAAAGAGCATGTTGTAATACGTGCGCTTAGGAGTTGTACAGTTAAAGGGCTGAAACGAGTTTTGAAGAGCGAGCAGATTCTTATAAATGGTGGACAGAGATTGAGTCAAACTCGCTTGAAACAAAATCTGAATGGATAAGTTGGTGGGCTTTTTAAAAGCGTGATCCGCGATGTTGGCACCTTGCTGCACCGGCTGTTGGGTGATTTCAATTGCATCCACGGTATTTTCAGTAATCGTGACATAGCCCTTAAAAATAGGCTGGCCGCCGTTGCCCGATGCTGGGTTGGTGGTGTTGGGCGCAGTGGTGTTACCACCAAACTGGCGAGAAGGACCGATTGAGAAAAGCGTTTGTGGCTGGAAAATAAAACCGGCCATTATTGCATTGCCCCTTTCAGATTTCTAGTCATGTCGAAATTCACACGGTCTTGCTGGCTTGCTACGTTCTTTCCAACGGCATGAGCATCAGCACTGCCATTCACTACGATGCTTGTCTGTTGATTCACGCTTTGAGAAGAGTTTGCACCGGGTGGTAGGAGTGGCTGAGTCTTCGCGGCACCGGCAGGCCCCGCGCCTGGCGCTAATGGATTGGCACCACTTCCGAAAAGTTTCACGAGCTGATCACCGATGATCCCACCTACCCCACCAATTGCAGAGCTGATGTTTTTGATCACACCCCAAAGGTTTGTGAAGATGGCCAGCACATCATTGCCTGCGTCTTTGAGCGCATCTAAAGCACCGCTGAAATCGCCGTGGAAAAGCTGCCTGAAAGCCAGAGCGACATCAAAGAGCACACCCACCATTGAGTTGAGCGTGTCGTATAGGCCACTGAGCGCATCGCCTACAGCCTTGATCACAGGTACGGCGGCACTCCAATCAAACAGGGATTTTCCACCCTCTTGCCATACTTTGAAATCATCAAAGAGCACCAGAATGGCAGCGAGCCCAGCGAGAATTGCACCAAACGGTGTGAGTAGAAAACTTAAGTTGAGAATCTTCCACGCGGCGACTAATCCTAAAATTGCGGTAGACCAGCCGTTTGTGGCGTGATCAAGGCGTGTGAAAAAATCCCACACGCGAGTAAGAATTGACCACAGACGAGTGCCTAGCTCTGTTGTTGCTCGGAAGGCTTTGAAAATGAATTCCACAAACCTCATTAGGGTGGCTTGGATCTTAGGCATGTTTTGAAAAATCTTTTGCCTAAAAATATCCATCTGCTTAGTGAGAAGAGGAAAGAATTTTGCAGCTACCGATTTATAAACGGCTTCGAGAGCAAACTTTGTTTTTGCAAGAGAATAATTGAAGAGAATGGCTTGTCTCACCACTTGCGTTAGATTCACACCAGCATGAGCGTAGGCGTCGAGCATCGCTTGCCTCATGACGAGCCATCGATTCATCGCGGGTGCGATCAATCTCAACTGGTAGCCCATGTCTTCAAAGCCCTGTGAAACGCTTGCGATACTTGCAAAAATACCGGCTGTTGCGGCCTGAATCGATCCATAGAGAGCCAAGATTCTCACGCTTGCGGAATTGATGGCCTTATTGAATGCGGATAGAGATTTCTCATCCACATCAAACCCTAAGCCCACCAAGAATGATTTAATCACTTCACCCGTCATGTCTCGTTTGCCCTTTGCCGTCTCGTTTCGTTTTCATTCTCAACATCTATTGCTGCATTCATCCGAGAGATATCTTCCAAACTTATACTGCAATCAATCAGACTTTCGTACTTACACATCCCCCTCAACACTGGCCGCATCACCCACTCTTCACCGTCTGTCATGCCCACCCAAACCACAGGGCGTTTAGTCTCTACTTCCCGCCGTGGGAAATCTGGGGGGCAATAGCGAAAAAACCGGCGAGGTTAAACGCGAAAGCCCTCCCTGCCGCTTGAAGCAGCACTGGCAAGTCCACATCTTGGATCATTAAATTTTCATCGCGTGCGATCCGAGCCCAGTTACCGGCAGGGGCTTGCTTCACTTCCACAGCCGACAAAAGACCTAAGAGTACCTTGTTTGCGTCTTCATCAGAAAGCTTAGACAGCCCATTTAAAATAGGCTGAGCAATCTGTGCGATCGTTTCAAACTTTTGATCTTCGGTTTCTGTGCCGGAAAGCGTGCTCTTGATCTTCTGAGCCACTGGGATGATATCGCCTAAAATTGGCCCGAGTCTTCTCACAATATGGAATTGCTTGAAGGGATCAATCTTGCTCAGCTTGAATTCTCTACCGCCTGCTGTGAAATCTCTTTCGCTCATTTTCGTTCGTTCCTTTCATAAAATTTCCGGGCTAGTCCCCTTGTCGTTCAATTCGACTAGCCCGGAAATAAGTCATTAGATCCCGCCACCCAAGATTGAGTTGACTTGGATGCCATCAAACTCCCACTCCATCATCCCGCCTTCTTTTGCGTAGGTGAGAGTTGGGCGCTTCTTAAACGCTGCCTGTTGGATCACGGTGAAGTCACCACGAGCACTGTCAGAGCAGGTGAAGGTGTTGATGCCCCACACGGCTGAAGACAAGCTTTGAGCGTCGTAGGCTGCCATCAAAATTGCGTTTTGTGGCGAAGTCTTAAGAAGCCTGATCGTGATTTTGCATGAATCATCTGCCACCAAAGAGTGTTGACCTGTGCCATCCGCACCAATGGTCATCACGTTTTTGTCTGTGGTTGGCTCGATGGTGATGCCCTCTTCCGCTGCACTGGCACCGGCTGCTAGGTTTGCGGCGATCCCCGGACCCGCCATCAAACAACTGATATCTAAAAATGAGTAAGTCATTGTCTAATCCCCTTATTGATTGATGGTGATGAGCACTTGGCCCGTTTGGTTTGCGCCAGCAAGTTTAGACGCGATTTGGAATGGAGGGCCTTTTCTCGCTGCACGATCGGCTTCAGATTGCTGAGCCAAAGGCTGCATATAAACGTAGTATCCGAGTTTAAGATATTGCCCCTCTAAGAGCTGCCCAAACCCTGGTGCGTTCCACGTACCTGGTGCGAGAAACCCGTTGGTGACAAACTGTTGCTGTACCTGTGCAAGAGCCACAGAGAATTGCTGATCGCCAGCATCGGTTTGAGGCACCTTCGTTCCAGCCGTATAAAGCACGTTGTAGTAAGCGGTTTGAGAAGCATCAGCCAGTGCATCAGTACCAAAAGTTTCATCAATAAAGACTGGCCCTGCCATCGTTCCATATTGAAGGATGCTGGTGTTGTTATCGTAAGCCACAAACACGCTACATCGTTTTGCTTCGAGTGCATCGGCTTCAGAATCATCAAGCAATTCTGCCGCGATCCCAATGGCCTGTTGATACATCATCGTTTTGAAAGTGTTGCTTCCAGAGAGGTTGATGGTCAAAAGGTTTCCGAAAACTGCGAAAGCGGCGTAAAGATTTGTGCTGGAATACATCACAAAACTTTGCTCATAGTTGAGAGCCATCATCTCGCTCGCAATGTCATTACTGACTTGCGTGGTGAGAACACCAGTTTCTTGAGTGGTCACACCAAACATGCGAGTAATCGGATCAGCTTCAATGAAAGCCGCAATCGCAAGGTAGTCTGAATCAGAAGGCATGACAGAAGCCGCGAAGCCCATGCCGTACCAGTTTTTAGAAGCCACATCACACGCGACAACTGCCGCAAGAGCAGTCTCAGCCGCATAACCTGGCACCAAAGGAAGTGCGAGAGCCGCTGTCAAGCCCAAGAGAGACGAGATGTCTTGACCTGATGCTGGTGAAGTGGCGTAGCTCACGGAGGATGGGTTTAAGCCACCCGCGAGAGTCCCACCCGAAATGGTGATTGCAGTGCTGGATTTTGCGAGCGTAAAAGCGTTTCCGACCGTTCCCACTTCATAGAAGGTGCAAGTGATCACAGCACCACTCAAGGTGTATGTCCCTTTACTGATATTCACATCAGTGGAGTTGAGCAAGAAAGCCCAGAGGTTTGCTGCCGTGATTGCAGCCGTTCCACCGATCAACACTTGATTGCCGGTAGGGGCTGATGACACCAATGTCACCACCGTGCCGTTTACAGTAACGGTGTCTGATGCAGTTCCAGTGCCGGTAAGGGTGATCGTTCCCGTTGCTTCTACACCCGCGCCAGTTGTGGCGCTCGTGATTACAAACTGAAAGCCATCCCAAGTACAAACAGCTGATGCAGAAAGAGCCGTGGTGATCGCTGAAGCCACACCATTAAGTGTGGTGGCTGCCGAGAAGTTGAGAGCCGTGAGAGTTTTTGCTACTCCATCAACAGTGACATCAAAGCCACCGCTCGTGATTTGATTGAAGAGAGTGATAGCCTGTTGAGAAAGGCTCAAAATTGCCCCTTGTAACATGCCAGCCGTTGCTGTTCTCAACCATCTGCCTGCTGCAAAATTCGTTGGGGTTGGCTTCTGTTCAAAATAAATTTCAGCGGCGAGATATTCTGGCACATTAATTCCGAAATCGGCAGCCACTTCCGGCAAGCTAGAATAGTTTCGGATACGCTGAAGCCCACTGATGACGTTGGAGTCACCAATTGCGAGAGCTTGATTGAACAGTCGCCCTTGAGCGCCGCCTTGTGTGATAACCGTCTGAACGCTAATTAATCTCGAAATATCTAGCATGACTTAGATTCCTTTCATTGTGCACGCAAGACTTCTTGCGGCGGCTTCAGAAGACCCGGATACAATTTTGAAAAATTGAACACCGTAAAAGTCCACGGGGTTGATCGCAATAAACTTTCCACCAGCTATGGTGTAAGTGACTTTCCCGCTGGCATTATCAAGCTCTTGATAAGTTCCGGCTAAAGTCGTAGCCACAGTGAAGCTGATCGACGTTCCTGTCATCGTTGCAGGAAGCTGACATCCGACAAGAGACATCCCGTTGGTGGAAATCGCATTGCTTGTCGTGGTGCTGATCGGAATTGTTGCCGTTGGGAAAACAACCTGCCCAACAGGTACGACGTTAGCAAAAGCTTGCGCCGAAATTAAAGCTGCAACGATTGCAAGTAGTGAAAATATTTTTCTCATGGATTAACCTTCCTGCCCATTGACGGCAATTTCAACTGTTTTTGTTCCGCTACTCACGTTGGCAATCAGTGAGCCCGATCCACTTAAGAAAGTAAGAATCGGATAAACGCGCAAAATTTCGCGTCTTAAATAAACACTCATTTCCCAGCGATCCACCCAGCGCTCGTTGACGAGATCAGGAACGCGAGTCATGCGCGAAGTGTTCACAAAGCCCATGTTGGCTTTCTGAAGAGCTTCGAGATTCTGCTTAATCTGAAGGCCATCACGCAAAGCTTTCCCGTACTCAAGGCTTTGTAGCCCGTAGAAAGTGCATTGAAGAGTGAGAGCTTCCATCCGCATGAATTGATTGTTGCCGTTGTCGTCAACGCCCACGTAAGCATTGGTGTCTGAATCGTCTTCACTGAGCCCGAATGAAAGCCAGTTCACCGTGATGTCAGGGTAAGTGGGTGGATCTATCTGCCAACGAGGGACAACAAGATCACCAGGAAGCCCTGAAATGCCGACAAGCACCGTCTGAAGAAACTGCTCAAAAGTGAGAGTGCCAAACGGTGAGGGCTGTGTTTGCGGAAGTAAGTAGCCACCGCTTGCGCTATTATTTTGCGTCATCCGGCTGGCCTTTCTGCAACACAAGTTCCTTCGGTCCAGCCAGAGCCCCAGTCACTCCAATCAAAAACAACTTGCACGGTGAAGCGCTTGCCGTTTTTGACGATGATGTCTGGGTACTTGTCGCGACTGTCTGACACCAGTTTATGTTTCACCCAAAAACTTTGAACGTTAGCCACTCGCATGGCTTCGGGTAAGCGCTGAAGAGTTTTTCCGCTCACGGGCTGAACGCTGCCAACGATCGGATAACCTGTTTCTTGAAGTTGATTCTGCCCGAAGCTATCGCGGCACGCGGTGCGCTTGATCAGCGTGAGTGGCTGAACCAAATCAGGATCGGCGAGTAATTCAGAAACGTCTATCGACCCCATATGCTTTGCACCACATAGGTTATTGCGTTTCTAAGTTGGCCAGTCACCAAGAGAGCTTTCTCGCCTTTAAAGCCCGACTGAGTGATGTACTTGCGAGCCTTTAGTGTTGCTTCCGATGGCTCTTTAAGGCCCTCTTGATCGTTGATGACTTTTTTGCAGGAATTGCTAGCGATGGTTCCCACTCTCTCGTAATAGGTTTCGAGAGCAGCTGAGCCCTTCGAGAGCGCTCCTTTTGCAGCCTTTCTAAACTCTTCAGCAATAGCTTTTTGCGCGTTCCGAATTCCTGTTGTAAGGACCGGGCGAGGCGGAATATGAGCTTTCTCGCTGCCGAAATGATTAATGGCCAAAATTGCAGCATTCCCAATAGTTTCAGACTCTGTGCCTTTTGTTTTCTTTTCACGCTCATTGTCCTCTTGTGGAATTCCAACAAGCACAGCGTCTTTCTTGAAACGAGAAATCGTCTCATTGAAAGTCTTAGTGAAGTCAGATGTGACAGTGAGAGTGGCCTTCATAGCTGCACCACCCCCGCACCAAAGATTCTAGCGAGTCGATAAAACTGTTTTCCGTAGGTGGTGAGATTCCACCAGCCCGCGTTTTTCTCTTGGGTTTGCTGAGTGTCGTAGCCCACCGTCACTGAGCCCACCGTCTTGGTGTTCACTACGCCAGCTTGTCCGCCAGGTGTGCCGCCAATGTTGGCAGCCGCTACCGATTGCGCTTCAAGCGTGATCTCGTGAGCCACATAGAGGTTGATGCCCAAACAGGTTTGGCTTTTCCAGGCGCATGGGTTGACCATTGCCGTGGCGAGAGTGGCCCACCCTTGGATAAGGGTATCCGGGTACTTCACGGTGTCCGTGAATTCCGGGTAAGCCTTTCTGAAGTCAGCCACGACAAAATTCATCCGTTATTCCTCTTGCGCAGTTACGGGGGCTACTGGCTCGGAAGCCTTCACGGTAGCCCCCGCCAAAATCGGCTTGGCGGGCGTAGGAAGGGCCTGAACAGACCCGGATGCACTCGAGGAGGCGGGATGTGCGCTCGATGCTCCTTGTGCCGATTGAAGAGCTTTATGGGCCTTTCTCATGGCCTTTGCCTTCTGAAGCACTTTCGTGTCTTTTGCGGTCTGGATTTTTTGACGTGCAGCATCACGAGGCACGACTTGAACCGCACCAGATTGAATCAGCTTTTTGAAAGCCAAGTTGTGGGCCAAGCTATCTGGCACCTCTTGCTTGCCTTTTTTGTAGCTGCGATTTCCGAGCACTGTAGGCTTCGAGAAAATGACTTCCATCGTTCGATCCTTTCTAAAATTTTGTCGACAAAGAGGGTGGTGAGAAGCCGAAACCTCTCACCACCAACGACTTACTCTTTTACTTTTGCAGCGGCAGGTGCCGGTTTTGCAACGGCAGGGACAATGATGTCCCCGTCTTTGATGAGCTGTTGAATGAAGTTTCCTTCCATCAACTTGTCATCGATCGCTACCGAGCGTTTACTTTTTGGGTAAACCACTTTGCCAATTCTCACTGGCCTATTAAAAATAACATTCATGTGATCGTTCCTTTCTTAGATCCCGTCAGAGTATTGAAGGGTTTCTGGGTAAGGCAACTCCAACTCACCGAATGCCCAGATGTAAGGCGCGATGAAACGGATGCCCATGTAATACGCCGTCTCGCGACGGATTGGGACCATCGGATAACGAACGCGATTTTCTTCGTTGGTGTATGCCAACATGCGGTCTGCACCGTTCACGCCGCGTCCGGTAAGCCACTTGACGGGTTGAATGTCGAGAGCCTTTCCGTTGATCTTGAGAGAGATGGAATTGTCTTCCAAGAATTTCAAGATCGAGACGTTTCCAGCCGAGCTTACTTTTTGTGAAGCAAGGTAGCTGAATTGAGCAGGTGGCAACAGAAGCTTGGAAGGGCAAACTGCGAAAGCAGCGGCACTCCAAGTTGATTCGATCAAGGTGTTCACGTCCGCAAGAATCTCGTCTGGGGTTTTGTTCACCCAAAGAGTTGATCCGCTCACGCCAGCGGTAACGCCACCAACGGTGATTGCAGAGTTATTCAAAAGCCCTTGAGCGCCCACATCAGTTGATCCGATGTACACCATTTGATCGGTGTTCATTTGATACAAGATGTTGAGAGCATCGGTCTTCTGAGAATCGATCGGGGTGCCCAAACGCTGAGAGCGATCCAACTCCACCGAAGTGAAGCTGATTTCACGTCCCAAAAGTCTGAGTGGCAACACGGTCTTTTGACCATCGATCGACACACCAGGGATTGCAGTCGTTTCAGCCGAGATCCAAGGCATGTTACCGCCGTTAGATCCGCTGGAATTAGACTGAGTACCACCGGCTGCGAAAGCCGATTGAATGAAAGACGTGCTTTCATCACTCATCGTAATTCCAGGGCGTAACTTAATATCACGTCCCCAGCTCACACTGGTGAGCGGCATGTAGAGCCGTTTATCTAAATTTTCGAGCTGGTTAACATAGAACGCCAGCGCCGAGTCTTTGGTTTTAAATCCACGAGTAAATCTTTTCATTTTCTTTTTACCTTTCTGCTCTATTACTGAGCAATTCTAACTTCGCCAAACCCGTTGCTGTCCACGCCATCAGCAGCCCACGTTACATTTCCAACGATGGTGCCAGTGAGAGGAACATTGTTTCCAGTCGTTGCCACTTCAAGCGATCCGGCAGGGTGCCCAGACGATGCGGTAACAACCAATCCAACAACTTGACCACGCACAGGTGATCCAGCGTTGACGAGAACGGTTACGTAACCGCGCACGCAAAGGCCCTGAATCTGATCGGGGTTTGGTTCATTGGTGAAAAAATCTTCGTTGGTGCTAGAGCCGCTGATCGAAGGCGCTTGACGAGTCAAGATACCTGCAAACAAAGACGCTGTATCACCTGCCACCATTGGGGTGACACCTTCTGGGCCACCAGATTGGGGAACGTACTTCATTGGAAGTCCGTAGTTAGTAGGGAAAGGCGTGATCAAAGTGACCGGCTCGATGTTGCTGTCATCAACCCGAGTAACATCGCCCGGAACACCAGACGGAGACGTGTAAAGATAGCTTACCATTTTCTTCTCTGCTTTCTGGCCTTGTCAGGCCGGTTATTTCGCCACGCCGTAGTGCTTGGCATTAATTTCGTTCAACTCTTCAGCGGTTTTGCCTTCAGATGAAGTGTTTTCCACATCTTCATCTTTCCATTTGGTGCTGTCTTTGGTGCGCTCAAGTCCGTTGCCGCGTTTGGTTTTCACGAGTGCGTGAGCAGCCATGAAAATCATATCGGTGTTGGTCTTCGCATCAAACACAGGCTTGGCCATTCCAAGCTGCTTCAGCACTTTCGCGCCGTCTTCTGTTTTGGCAAACGCTTTGAGGCATTTCACGCGGGCATCTTTTCCGCTGTACTTTTTGCCAGGGGTGAGGATTTCAAACTTAGCTTCATCGCCAGTCTTTTTCGATTTCTTCTGAGACTCTTCGCCTTCTTTGGCTTCCTCGTCTTCAGCTTCTTCAGACTCATCGGCGTCTTCAGATTCAGACTCTTCATCTGCATCTTCTGATTCTTCCATGTCTTCATCGCCCGACATGTCTTCATCAGATTCTTCTTTGTCTTCATCATCGGCTTTTTTGTTGCCGAGAAGTTTCAGAATCTTTGCAATGGCAGCTTCGCATTTTTCAAGGCGACCATTCTGTCCGACTTCTTTGTCTTCATCAGACTCTTCGCCTTCATCGCCTGCCATCTCTTCCTCTTCGCCGTCGTCATCCGACTTCTTAGAGCCCATCAGACCGTCAAGCTTTCCGTTCATGTCGGCCATCTTTTTCATCAGGTCATCATAGGTGACTTGCTCTGGTGTGCCTTCATCACCAGTCTTCTTTTTCTCAGCTGCCAAATCTTTGGCCTTTTTGTCTTTCGCTGCAACAGCTTCATCAACAGTCTTGCCGAGATTCTTGATCTTCTCTGCTAGTTCTTTTAAAGCACCCATTTCTTCCTCACCTTTCGTTTTGTGATCTTTAATCGCGTAGGTTGATCCCGCGCGACCTTGCTCGACAAGAGCAATATGATTTCCAACTATGTTAAACTGCCTTCCTTCGCCTTCCGCTGTCTCTTCATATTCGGCGTCGTATCCGCAAGAGACTTCACGCAATCCGTTGTTGACCAAACCTATCGCAAGCTCATCAGTGATAAGAAGATCAGCCAAAAGCATTTCTTCCCCGTCTTCATCAACTTCAGTACCCTTGCGGATATTTTGTGCGATGCCTACGGTGAGTTCTTTCCAATTTTCTGGAACTACAAAATCTTCGGGATGCTTGACGGTGATCGACTTCGCATTGAAGCTTGCAATCGTTTGTGGTCTGAAAACTTCCTCAGACTCACGATGTATCCAGACCTTCCCATCTTCACCAACTTCGAGAGGAGTTTCACCAGGTCCGTAATCTTGCCATCCGGTGCGTGCAACAGGCACGTTGAGACACAAAAGAAAACCCTCAGGTGTTTCTTTGATGTTCTCGGAAAGCTTACTGGGAGTGAAAAACTTTGCCATCGATCGTTATTTAAGTTGGGAAGAAAGTGGAAGCATGACGAAACGTAAACCAATCACAGTGCCATCAGCCGGTGCTGTTGCCACCAAGGTGGTAACGCTTGAGCTAGTCGCGCCCAACACGCGTAGCAAAATGTTTGCACCCGTTGTTGCGGATGCTGAGAGATTGGCATCACCGAGCACATCAGTGTAGAGTACGCCTGATCCAACAGCCGCTGGTGCTTCAACAATCCCTGTGCCTGTTCCAGCCGATGCAGTTGTTGCAACGAAAGAAACACCCACGGCTGGTGTGACTCCGAGTGGAAGGCCAATGGCTTGCCAGTTTGCAGCGGTAGAAGTTCCAACGCTCGTGATAATGTAAGATGCGTGAGCAGTAAGCCCGCTTGAGATGTTGATGGGTGTGCCACTGACTGGACTAACAAAGCCTGAATAACCGCCGATGTAACCAGCATATTGTTGTGCGAGTTGAACCAGGATGTAACCCGCTGCCGGGTTGGGGCTTCCACTTGCCGGTGTTTGAGTCGTGTGCATGAAAACTTTTGCGCAGCCAGGGCCTTTGAGCGACCTGACTCCGAAGCCATTTCCGTTGGTGCTGTCTACGATAAAATTGCAATCGATTTGATTTGAAGTTCCACCCACGATCGAGTTGATCGAGGTTTCACCGAATTGATTTTTTAAAACGAGTGAAGGATATTGCGATCCCGTTGATTCAAAAGCAGCACCATTAGCAAGAGTTTGAGTTGGCAGTGCGAGCAGGGCTGTGACCAGCGCGGCAATCGCTAAAAAATTTTTCATTTGAAAGTTTCTCCTTGACTCAAGGCTGAGGCCAAGGGTTGCATTTCGCAATAAAGAAGCGAGCAGCCAAGAGTAGTCTAGTCAACTATTCTTCGGGAAAGAAAGGCTCGGGGTAGCATCGGCAATTGGGAAAAGTGCCCGGATGTCCCACTGTTCCATCATCGAGCTTAGGTGGAGAATCCCAACTAAATACCATACCATCTAGCTTGTTGTGATTCTTTTTCCCACCAGGCCCGTGGTATTCCTCATGCGATTCACGGACAGCGGCATCACCTGAATTGCGCCAAACATATTGACGAGAGCCTGCCGCTTGAGCCCGCACCATCGTGATGACGCTGTTGGATCTTGCAACCTCTGTCCGTGCAATCCGCTCAGCGTCGTTCTCACTGACTTTGCCTGTGCGAGCAAGCTCAGCCGCAATTTCACTGGCGCGTGTCCCGTTGAAAAAAGCCTCTTGCGCTAATTTCTGTGCCCGCTCAGCGGCTCGAAGTGGAATGGATTTAATTAAATCAATCTGCTCTTGTAAAAGTTCCGCTGCTCTTTTTCCTGCCGCCGCTTTCGCTACGTGAGTCTGCATCGCTGCGTGCATCTGTTGCGATCGATTGCGCCAAGCGGTTTTATTTTTCTTAGCCACGCGCTCAAGCATCTTCGCAGCTTGGCGTGCTGCCCACGGTGTCAGGCGCTCAGAATATTCGTTGAGCACTTTCACCATATTCTTTTCGTCTTGAATGGTGGCACCATCGACGTGGACTTCAACCACGTGAGCAGCGTTACTTGCTACCTTGCGAAGTGCTTTTGCAAACTGAGCTTCAGCGGAAGCGTTAGGCTTGAACTGTTTGCTCTTGAGTGTCGGCATTGAGTCCCCACTTCTTAATTCTCATGGCCATCGCTGTGCGCTTGAGTCCCAAAGACTTCGGTGTGGTAAGAAAGCTTCATGGGCACAGCCAAATGAGGTGACAGATATTTTCCACATCCAGCGCAGTACGTTTCAAACTTCATAGCTCATCCTTCATCTTCACACGAGCACCAGAAAGTTTGTGCGTGCTGTCCACCAGAAAGATAATCTCTCCATCGCGTATGATGGAGTGGCAACGCTGTGGTGGCTCAGCTCCAAACCACTCAATTTTAAAGTTGGGCCTAAAACTTGGCTTATCGAGATTTCCATTGAAAGCCCACACAGGCTTTTCTTTTCCTTTTGTGCTCGCGTGAAGCTGTTCATACTTCACAGGCACAATGTGATTCATCTCACATCCGGGGCAATAGAAAACGTATGCCTCACCTTGGCGATCTTTAATTTGAATTAGTTTGCTCATCAGCCTCTTCCGTTTTGTGCTTGGTGTTCTCACGATAGATGACAACATCTTTGGGTGCAACAAGTACCAGCATGATTTGATCAGTGCCTCTGTACTCTTTAAAAATTATTGAGATGCCGTTGGAAAGCTCAACTGATTTCCCACGCTTTAAAGTCGTGACCACAGCTCCACGATCGCCACGCTTCTCATTCACATACTGCTGCATCCGGTTAGGTGAGGGCTTAGTGTTTTCCATCGTCTTCTTTTGTGTGTTGCTCCATCAGAGCGTGATAACTGCGTTGAAGATAAACTGTGCTGTCATCGCGGCTACTCACAAAAAGAGCTGTTCCCCAAAACAGATAGGGGAAGGCAAGTGGCGATTGGGCTTTAAATTCTCTCACCACTTTGCCGTCAAAGTCTTTTAGCTTAATCGTGATTAGAGCTTTTTCATCAGCCATGCTTCGATCGCTTTCTGATCTTTCGTCTTGTGTCGTTTGGGTGTAGGCTTCTTGGCATTATCTTTCACACCGAAAAACTTAAAAAATTTCTTCCATTTCGAGTCTTTGTTGATGCCCACTTTTTTAACAATCTCCTTTGGTTCGTTTGGCCCGTTGCCTGGATCACCCGTATTGGTGCTTTCCTCTTCCGGCTCGTTAGGTTCATCAGGCATTGGCGGTGGTGCAAGCTCTGCCTCTTGGATTTCCTCATCCGTGATGTGACTAAATAATCCAGTCTCACTAGCCTGCTGTTTCAATTCTTTCATCGCTGTTGGGATCGTGAGAAGCCCAGCTTGCTCAGCTTGAACGATCGATGCAGTGTTGGCCGTGCCAATCGTTGCCTTATCGAGAGCAGACATCTGCCAGAGAGGCGTAAACTTAAAAGTCAAATCCGTTGGTGCGGCTTCACCAAAGATTGAGCGCCACATGATCTTGATAATCTTCTCAACAGGATTTCTTAGATGTGCCTCTTGTTTGGAGTTAATGGAATCGTAATAATTGCGGATGTCGGTGTCACCGTTGCCACCCAATCCCGAGGGTGACTGACCAAATAATCTAACGAGAGGTGTTTCACTCGCTCCACTAAGCTGCTCACCAAACTGTTCAAGCACGTCTGAGAGTCCGGCGAAGCTGTAGGCAGTGGTTGAAAACACATCTTCTTTGTCGAGTAGGGTAAGTCCCTCAGAATTCTGGAACTGGCGCATGTACTCAAACATTTCGAGGAGCCCAGATTTGGCTTCACCACCTGATGACAAAATTTCTCTGAGCCCATCAATGCTCACCGTTCTTAAAAGTGCTCGGCCAATTAATCCACCAGCGGAAGCCGTTGCGGTTTCAAACTCAACGAGCCTATCCCACATCCGCTCAATCACTGATTCATCCCACATCATTTCCGTGATCGCTTGAAAGAAAGGAAGCTTGTGGCCACCCATTCTGAAACACCTACTGTGGTGAACACGCACGCGAGCCGAAACCATCGTGCCAGCGGTTTGTGATGTCTGTTGTTTTACCGTGTTCTCACCCGCTTGCGGCGAGACTGTTTCCGAGCCAGCGCCAGGCACTTGAGCTGGATCGTTAAGATTATTGCCAAGAACGATATCATAGAAAGCTGGAAGACCAATGTCTGGGCCCGAGGTGATAACTTGAGAGAGCACCGGGTTGAGCTGCCACCGATCGTAGACCGCGATCCCGAGGAATTGCCCAACGTCGATAGTGTCAGGGTCGAGTGGACTTTCAAGATCCTGTCCGTCGATTTGAAAGACTCCGATTGCTCCGCCATATAATCTGCCCCACGCTGTTGTGTCTCTTACACGCTGCCAGATTTGTAAGCGTGACATCTGCACGTTGAAATCCTGCAATTTCTCAGCACCGTCATTGGTGTTGATTTGTATTCCTGCTTTCGTCATGTCTTCAGCAACGCAATCAACCACGCGCCCAACAATCCACGAGCTACGGTATGCGGCTTCGAGCTGCGTGCGATTGCGAGTGAGAAGATTAAACTGGTAGCGACCGAAAGAGATTTGATTGTCTGCACTCTGCTCATCACCGAGTGGTGCAACACCCAACTTCATGGCCAGGTTTCTAAATCCATCGGAAGTTTTCTGAGAGACTACGGGCTTGATGGAATTTTCAAAAACTTTTTGGCCAGGGTTAGAAACGGGTGCAGCTTTCTTTTTTGACATGTATCTTCCGCCTTAGATTAGATTTTTCCATTGCTCAAGTTTATTTTTGCTGCTTAGCATATCTTGCACGGCATCAAACAAAGGGTCAAGTTGGTCATCATGCGCATGAGAATCATCAGCTGTGAAAGCTTCCGCCTCTTCGATGAAATCACTCGTGAATGGCGCATTTTCTGGCACGCACACCATTCCCGCTTCAAGATAACCCTGTGCGTCCATTGCCCGCGTCAATTTATCTTTGTCGCGTTCAATCGCTTCAACGGGTATGCGCCCTAGGAGTTTAATTTTCTGGATGAGCCCAGTGCCCGAAGCCTTATCTTCCACCAAGAGTTTTCTTAGCTGGCCCTGCCAGCGTTCCTCTTTGGGATGAATCTCAACCCACGGTAGATGTGGATCAGTCTCGGAATGTTTGGCCCAAAAAGCGAGCGCACGTTTCTCAAGTTCAGGTGCTTCCCACTTGCCCCTAATCTGGTCCAGTAGATAGAGCTTGCCGTCATCCCCGAGTCCGTAACAACCAAACACAGAGTAATCATTCCGCTCTTTAGTCTTTTGCGCGGTATCGGCGTAGATCCGTCGATACTTAATTTTAGGGAGTGAGGAATAACGGGGAAACCATTCACCTCGTAGGATATTTCCACCAATGGCACGAGGTGCTTGCTGATACTGGGATGAGAAAACATGCCTTGAAATACGGCTACCAGATGCATCTTCCGTTTGGCCCGCTTCCATCGCGAGTAGATCCGCAATCGGCTCCTTGTAAGGCCAGTAACTAAATCTATCATCCGCATCTTTCACAACCTCGCTCTGATATTTTGGATTAAGTTTCGAGACGTACTCGTCATCGATGATCGCCGGTATCACCACATGCTTCCAGTTGCCGCCTAAGTTTCCAGCCATGATGAAGCCTGTTGGATCTTCTTCACTGATCCGTTGCATGATGAGAATGATTGGTGTCTTGGGGTTTGCACGGCGACTCTTCACGGTGGTGATGAGCGCACGGTTTGCTTTCTCAAGCTTGGACTTTGAGAAGGCGTCTTCGGGCTTCAGTGGATCGTCAATTAAAATTGCGCCCTGAAATCCCTCTTTCATGTGGCCAGCTCTGAAACCTGTAATCTGGCCACCGATTGATGTCGCGTAAACGCCGCCAGCACTCTTGCCATCCACCTCAACGTTCCAACGCTTTTTGGCTTTCGAGTCATCAACGATGCGTCTACTCCAAAGTCTCTGATACTCATCGAGCTGAATGAGATCACGAGCAGCCTGAGAGTTTAAGAGTGCCAAGTCATCGGAGTATGACAAGTGGAGAAAGCGACACCAAGGATTAAGAGCGAGCCCTCGCGCGATAAAATTAACGATGACCATCTCTGTCTTCGTTCCGCCTGGCGCAATGTTGATAATAAGATTTTCAGTTTCCCCATCAATCACTTTCTGTAGTTCATCCGCGATTAGCCTGTGGTGCCAATTCACTCGGAAGGAGTTGGATTGTCTCGCCTTGAAAAAATAGCGTGTGAACGTGAGATGATCTTTCTCACAAAAGGACTTCGCAATCTGAGCGTCAAGGTCTAGCTCAAAGCTTGTCTTTGAATTTTTGAGTGGCTTCATCAACCTGTGCTTCTGTTGCTTGGATAGAGTGAGTGTTCTTAGTTTCAACCACGTCTTTGAAAATGCCAAAGGTCTTGCCGAGAAGTTCAAGAGCTTTTGTCTTATCGGCTATCTTGAGCTTTTTCTTCTCACCGAGCTTTGCACCGAACGGGCCTAAGATTTCAGTTGTCTCAACGCCCGCTATCGCAACACGAGCTTCATCGCTCATTTCAACTGGATGCTTAAGCAATCCGTTGTCGTGATAGATTTCAGAGATATCGCTGAATGCGATACGTCTCAACTGCTCAATCACGTGATCGGATTTGAGCTGTGCTTTCGCGAGAGATTCTTCAAGAGCTTCGTGAATTGCTTTACGGACCTGTGGTTTTCTTAAGTTCTCAGCAGCGATCTCATCGTCTGATCTTTTAGAGTAGCCCGCAGCTCTAGCTGCCGCAGCCCCATTGCCTGTAGCCGCGTATAACTTCGCGAATTTCTTTTGTTTAACGGTAAGCTTTCCCGCTTTTTTCTTCTTGGGGGGCATTCGTTCCATCGCTCCTAGGTTTAATGCTAAGAGCAAAGATCGAAGCAAGCAACTTTGTCAAGCTTTATTCAAACAAAGATAGCCTAAAAATCATTCGGCAAGAAAAAGAGCAGCGCCTGCAAGATGTTTCAACTTCAGTCAGATTGCCCACGTATTGCTCTATAATTCTACTCTTTGGATCATGCCCGAAGATCCAGCAGTAGAGTCTCACTTCACACGCTCCCATTTGATCTTGGTGCCGCATGTTGGGCACTTGCCCTCACGTTTCATGATTGCTTGGGCCAGGGCCTGCCTGAATAGCTCACCAAAATCAATCTTGTAGAAGTGAGCAAGCTCAATCTTGTCCTGATCCGCTCGCACACTAAACACCTTCATCTGCTCTTTGTTTGACTTCATTCGCCTATCCGTTTCTTTCCGCTATCCAAAAATTTCTCAAGTGCGTTTACATCATCAATCCCGCACTTAAGATTTTTCAAATCATTATGAAGATTTTGAATTCCCTTATCGAAAAAGTCATCGGAGTCTTCGATTATTTTAATCAGTCTCGGAAGCTTATCTAAAATAGAAAGCATGGCCTCATACTTAAGACGAGTAACGTCGGTGTAAAACCTATCGGTAACGTAGTGTCTGAAATCTCTCTGCTCAGAATGATGTTGCTGATTATTACACAGCTCTAAAATATGCTCTTTTATCTTCTGTTCAATCTGGGCCTGAGTAGGCGGTTTTTTCTTTTCCCACTTAATATAGATTCTCGCAGTGCCGCAACGCACATCCGTAGAAAGCTCAGAATTGATGTACCCACTAGACCTTTCCCAGCCCTGATACCAGTTAAACCGAGCGTTCTTAATAGCTTCAGCGTTTATGATCTCTAAAATCTTCTGTGGAATCTTCATTTCTTCCTCACAATCTTTGTCTGGATAATTTTATCAGGCATGTCGATGTTGATCTCAGTGACGTTGCCCGAAAACGTCATAGACCATTTTGATTCAGGTTTCTTTTTTATTTTTCGTTTCTTACCTTTCACGACGCGCCTCACATTATCCCTGGAAACTTAGGGCACTCAAGCCAAGATCGTTTCATCACGTTCATCTGTCCAAGAGTCTGATAGCCCCAGCGATGGTACTTAAATTTCCCCCTACACTTCTTTCTTAGCTTCCCTTTCAAAAGATTCCTCCAATCTTGAATCACGTGCCGATGGATACGTGAGGATAAACATTCCAACATAGACGATGCAGCTCAATGACAGAAACAACCCGACATAAAAACCCATGACTCATCCTCCTAGAAAAAAGCTTTCACAAACTGCTCAAGCGTTCCGTTGTAAGTCGCCCACTTCATTGCACCCCAAGTGGTTTGATCACCAACACCATAAGTGATGAAAAGCTGGCCTTGATATTCGATCATGTCGATGTCTGAGTTGTTGTTGCCTTCATCGGTGCGTGGATAGCTTGAAAGCACCGTAATGCTTGAGTCTTCAAAATTCACAAGATCCGTTGAGCGCGTGACTTGCGTCGTGTAGCGTGGGCCAGTTGCCGCATGATTGTCTTGAGTTTGGAAAAGATAATAGTAGCCATCAACGTATCTAATCAAAGGGCACGCGGTTTCGGTGTCATAGCCCACTTTGAAGTAAGAGCCACCTGTTTGAGTCCAGCTCACGAGATCAGGCGAGGTGAGAAACTGATCATAAAACCAGCCGTGATCACTTCCATCTTGATGAGTTTCAAACGTGAGCACATAGCCCGTGGCAGTTTTGGCAGGACTCGTGTTGTAGATCGTTTGATCAGGCTGAGCAGTAAACACAGTCTGGGGGGCACTCCACGTCACCATGTCGGATGACGAGATAGTAACGATCGAATTGCCGGGGTTTGATTCACTGGATGCAAAGAGATGAATCACACCGTTATCAACGAGTACCGAGCCATAGCCATAAGGGAAAGGAAAAGTGCTCACAGTATCAAGATCAGGATAGTGTTGAATTTTCACAAAACCTTGCGAGAGATCGACTGAACCGCGCCCGTAGCTCACAAAATAAAGCTCGCCACCAAAAACAAACGGTGAGGTTTCGCCAGCTGAGCCAGTAATGACAGCTTGCTTTTCGATGCCTGAAAACGTGACTGGCATCGTACTTGAGGTGACAGCTTGATTTGAGCCACAACCTGAGAGAATCAAAACTGAGAGGGCAATTAGAATTTTCATTTTACTTTCCTTCCGGTGATCTTTTCAAATAAGTCAGCCAAAGTTTTCTGTTTGGTTTCACTCTCGTTTGCTTCAAGCATCGCGCAGCCAAATTTCTGAGCCACAAAATCTGTGATGTGTGGCTCGATGTGAAGAGCTAGTTCTTCACGTGCTCTGCCAGCGGGCATAAACTCTTCAAGCCCGTTCATGATCGCTTCCACTAAAGTTTTCGGTGTGCCTGACATGTCTTACTCCGTTACTGTTTGATCCACGTGATAATCAGTAGGCTGCTCAACTCTCGTTGGGTCTTGGTCACTCCAATCAGCATCAAGTGCTTGAAGAGCGGGGCTTGCATTACTTACATTCATTAAGAGTACGATTGCTGTGATCATGTTTAAATAGTACTACAATGTAATACATAAGTCAAGTATCCATAAATAGCGGTTTTCGTTTACGCTTTCCACCAGTGTCAGTCGTGACACGCTTTTCCTCATTCTCCATATTCGTTTTGAGCTGATGGCAGTCTCCACAAAGCCCCTGTAATCCCTTCGATGGGCAAAAGAGCCTTATAATGAAGCCATCACTATCCACAGGCCCGCATGGGATAATGTGATCCACCTTAAGCTTTGCCGTCTTGGTGTCGCACTTCTCACACCAAGTGAAACCCTCTTTGTCAGTACAACGCTTCACGCATGTCTGTCGGGCCTTACTTCGATACCATACTTGCCGAATCGCTGAATCAATCTTCTTACGTTCTCTAGGTCCAAAACCATCAGTCGGTGCCGCTTTTTGTCTTTTTGCCATGTTTCACCCCTTAGCTACCGGTAGCAGCTACCTGTGCAGTAGCGCCGAACCGTCGATTTTCTCGAAAAATACCTAACTGCTACCTGTCTACCCGTCGCTACCTCGTTTTCCTTACGCGCCTTCGCGTGGGCATACGCGCCCGCTCGTGCCATCATTATATATGCGGTAGTAATAAATATAATAGATATAGGGGTAGCAAAGGTTACAACATACAATAGCAGCATCAAAAGACCGTAAAAATAGATACTTTTGGTGTAACCCCTAGACACGCAAAACACAGGTAACAACAGGTTACTAGGGGTTACACAGCTTGTGTATTTCATAGTAATACGCCTTTGAGTGTCCTTTTCACCCAACACTTACCGCTTACTCCTTCAAAGCGTCTTACTGCTTTTTGATATTTCAACCGGTGCATGATCTTACCTATCCGTTTCGCTTCAGCCATTGTGGGTGTTGCGATCGACATAGTAATTGCTCGGTAAAGTTCAACCGTTTGAAAATGAGCGTTCTCGTCATCAGTCTTTTCAATAATCTGTTTGATGAGAGTTTCCCACACATCCACCTCAAAACGCTTTTCCTGTTCCCCCCGTGCAACGAGTTCTAATTCTTTGGACAAGTAAAGCTTTTCACCCAGCTCATAGCGATATTTCGCTTCAGCCCAAAGTTGATCACGATTCTCTTTCAGCCATTCACGACGAGCAAGACCTACACGCACTGGCCAATATCTTCGATTTCCCGTCTCATCAGTCAAATACTCTTGATCATTCGTTGAGCCGATGAAGATACACTGGCGGGGGTAATCTTGCGCTCGCCTTTCATAGCTTAATCTCACCCGGTCTACTTGCCTTGAGATGAACGCTTTGACTGCTTCCGCCTCTCTGCTCCGGATCGAATCAAGCTCACCCACTTCAATGATCCACTTGCCCATCATTTGATCAACAACGTCTTTGTTGTGAATATCACCGAGAGAGTCTGCAAACCACTGAGCGCCCGTGAGTTCTCTCAAACCCATCGACTTACCCTCACCTTGGTTTCCTTCAAACACTGTCATGTAATCAAACTTGCAGCCTGGCTCATAGATCCTGGCCACTGCCGCACAGAGGATCTTTCTACCCACTGCCATGATGTACTCTTCCGGGCCTTGAGCGCGGAATGCATCAAAGAGCCAATGATCAAGTCTCGGCATTCCATCCCACTCTAGGCTTTCGAGATACGCTTTTACGGGGTGAAACTTGTACTGTTGGGCAAGTAGCGTGTGCGCCTCATAACAAGTCTCTTTGGCTGGCTCAAAGCGGTGATGGCAAGCCAGGTAGTGCTTCAGTGCCAAGTCATCCGTTGAAGCAAGCTCACGCCCTTTGTGCCCCCCGTAAACGGTGTCTTTTAAGAAGTAGGGCCTGCACGTAAACTCATTGAAGCCCACCACACCAGAACCATCCATTTTGTGCTCAAGAGCGTGCATCACATTCCTAAGTGTCGTCTTAGGTTTCATGTTGCCGTCGATATCGGGAAAATTGATTTCCTTTTCTTCCTTCACGATCTCTTTTGTTTTGGCTACTTCAAGACGCGGCAATTTGGTGTAGTCCTTTGCCTGATCAAAGAGCCGCATGGGGTGAGTTTCATAGCGAGCCTTCTGAAGCGTGTAACGATCAAGCCACTTGACAGCTCGTGCTCTGTCACGCGACTGCGTGTGCTCAAACGCTGCATCAGCAATCCAGTTGTTCTCGTCACTGAGCACGGACAAGATTTGATTGTCAGTGAAACCAGCACGACACATCTTCATTGCGATGGAAAGTAACTCAGCTGAACGATCTTCAACGCCTCCACCGTTTTCAATCTTCTTGATCGTTGGAACGTCAAGCTTTGAACTATAAAGATCAACATCTACCGCGCGGAAATTCCCAGCATCGCTTTGAGCCTTCTCGCTTCCTCTTCGCTGAGCCATGAATCGTCGGGGTAGAAAACTCGGCAACGATGAGAGGTTGAAACCATCCCGCCACTTGTAAAGTTCCCCTGATGGATGTGTGGAGGGGGGCAAGACCATTTGTCTTCCTGTTGAGTACGCACAGATTTCCCACCTGCCTTTGTGCTTTTCAATTTCGACCATGCGAAACGGCTCGTCACTAACACCATACAGATGCCTAGAACCGTTCCCGCTACCAGATAAAACAGCGGGATATGCTTCATCACCAATCACCTCTTTCAATTTTGCTAATGCTTGTTTCTTGTAAGCCGGATCTTTTACATCCACATCGATGCAGCAAAGATAGCCGTCATTCACCTTGGAAGTTTCCCCAAGCCTTACGCCTACATTGTATGACGGATCAAATTCCGCTTTGAGTTCCTTCCACGTCTTACGTGGCCCTGATGTCCACGCCCTTCCGATCGGGCGCTTTTCACGCGGATGAAGATAGATGAGCGAGAAACCTAAATCGTGAAGCTGCTTCAACTCCGAAAGCTTGAGATTCATTGTCTAGTCTCCACTTGTTTTTTTTGTTGAATGTCCTTCACGAGATCAGTTCTCTGAACGTGGCCAGCTAAGATCATCAGCTCAAGAAAGTTGAGCTTGAGAACTTTCGCGAGCACTCTCAGTTTCTTCGGTGATGGCGTGAAGCCACGCTCTTCAACGTTGTGAACGTGCATATTGCTAATGGTGTTGTCACTGAGCTTTTCGATATCGCGCAGCGACAAACCTTTTTGAAGCCTTGCTTCGCGCAAGACTTCGCCTAGTGTTTTCATTGAATTTCCCCACACATGTTAAGACTTAACTTCAGTCGGTGAGTGGAAATTTAAACGTCAGTCAGAAAAAAAGATAGATCACATTGCAAAAAAATATTGCAAAGCGAAACGACTCGATCTAGCCTCCACCTCACTGACTGAATCTAAGTGTGTGGGGCAAACATGGGCACGTTGAGTTATCTCAACTCAAAATATTATTTCGCGGCGTCTTGCGGTGTGGAGCGTGATGAAGCGATGAAAGCCGGGCTGAGTTTCGAGAGTGATACCCTTCGCTGGGTCACTCGAAGCCATGCAAAGGCCCGGCTTCTCAGGCGGTATGCTGATGGCAGTGCTGAACGAAAATTGAAAAATTACTTCATCACCGATCTCACGCCGCCTGAGTTTTTAATTTATCCTGATCATCTTGCGCCTAGATCATGGCAGGTCGAAAGCGCGTGGCACGTGTTGACGCGGACACCAAGTTATGTTGCGGATGAAGCTGGCCTTGGCAAAACTGCTACGGCTATCATCGCTGTCAACTCATCACCGGGCAAGACGCTCATCACGTGCCCTCCTTATCTTCGATATAACTGGCTCAGTGAACTGAAGACGTGGCTCAACATCAAAGTTCTCGGCGCGGCTCACATCAATCACGGTCGCTCAAAGCCCCATCAGTGGATACAGCTTACGAGCCCAACTTTTTCTATCGTTGAAAGCGGTGACAGTGATGCAAGCGCTGATATTCTTATTTTGCCTGATTCTCTTCTCACTAGCCCCGCTATTCGATCTTTACTGAAGAGACATGCACCCTTCAAATGGCTCATTGTTGATGAAGCCCACCGATTTAAAACTGACGACGCTCAGAGAACTAAAGCTTTAGTAGGAGACGAGAAAGAAGATGGCATCACAGCCCTTGCGGAAAGAACGGTTTTGTTGTCCGGTACACCTATCCCGAACGGTAGGCCAATCGAGTTGTACCCAGTGCTCTCTCGTCTCGCACCTGAATCAATCCTTCACCGGAGTCTTGAGGAATACTGGAAAGATTTTTGTGGTGGTAAGTCAATCACTCGTTATGAGGGACAACGAGCCATTGTTAACCGCAACCTTCAAGGAACTTCAAATCTCAAGCAACTCCGAAAAGAGCTGCGAAGAAAGTTTACGGTTAGGCATCTAAAGAAAAACTGTCTCAAAGAGCTTGGGCCAAAGACCCGTCAGATTATATTCTTGAACGAACCGGGCATAGGTATCAAAGCGCTTGAGAAGGAAATTCTCACCAATCATGAATTGGAAGACTTGATTGGTGAGAATTATAATTTAGGCGACATTGCTCGCTATCGCCGTGAAGTGGGTGAAGTGAAACAGCTTCCGGCTTTGCGCTTCATCAAAGACAAGTTAGATGAGACTGGCGAGAAGATTGTGGTGGCGGCCTACCACATCGAAACGGTGAACTTTCTTCACAAGCATCTTTTGAAAGACTATGGCGCTCTTAAGATCCAAGGTGGAATGAGTGCCGCTGACAAAGCGGAAGCGGTAAGGCTCTTTCAAACGAAAGAATCTCGCCGTGTCATGGTGGGAAACACTCTTGCGATGGGCTTGGGCAACACTCTCACAAAGGCACCGATCTTTATCAGTGTTGAGCCTGAGTGGACACCTGGCACCAATGAGCAGATGGAAGATCGCATCCACCGCATCTCACAAGAGAAACACGTTTACTGCATCTATTTGGTTTTAAGAAATAGTCTCGATGAGAGGATGTTGCATCGGGCTTTAGGCAAAGAAGAAAACATCCAAACAGTAATGAACTGAGGGAACGATGAAACTTACGGTGCATTTAGAAGGAAAAACAAAAGCGGACCTTGCGAAAGGTCTGAAAGCTCACCTGGCTCTTTTTGAATCAGGTGAAGAGACTGACGCAATCGACGTGTCAACTCTCGGCAAAAAGGGAAAGAAGAAACCCCTTAAAACAGTTGACGCTGATGAAGACGAGGACTTCGGATCAAGCGAGCTGAGCGAAGACGATCTTGATGACGAGGAAGAAGATGAAGCGCCAGCAAAGAAAACAAAGTCTAAGAAATCAACCAAAGATACTGACGCTGATGAGTCCGAAGACGAGGATGAAGACACTGACTCTGACGAGAGCGAAGATGAATCTGATGAAGATGATGAGCCATCAGTCTCGTTTCAAGACGTGAGAGCGGCGCTCAACAAGTACGGTGAAAAGCATCCTGACCAGGCCCGTGCAATTTTGAGCACGTTCAACATCAAGTCGCCCAAGGAGCTTGCAGCCAAGCACAACGAAAAGTACTGGGAACCCGTCTACCGCAAAGTCATGGCCAAGATTAAGGCAGCGAAGAAAAAGAAATAAAGTTCGGTGCCCGTTGAGGGAAAAACCGAAAGGGGCTGAGCGGGGGAATCTCAGCCCCTTCTTTAAAGGAAAACTATGGAAGCATCAGATACAGAAGTAATTTTGAAAGCGATATTTGAAGGTGTCGGGCTTGCCGCAAGCGAAAACAAACGCGTTACTTATGTGTTTGATTGCACAACTGAGAAAGGCCCTAAGCAGATAGCAGTGACAATAGGCCCATACGTTGAAGAGGATGAAGACGATGGCACGCACTGAGATGGTTAGATTTCATTGCAACTACTGCTCAAAGAGCGTGGACGTTCCGGTGAGCGGAAGTTACCCACCAGGATGGAAACAGTTTGCAGCTCGCCAAATGATGCCGACTGAAAAAGAGCAAGCGCAAGTGACGGACCTTTGCCCAGAGCACGGAGACAACTTCTTAGATTATCTTCATGGGCGAGAAGGTCCGCACAGGCCCGCACGAGCCCTACCCGCTGAACCAAGACAAGAAAGAGGACGAGCATGATTAGACCGATTACACCAAAAGACAGACTGACTTTAACTGACGAGCAGATTCAAATCATGAGAGACGATCAAACCGTGTTCTCTCTTGCTGTTCTCATGATGGAAGTTCAAACCGGAACGCTCATCAAAAACAAAAACATGGTGGCCAACGCTTTCATGAAAGCGGGTGTGATCTTGCGAAACAATCCTGGCTTTCCAGAGCGCTTCAAACGCGCTCAACAAGCCATTATTGCTGAGATGAAAAAGCAAGGGCCACCGGCAGCCGATGCAACACCACTTCCGACTGATACGGCACTTGAGCTTGATGAGTCGAAAGCCCCAACAATGTCCGTGATCGATGGATCTACTCCGCCACCTGATCAATTATGAATCTCAAAAAGCTCTTCAAAAAATACGTTAAAGAAAAGCGAGCTGATGACCACGCTGTACTATCAGCAAGTGGCTCAGAGCGCTGGCTTGGCTGCCCCGGATCTATAAGACTGAGCGAAGGTATTGCTTCAGTTGAAAGTGATGCATCGGTCCGGGGCACCAACACTCACACGCTTTTGCAATTCATCTTAGAAAATTCGAGATGGCATGCTCTTCTTGGAGCGGATGAAGGTGAAAAGTTTCTAGCTACTATTGAATACGACAAGGCAATGTTGGGCAACGCACTCTTTGCTGCCAAGACAGTATGGAAAGAGAAAGCCGAGATTGAGTGGAAAAGCGGCAGGCCCGTTGATCTTTACACTGAAAAAAAGGTTGAGTTAACAGGCGTTGGTTTCGGGACATCAGACATCATTTTGCATCAGCCCTATGGTGTGCTTCACGTGATGGACTATAAGAACGGCACCAAAAGCGTTGAACCCGAAGGGAACACGCAAGGGCTTTACTACGCTGTTGCCGCAGCTGATGAGTTTGAGTGGGAATTTTCGCGGCCTAAAATTTCTATCATCCAGCCGAATGCCCCCCACAGTCGTGGGCATGTAAGAACTTGGAAAGCTACTCATGAAGATCTTGAGCGTGCAGGCAGGATGTTAAGGAGTGGAGCAAAGGCCACCAAGAAGAAAGATGCACCGCTTGTGAAAAACGACAGCTGGTGTTGGTTTTGCCCAGCAAGATCAAAGTGCCCGCTTCAGATGGAAGTCAAAGAGCAAAAGCTACTTGCGAGGTTTGAATCATAAGAACTTACACCGTTACTTTTACTGAGAATCAATTTCTCTTATTGAAAGAGATTTTTGAACGACAGTCAACCAAACGAACGAAAGGAAAATCATGGCTAAGAAAAAGAAGTTTCACCGAATCGAGATGGTGCTCTATGGAGTGCTGAGCTATCCCGATCTTCATCAACCGAAGCCCTTCAAAGGAAAGACGTACTATCGCACGGACATCTTGTTTGACAACGATGATCCGCAACTTGCGGTGCTTAAGAAGAAGATCAACACCGTGCGTGTGAAGACGTGGGGTGATGATAAGACTGAGTGGCCTGATGGCGCTAAGAAACGCTTCATCCAAGACGGCAATGAGCGTGAAGATCAGAAGACGTATGAAGACAAGATGTATGTCTCTGTCTCCACTCAACAGCCTGTGCCCGTGATTGATCCGAAAGGCAAAGCGTTCTCAGCCGCACTCGTTAAGGGTGGCATGTTTGCCAAAGTCGCAGTTTGCATTTCACCTTGGGATAATGAAGGCGAAGAAGGCATGTCGATTTATCTTCAAGGCGTGATGATCGACACCAGTAAGGAAAAACTTGCGGGCTTCGGTGGCGGAAAGAGTGCTAAACAACTCTTTGGACTCGAAGACAGTGATGAAGATGCGGATGAGTCTGACGGCGAAGAGCAAGAAGATGAAGACGAGGATCTTCCGCGCTCGAAGAAAAAGAAACGCCCGCCAGTCGATGAAGACGAGGATGACGATTCGGATGAAGATGAGTCTGATGACGAGGATGAAGACGATGAGCCAGCTCCTAAGAAGAAAGGCAAAAAGCGTCCACCCGCTGATGAAGACGACGAGGATGAAGACTACTAAGATAGCGCCAGCTTTCCGCCCGTGTTAGCTGGCCTTGGCCCAAGCTGGAACTTATGGCCCCGGCTTGGGCTTTTTTATTGAGAGGACTTTATGGAGTACACGGATCAACAGTTACTGAATTGGTGGGTGGGGCTGACAAAATCTGATCAGCGCTATCTCATTGAGCTGATGTGCGAGAAGATGGAAAACAAAGCTTTCCCTGAGAATCTTCTCAAGATGTATGACAATGGCCTGACGTTCTCACCAAAACAAATTGCCGACATTCGGAAGTGGGATAGATGAGTAAGGACTTGTGCAGGCTTTGCAGAAAACCTTTCAACGATCATCTAATAACTGATGACGGCGATTTCTGTCACGGCAAAGGTGTTTCACGTGATCAGATGTTTATGCCTTCCAAACTCACTGAGAGAAAAATCAATGTGAGAGGCAAAGAAATAACTGAGATTTTTCATAACCAAGCTATTCAAGTGGAAGCTGATGGCCATCTCTGCTTAAGAGAAGATGTCCCTGCTGATGGTGCTGAGTATCTTGTTGAGCACGATACCTGTACTCTTCAGAGAAGAGTTTATAGGCAACAGCTTATAGCCATGACCACGCGAGACGTTCTCGGAAAAGAAACTCATCACGTGTGGCGCATGTTTGTGCGAGATCCAAACTTCAAGGATTGATCATGCTTGAAGCGGTACTTGACTATGAAACTCGAAGTGCGAAGCCTTTGGATTTGTCGGGCGCAATAGAATACGCGAAAGATCCAACTACGTCGATCTTTTGCTTAGGCTATCAAGTCAATGACGCAGAGCCAAAAATCTGGATACCTGAACGCGCTCCGATGCCTGATGATCTTTGGGAGTGTTTCAAGCGCGGAACGTTGATTGCTCACAACGCTGCCTTCGAGCGGGCCATCACTAAATACACCTTACCCCGCTATAGCTGCCTCACCATTGAACAGAAAGAGCGGCTTGCTACCTTACCCATAAGCCGGTGGCGTTGCCTTGCTGCCAAGGCAGCCATGTGCTCGCTACCTAGGAAATTAGAAGGGGCTGCAAAGGCCCTTGAGCTTAAGACTCAAAAAGACGCGCATGGTCATAAACTGATCAAGAAATATTCAAAGCCGCGTAAGCCCTCAAAGCACAACCCATCACCCTGGTGGAGTGACAAGAAAGATTTGAGAGACATCTACCGCTACTGTCTGACGGACGTGAAAGCTGAACGCGAGTTACACGACGCTCTGCCTGATCTATCGGACTTTGAGCAATCGGTTTGGGAACTGGATCAAAAGATCAACGATCGCGGCGTGCTCTTTGACATCCCAACGGTGAAAAAGATTCTCGTGCTCGTCAACGAAGAGATGAGAGACATCACCAAGCGCGTTCAGATTCTCTCACAAGGAAAGATCCAGAGTCCCGCTCAGCGAGAAAGAGTTTTAAACTGGATCAATGCTCGTGGCGCTAAGATGGCAAACCTTCAAGCGCCCACGATCCGCGACAGACTTCTTGGTGATGATCTCACCGATGACGTGAGACGGATGCTTGAGTATCGTCAAGGTGGCTCAAAGACATCTGTAGCGAAGTACCACACCATTCTTGCAGCAGCCGGCAGCGATCACAGAGCAAGAGGGCTTTTACTTTATTGTGGCACCATTCCAACAGCTCGGTGGAGTGGTAAGCGAGTTCAGCCGCAAAACTTTCCGCGTCCAACGGTGAAAGAGCCAGGGCAAGACTACTTTGATTCTGACAAAGCAATTAGGATTGCACTCAAGCGTGGGCGAAAGGGCCTGGCCAAACGCTACGGTAAGTCCAAAGTGATGGACGTACTGGTGTCCATCATCCGGGGAATGATCATCGCAAGCATTGGCCATGATCTTTATTGCGCTGACTTTGCAGCAGTTGAAGCTCGCATCGCGTTTTGGATTGCTGAGCACGTTGAAGGCATTCGGGCCTTTGAAGAGAATAGAAAACTTTATGAAGAGATGGCTTCGGAAGCTTTCGGTATCCCACTTCACAAAGTCACCAAGAATTCTCTCGAGAGATTCGTTGGGAAAGAATCGGTCTTGGGCTGTCAGTATGGGCTTGGCTGGGCAAAATTTCTAAAGAACTGTCATCAAAAAGGCGTGAAGCAAGTCACGCCCGACATGGCCAAAAAAGCAGTCTACACTTATCGAAAGCTCCACCATCCTATCCCAACGTTTTGGAAAGCGATTGAAGACGCTTGTATTCAAGCGATTCTCAATCCTGGCAAACGCTACAGAGTCACCAAAGTTGTGGCCTACGTATCTGATAAGTGGCTCAACATCAAACTGCCCGGCGGTCGCCGTCTTCGCTACTTCAAACCGCGCATCACTCAAAAGCAACTCGCTGGTGGACGCATGGTGCCTGAGATTCGTTACTGGACAATTGAGCTTCACCAATGGCGTGAGACAACGATTTGGGGTGGCATCTTCACCAATCACATCGTTCAGGGCATTTCGCGTGATCTCATGGTGAATGGGATTATCAACATTGAAAACGCGGGCTACAAGTTTCTTTTGTCCGTTCACGATGAAGGACTAGCTGAGAAAAAGAAAGGGCTTGGCAGCGTCAATGAATATGTCAAACTCATGACAAAGCTGCCCGCTTGGGCAAAAGGTGCGCCTATCACGGCTGAAGGATGGTGCGGACCTAGATACAAGAAAGGCTAACGGAATGGCCCGACAAAAGAAGAATCGCTGCATGGTGAAGTCTTGTCGTGTTGTAATCGATCCGAAGTACCACTTCTGTTATGCGCATCGAAAGTGGAGTCTTCACGATGTGAAGACACAGTTTGAAGAGAATCACCCCGCGCCTAAACCTAAAGAGCCACTAAGACGATTCTTCTGTGATCCGTGTGGCTCAGTAAGTTTTTCACCCACCTACACAGATTGCAAAGCGTGTGGGCATAAGACTGAAGAAGTAGGCGTTTAGAGATCAATCGAATCTTCGTTACGTGCTCTGAAGTATCCACGGATTTTATCACGCAGTTGAATCTGTCTTTCATCCCAAGTCTCAAGCATGAGCATCCCGTGCTGATCATACTTAATATCGGTTTCAGGATTGTACTTGCACCCGGATAAAATCTTGCCGCGCGTTCCGTAAAAGCGTAAAGCTTTTCTGCCGTGGAAATCGTGATATACGACACCAGAAACAAAACCCACATCGCGCTTGATCCAGCGTTGAGCACGGGCTTGCCATTCAAGCATCTTACTCATGTAAGGCCCGGCAGCGTATTCACTGCGAGCTGAAACCAAAGTTCCAACTAGGCCGTGAGCCATGTACCAGTCACCGGCACCAAGGATGGCGTAGTCAATGAGCCCACCCACCTTGTTGATCGCATCAAGATTGGCAGCCCAAGCAAGGCCAGGACGCCCGAAGACGACTTTGCCGGTCTTAGTGACACCATACTCGGTTTCGATCTTCCGAAACTCTTCGGGGTTAGGCGTGCCGTATTTCACGTAGTTTGCCATGAAAGAAGGTTGAGCTTCGCCGATCGGGTTGAAATTGGTGTCAAGATCAATGAGGTTTTCCCACATCTGGACAAACTCATAATGCTGAAGCTGATGCCAGGTTTCCTCAAACCAATCGCAATAAGCGCGAGACGGCCTACAGTCAGCATCCACCCAAGCCACTTCATTCACCTTGAGCCCAAGGCCAGGGGCAATCGCACAGGCGTGACGGATACCCATGTTGATCATGTTTTCCTTGTGCCATAGCTCTTCAACGGAACGCACTTGCAGGTGAAAAGGATTGTTGGGCTTTGTCACCATGAACGGGCGATCACCAAAGGCTTGCTCAACGGTGATGAGTTTCGCACCGGCCTGCTCGCACATCTCTTTGAAACGCCAGTAAAGCTCGTATCTTCGCTTGTATCTGATCGGATTTGATAGCACGGTGATCACCCAGAAACCATCAAGGTTTGCGGGTACGCGGTGCATTTCTTGGTGTGGGTTATGTGACTCAGTAAGAGCCAACGGACTTCTCTGCCCTGGTTCGGTGACTTGCCATCCTTGCATGGTGAAAACAATATGCAGACGCTTACCGATTTGGCAAATTATTTTTGTATGGTAGGGGAAACGAATGCACACCAAGATAGTTTTAACCGAGACTCAAAGAAGGAATTTCTTAGCTTTAATCAAAAGACGCGGCCTGAACGAGTGTTGGCCTTGGCTCGGTTATCGCGACAGATTCGGTCGCGGTGTTACTCGATTGGCAAATAGGAAACAAATAAGAGCACCTAGAGTCATGGCCCACCTATGTGGGATGTCACCAGGAAAACTTCA
>Ga0181520_10002152_pt1 | contig 37444 bp, 31 predicted proteins | sample PEATcosm2014_Bin_29_FD_132451 | JGI IMG/M metagenome (GOLD analysis project Ga0181520, IMG submission 132451) | Peatland microbial communities from MTU Mesocosm Facility, Houghton, MI, USA - PEATcosm2014_Bin02_30_metaG | ecosystem: Environmental > Terrestrial > Soil > Wetlands > Peat | place... | reverse complement strand
GGAGCGTAGGCGGCAACCGCACCTTCGACCTCGACGGACTCGGCAAAGTCGGCCCCGCCGGTTTGGGTGCCGTTGTCGAAGAAGCCCTTGCCGGTGGCGTCAACGCGGAAGACGTTGGTGGCGTTGAAGTTTGCGTCGACCACCTGGCCGAGCAATACGGTGCCTCCCGAGGAGGTCTGGAATTGGCCGCCAGTTCCGTTGCCCGGAACGGGGACGCAGGCAGTGGCGCCGTTGGTGGTGGTGCAGGTTTCACTGACTCCGGAACCCAGGATGGCTACGCCGTTGGGACTGAAGATCTGTCCGATCACGCCAAAAGTGTTTCCGGTGGTGGAAGTGGCGAATCCCTCGATGCCGACGCCGGAGTTGGACGCGACCTGACCGACGATGGCGGCCACCTGGTAGGCCTGATTGGTGGAGATGGCGTAGATGGGTACGCCCTGGCCGCTGGTTTGGGCGGTAATGGCCGAGGCGGCGGAAAAGGGATCGGTCACGGCCGCGTAGATTGCGTTGGCCGAGGAATCGCCCGAGGCCGTGGTTGCGAAGATGGCATTGGGCGACAGACCGGTGCTGTCGGCTTCCACGGTGAGCCCTACGTTTCCGAAAGTCCCTACATTGATGGTCTGGGGAAGGTTGAACGTATTGCTGGCCGAGGTGCTGGCCGCTCCCAGGTTGCTCAGGGCTGCCGCGGCCGTTGCCGCTCCCGTGCCGCCCTGGGCAACGCTGACCGTGCCCGCAAGTTTGCTGGCGCTCATCCCGGCGATCTGGGAATCGGTTGCGGCGCCGGCAATCTGCGGGAAGGAATAGTCGCCCGGCTGTGAGACTACCGAGCCGGTGCGGGTGTTGAAGCCGGTAACGCCTGCCCCAACACCGGTGGTGGGAAACCCCACCAGCACCCAACCGTTGCCGGCGGCGTTGCAGATGAACAACTGCTGCCCCGGGGTAGCGTCGGTCATTACCAGCAGTTCCTTACTGGCCACGCAACTGGCGGGCGCCGCCGCCGAGAGCAGCGCCCGGACGGGCAGGGTTGCGCCTGCCCCGCTGAAGTCCTGAGTACCGGCGGTGAAAGTGTTGGCGGCATTGGTCAGAGCGACATTCGAGGGCAGGTTGGCATTGGCGATGGTGCCGGCCAGTTTGCCGGCATCGAGCGAGACCAGCCACGCCGGGTCCGCGTAGCTGCCCGTGGTGTAGACGCCGTTTAGAACGCTGGCGGCGGTGGTTGCCGTGGCGGCGTTGCCGCTGATGCTGCCAACAATCGTGCCGGAAAATGTCTTGGTCCCGGCGATGGTCTGCGGTTTGCCCAGGTCCACAAAATTCTGGGTCGTCGAACCAGTGCCGCCTTCGCTCACCGGTAAGGGCGAAGTAAGGCCTGTCAACGAAGTGATGTCGCCGTTGGCGCCGCTGGCGGCCGCTCCCAGAGTGCCTCTGGCCGCCGCCGCCGAGGTTGCTCCCGTGCCGCCGTCGGCGATGGCGACCGTGCCGGTCAGTCCCGCCGCGGTCTGCAAGTTGCCGTCAGGGAAGAGGATTCCGCCGCTGCTCTGGATGATGCCGTTGACCGCAAGCGGATAGGCGGGCGCAAAGGTGCCGATGCCGACGTTGCCGCTGTTGTCGATGCGCATGCGCTCGATGCGACGGGTGGCGCCGTTGGCCGTGGTCTGGAAGCTCATAGCCGTGCCATTGGCGGTTGGAGTCCAATCCTCAGTGGCGACGAAGCTGACCTTGACCTTGCTGCCGGGAAACGCCGAGCCGTTGTAACCCACGGCGGCAAACTGGCCAAGATTGTCGCCGTTCCGGGTGGCCAGCGGAGCCGCCGAATTGCCGCGTGACGACCAGAAATTGAAATTCGGCGAATCGCCGGGAGTGCTGGAATAGTTTTCCAGCCGCAGGGTGGGATTTGCGCCTACAAGGTCCAGGTCCGCGCCCGGGGTTGCGGTGCCGATGCCGATGAAATTGCCCGCCTGGGCAATCCGCGAGTTGGCGAGATCGCCGGTGGCGCCGGTGAACATCGGCAGATAGCCGGCCATGGCGCCGGAGGCATCGACGGCGGAGGCCGTTTTGCCGGCCGCGGAGTTGGCGGGTGCATCCGTGGTGGGCGTAGCGTTGGCGGGTGCAGCCGGGCTGGCGCCAGCGCGAAGGAACGCCGAGGCGGGCAGGCCGCCGAGGGTTTCGGCGTCGGAAGACTTGAGCGCGTAGGGAACGCTGACGAGCAGGACGCGCGCCTGCTCAGGCTGACCTTCGGGCTGGGCGCCGAGCCAGCGTGCCTCGCCGTTGCTGAACATATCCAGTGGGATGCCTGTGGCACTGCGGGCGCCGAGGAGCGCACCGTAGTGACCGCTGCCATCGACGGTGACGTTCTGGACTTCCTGCCAGAGCGGCGCGCCGCCGGTTTGATCCTGGTAGAGCGCGAAGATCACGCCAACGGTTCCGGCGGGCATGCTGGATATGGTTCCGCTGAACCGGATCAGATGCGGGACCACGACGCCATCCTGGGCGCAGGCGCCCCCGAGCAGAACGGCGGCCGAGCAGAGAATGACAGCGAAGTGGCGCAAATGGGAAACCATCAAGCTGCAAGAGACATACCGTCCAGACATGAGTCCTTCCTCGCAATTAGTCGCAACGGAACAGTTGAATTTGAAGCGAGGGGTGGGAACCCGGACAACGTGAATCGGACCGAAGCGATCCCCTCGACGTCAAAGGTTAGTGCGGGAGAATTGGGGTCCTCAAGCGAAATGGCACAAGATAAAGCCCGGCATCGCACCATATTGGCGCGATGCAAAACTGGGCATTCTCAGCAAGTTTATTTCTCCGCGCTCCGAGGCGGCGCCGGCGCGGCCAGGGTGCCCGAGATTTTTCCGTTGAACTTGACCAAGTGAGGCAGAGGGAAACCCAGGCGGGATGAGGCTGGGAGGGGAAAGCGCGGGCGCGACAACGTAAAATGAAGGAATGCTGATGCTTGCTTCGCAATCTCCGCGGCGGGCCGAACTGCTGCGCAATGCCGGAATCGGCTTTGAGGTCCGTCCGGCGGACGTGGATGAGCGCGTGCGCGCCGGAGAATCTCCGCTTGCGTACGTGCAACGGCTGGCGCGCGAGAAAGCGCTGGCGGTGTTGGCAACGGCCCCGCCGGGAGCTGTTGTGCTGGGCGCGGACACTACCGTGGTGGTGGATGGCGTGAGCCTGGGCAAACCGGCGGATGCAGAAGAAGCGCGCCAGATGCTGCAACGGCTGAGCGCACGCGGGCACCAGGTGATGACCGGGGTGTGCGTGGCGTTCCGCGATGCGAAGGGCGCGGCGGTGACCGAAGTTGAAGCCGAAGTGACCGAGGTGGAGTTTGGGGCGATGAGCGCGGCGGAGATCGCGGCTTACGTGGCCTCGGGCGAGCCGATGGATAAAGCAGGAGCCTATGCGATCCAGGGGCTGGCGTCGCGCTGGATCCCGCGAATCCGGGGATGCTACTTCAACGTGGTGGGACTGCCGGTGGCCCGGGTGTGCGCCATGCTGGCGCGGGTGAAGTGAAGCGACTGTCCAGAGGGTTGGTTCGGGCGGGTAGGAACGGGGGCAACAACGGAGGCAGGGGCAACAATCCCGCGTTAGCCAACGGAGGGCGAACGCGGAGCAGCAGAGGCGAGGGCGGCGATGAGATCGGCCAGGAGAGCGGCGCGGCGGGGCATCTGGCGGGCGAGGACGAACTCGTGGGGGGAATGTGCTCCGTCACCAACCGCGCCGAGACCGTCGAGGGTGGCAACGCCGAGGGCGGCGGTGAGGTTGCCGTCGGAGGCTCCGCCCGCGGAAGCTTCCGCAAGATGAAAACCGAGCTGCGCTGCGGCCTGGGCAGCCATCCGGTAGAGATGCACGGTTGCCTCGGAACGCTCGAATGGAGGACGATCCAGGCCGCCGAGAAACTGCAGGCGGCAGCGGGGATCGCGTGGACGCAGTTTGTGCAGGGCGGCATCGACGCCAGCGGCCTGGGATGCGGTGAGGAAGCGCACATCGATGGCCACTTCGGCATGGTCGGCGACTACGTTGGCGCGGGTGCCTCCGGAGATGAGTCCGGGATTGAGGGTAAGTCCGCGCTGCGGTCTTGAAAGCCGGGCGATGGCGGTGACCTGGTGGGCGGCTTCGACAATGGCCGAGGCGCCGCGAGCGAAATCGAGCCCGGCGTGGGCGGCACGGCCGTGGACGCACAAGGTATAGTGGGCAGTTCCTTTGCGCGCGGTCTTGGCGGCGCCTTGGGGGCCGAGGGCGGGCTCGAGGACGAGCACCGCATTGCAGCCCCGGGCGATGCGGGTGGTAAGCGCGCGCGAGGCGGGGCTGCCGGCTTCTTCGTCCGGTACCAGCAGCAGGGTGACGTGGCAGGGCAGAGGGCCACGCGCGAGCAGGGCCTTGAGGGCGAAAAGCGCCTGGACGATGCCGGCTTTCATGTCAAACACGCCGGGGCCGTAGAGGCGCGAGTTGCGCTCGCGCCAGGGCATGGTGCGCAGGGTTCCGATGGGATAGACGGTGTCTGTGTGGCCCAGCAGGAGCAGGCGCGGCGAATGGCGCGGGCCGGGAAAATCGATTTGCAGAGCGGGGCCGTAATGCTGCAACCGGTGCTGGCGGATGCGCGGGGTGAGGGCGGCAAAATCAGCGGCGATGAGCGCGACCAGGGACGCGACGGCAGCGGGCGCCTCGGACGGGGATTCTTGCTGGACATAGCGCGCGAGGGTGGAAACCATCTGGGGAAGCTCGGCGGTGAGGGAGCGGAGAAGCGGGGATGAAGTGCGTGGAGACATAAGGCCCTGCTGGTCAGTTTAACTCGTGCTCGTCCCACATTCGCCAAAAGAAGGCGGATTGGGCCACCGGCCGCCACAGTTCGTGGTCGGCGACACTGGCTGATATACTTTATCTTTTCACGGGATGGTCCATGAGCGAATTCCATAGTCCGGACGCGACGCTGACGCCTGATGTGCTGAAGAAGTTACCCATCGACAGCGTTGCCATTCAAAAAATACTGCCGCATCGCTACCCGTTTCTGCTGATCGACCGGGTGGTGGAACTGGAGCGGAAAAAGCGGATCGTCACCATCAAGAACGTGACCGCGAACGAAGAGTTTTTCCGTGGACACTTTCCCGGCAATCCGATTATGCCGGGAGTGCTGATGGTGGAGGCGATTGCGCAATCCGGGGCGACCCTGCTGATGACCGAGATTCCGGACCGCGCCAAGATGCTGACGATGTTTACTGGAATTGAGCGGGCGAAGTTCCGCCGCCTGGTGACCCCGGGCGACCAGTTGCGCATCGAGGTGAAGGTGATTGTGTGGCGCACCCTGGCGGTGAAGATGGAAGGCAAGATAACGGTGGACGGTAAGCTGGTGTGCGAGGCGACGGTGACCTGCCAACTGGTGGTCCAGAAGCAGGCAGAGCAGGCCGGGGCGGCGGCGGAATAGATGGCCATTCATCCCAGCGCAGTGGTGGACGCGGGCGTGCATGTGCCGGAATCATGCACGATTGGACCATTCTGCCTGGTGGGGCCGGACGTGGAGATGGGCGAGCATTGCGAGCTGATTTCCCACGTGGTGCTGAGCGGGCCGACGAAACTGGGGCATCATAACCGTCTGCATCCGTTTGCCGTGGTGGGAATGGGGCCGCAAGACCTGTCATTCAAGGGTGAGCCGACGCGGTTGGAGGTGGGCGACCACAACGAGATTCGCGAGTTTGTGACGGTCCACCGCGGCACCGTGAAAGGCGGCGGGCTGACGAAGATCGGCTCCGGATGCCTGATTATGGCCTACGCGCACATTGCGCACGACTGCTTCATCGGCGACAACGTGATCATGGCGAACGCGGCGACACTGGCCGGACACGTGACGGTGGAAGACTGGGCGGTGGTCGGGGCGCTGTGCCCGGTACACCAGTTTGTGACCGTGGGGACGCACTCCTACGTGGGCGGGGGGACAACAGTTACGCAGGACGTGATGCCGTTTGCCAAGACCTGCGCGGTGCGCGACGTGCACGCGTACGGGGCGAATTCGATTGGGCTGGAACGAAGAGGCTTCAGCAAGGAACGGGTGCGGGCGATCCAGCGGGCGTTCCGGATTCTGCTGGCCGCCAAGCTGAATACGACGCAGGCGCTGGAGAGGATCGAACGCGAGGTGGAGCAGACCGGGGACGTGCGCATGCTGGTGGAGTTCATTCGCCGGAGCGAGCGCGGAGTGGTGAAGTGAGGGTCGGGTTTCCAAGGTTTAAAAAGTTTCAAGGTTTCAAGAGTTTCAAAGTTTCAAGGTTGAAAGGCAAGGGCGGAAGAATCGATTGCCGGTTGAGGAGCCTCTGAAGCCGCGCTGGAGATTTGAGCTGCGCTGGGGTTCTTCGTTTCGCTCACGATGACAGCTTCCCAATAAAGCTGACAGGCCCGAAGAGATGGCAGCCGCAAGAGAATGATGGCCGCAAAAGGGAACAGCCGCGGCAAGAAATTGAGTTCAGCAGAGACTAAGTGTGGACGATAAGGTGGCCGGGGCCGTATGCTCCGGCTTTGTTGTAACTCGACGCCGAATTGTGCAGGAAAGCAACTGCAAGCCGAGGGGGCGCAGGATGAGTACACGGCTGGGATTGATTGCGGGAAATGGAAAGTTTCCGTTCCTGGTGCTGGACGCGGCGAAAGCGAAAGGCTACGAGGTGGTGGTGGCGGCGATCCGCGAAGAGGCCGATGCGGCGATTGAAAAACGCGGCGCGGTGGCCGTGCACTGGCTGAGCCTGGGCGAGTTGAGCCGGCTGATCGAGACCTTCAAGGCCGCGGGCGTCAGCGAGGCCATCATGGCCGGACAGGTGAAGCACAAGCAGATCTTCAGCGCCATCAAGCCGGATTGGAGGCTGGCCAAGCTGCTGCTGAGTTTGACGACGCGCAACACGGATTCGCTGATTGGCGCGGTGGCGAAGGTGCTGGCCGAGGAGGGAATCCATCTGCAGAACTCGACCACGCTGCTGGAGCCGATGCTGGCCCCGGCGGGAGTGCTGACGCGGCGGGCGCCGAGCGATGAGGAGCAGACCAACATCACCTACGGGCGGGCGGTGGCGCATCACGTGGCGCGCTTCGACATTGGGCAGACGGTGGTGATTGCCGAAGCGGCCTGCGTTGCGATCGAGGCGATGGAAGGTACCGACGAGGCGATCGCGCGGGCCGGGGCGCTGATGCAAAGTCTGCACGGGGAGGCGAGCACGCTGAGCCGGGCGTTGACCGTGATCAAAGTCGCCAAGCCAAACCAGGACATGCGCTTCGACGTTCCGGTGGTGGGAATTCATACGATTGCGGCGATGGTGAAGGCCGGAGCAAGCTGTTTGGCACTGGATGCGAATAAGTGCCTGATGCTGGATCGCGAGAACGTGATTGCGGCGGCGGACGCGGCCGCAATCGCCATTGTGGCCGACGCGGCCGGGCCCGGCAGGGGTTGAATCGCGCGGCGATGAGTGGGATGAAACGCGGTCTGAGCCAATGGAGTTTGACGGCGTTGCGTTTGCGGCTGGAGCGCGGCGAGGTTTCCGCCGTGCAGGCGGTGCGCGCCTGCCTGGAGAGGATTGCCGCCGGGAACAAGGAGATGCGCGCGTTCATCTGCGTGCGCGAGCGCGAGGCGGAAAGCGAGGCGGCAGAGGCGGATTCCGCCAAAGTCGCGGGCACGGACGCAGGGGCGCTGTGGGGTGTTCCGGTTGCGGTCAAGGACTTGATGGACGTTGGCGGGATGCGGACAACGGCGGCGAGCCGGGTGCTGCAAGGCGAAACTCCGTCGGCGGGCGACGCGGAGTGCGTGCGGCGCTTGCGCGCCGCGGGAGCAATCGTGCTGGGCAAAACCAATCTGCACGAATTTGCCTACGGCGGCAGTGGGGCGATCAGCGCATACGGAGCGGTGCGGAATCCGTTGGACCCCGGCAGGGTGTGCGGCGGATCTTCTTCGGGATCGGCGGCAGCCGTGGCGGCGGGGATGTGTTTTGGCGCCCTGGGAACGGACACGGCGGGCTCGATCCGGCTGCCGGCGGCTGCTTGCGGAGTGGTGGGCTTCAAGCCGACGTGGGGCACAATTCCGGTGGCGGGAGTGATTCCGCTGGCGTGGTCGTACGACCATGTGGGGCCGTTGGCGCGGTCGGTGGAAGACGTTGCCACGCTGTACCAGGTTCTGGCGGGCGCGGCGGGACGGCGAGGGCAGGGTTGGCGGCAGAATAAAGGGTTACGCTGCGGCGTGGCGCGAAAGTACTTTTGCGACGGACTGGCGCCCGAAGTGGAATCGGGATTTGAACGGGCCCTGGCGGCGGCGCGCGGGCTGGGATGGAGCCTGCAGGAGGTGGAAATCGAGGTCAGCGAGGATCGCAGGGTGAGCAATGCCGAGAGCTGGGCCTTCCACGAAAAATGGGTGGGCGAGCGCGCATCACTCTATGATCCACGGACGCTGGCCCGGATTGTGAATGGCCGGAACCAACCGTTGGAGGAGTACGTGGAGGCGCGGCGGGCACTGGAATTGATGCGCGAGCGGCAGCGGGCGGGAGTGGAGGGGGTGGACGTGGTGCTGACTCCGACCTCGCCGCTGCTGCCCCCGGCTCTGGAAGAGTTTGACGGGCCGCAGGCTCGCGCGCTGGAGTTGAAAATGTTGCGCAATACGCGGCCGTTTAACGTACTGGGATGGCCGGCGGTTACGATTCCGTGCGCGCCGATGGTGGGGGTGCAGGTAAGTGCCGGTTGGGGGCAGGACTGGGTGGCGCTGACGGCGGCACGCGCCATCGAGCGGGCGCTGCGGGGGATGGGTGAGAGGAATCTACCGAAAAGCGGAGAGAAATAACGCGCCTGTTCCGGTTTCCATAGAAATGGCGGTGGACCAATTCGGCGCGCAGACGGTAAGTTGCGGCTGCTGAAACACCTACGGAATTATTTGAGGATGGATCGAAATTTGCTACAGGGAAGGGTGAGCTATAGAAGGTGCGGGACATTGGTCCTGCTTGTTCTCCGGTGATGGCCGAAGGCTGCACCGCTTGAAACAACCCGAAGAGATTTCTTCGACAAGCACCTTCTAAGCTCTGAACTCTGCGACTTGGCCATCGGGCGTCCGGTGGCCTTTTTTCTTTGGGGATGGGCAGAGCAAGAACAATTTGGCGGGGAAGGTGGCTGGGCGGCGGCGCGGGATGAGATTTCTACGGCGGTTCCTTCCTTGGGACTGCTTTGCGGCTGCAAAAGCCGTCCCAGGGTGGGGAAAGTGGCTACATTGGGGGATTCAGGGGCGTGAGAGCCAGGGCTGCGAGAATCAGGCGGCCTTCTCGCTCGTGCCGAAGGGCGGATCGTCCGCCGATGGACCGTACATGCCGGGCACCGCGACGTCCATGAGGCGCAGATAGACCGAGAGCTGGGCGCGATGATGGATAAGGTGGTTGAGAATCACGCTGCGCAGGACAGCGACCCTGGGCATGGTCATCACCGTCTGGCCGTCCCAGCGCATGCTCCATATTGCGTTGAGATGTTCGTCGGTGGCCGTGGCGATGGCGGCGTGGGCTTCACGGTTGCATTGGTCAAACTTGTCGAGGAGTTCCTTGCGCGTAGTTGGCTCAAATGGCTTAAGGTCGTCGGGCGTAAGTTCGAGAACCTCGGTCTGTATGGTGTGGGAGACCCAGCCCGGAATATCGGCGACGTGCCCGGCGAGTCGATTTGTTTTCCATGACTTGTGGTGGGGCTGATAGTTGAAGCGGTCTTCGGGGATGCGTTCGAGCATGGTGCGTGTGTTGGCCATCTCCAGATCGAACTCGGGCAATATCATGTCCCGCATTGCCATAGGCTACTCCGGGCCGCAGGTGCGGCGTTCAGGGATCAGATTTCGCAGGGGCGTGGGCGGTTGCTATTTTTGTAGGCGCCTGGAGGAGGTGCGGTCAGTGTTCCCCACATTCGCCAAAAAGACGGCGGATGTGGGGCAATATATTAGGTGGGCTGGGATTACGGGCCGGAAATGTCCGCCAGCCTACTTTTTCTGGAGGTCACATTCTAACTAAACAGTAGCGGAGGCCCGGCATCTTTAATCGCGTCAATTGTCGCGGCGCGAAGTTGCTCTTTTTCCCGAACGAGATCAAACGTCTTAGCTTCGCCGCCTTGTTCTATCCAATTCTTTAAGTATGTCTCGCCATTTAGGCCGCCTGGCGATGACACATAGCCCACAATTGCAAGGACCGACCTTGGCTTTAGCGCTAACCCTTCTCCGTTGAGGCGAGCACGCCGAAGTTTTCCAACAACCTCATCTGCTCGTTCCGGGGCGTCCTTGGTCGAGAGATTGACTGCATCAAGTACAACGTCTTTGGTGGCTCCGCGAAACACTTGCATCACCTGAACCGGCTTCCCTGCATAGCCGTCTATGTGGCCACGGTGAAAATCAGATGCGATCCCGTCGCCTAGGGCGGCCTTCAGAATAGAGTCAATGCGTTCTGCGGCGTCGTCTGGGGTATCCGGTCTCACCATGGATGCATACAGGGGCTCAAGTTCATGATCGGGATCTTGACAATCCACTGACAGCGGCTCAGAAATCCGGACCCTATGGATCAATAGATTCCGCAAGTGCCGCCACCACTCGTCGCTAAAGGGCGACATTTCGGAATTCTGGTATGGCAGCTGCCCTTTGCAGATCCAATCTGCCAGCTTACGCATGACTAGATCAATATAAGGGAGATCGTCGGCTTTACTGATGCGGGCGACCTTCTCGTCTTTCCGAACAAAACGAGTGCGTGCACACTTAGCGTCATTGCTCCACAGAGCTACTCCGACCGCAACACTAAGATCCCTCTGTGAATCCTTGACGTAACGAAAAACGGCATAACTATATGAGGACGCCATTCGGCACCTCCCACTGACTCGGTCTCACGATTTCTGTCAGCTTGCTCAATCTGGTCTGTAAAGCGTTGACAAGCATCCCCGGCTGGATTGCCGCCCCGCTCAACCACGCCGCGGGTACTCCGGCGACGACGCCAGACAATATAGACGCCACGCTCTCCACTTTGGTAATTGCCTGTGCCACGGCAGGTCTGCCTCCACACTTCGCGATTGCAGTCGGCAAAATCTTCGGAGCCGAAGCCGTTCCCCGATTCAGGTAAATTTTTGTGAACTGCTGGCTACAGAGGTTTGATGCTCCGCCGAAGCAATCCGATTGATCTGCAGCAATTATGTCAAATTTGCCGTTCCCGGCGTGCTGCAGCAGGATATTTCCGTTGCGCTCCCGGTCAACGTTCCCAATCCAGGTATCAGCCACCCAAAGCTGGACAAGATCCCACGGATCGCGTAAGTCATTGATAGTAGGAGGTGGGCCGTCTTCTACGTCGGTTTCAAGCAACGTGCCGAAGTGTTCGCCCGCTGAGATACTATACGGGAAGTCAGTCTTGAAGTTGCACGACGCAGCAAAGCTTGGACTGACACGTACGACGTAGGGCTTAAGTGTCCGAATCCCGACTTGCTTAAGCAATTGGGTGCAAACAAGCTCGCTGATCGCGCATGCGCACCCCTCCGCCCCGCGGGCATACTTCACTACGAACATTTCGCCTGGAAGATCCTGATGATTTTGATTTTTCGTGCACTCGACGCGGCGGGGTTTCCACTTCGTGGGCAGTGACATCGGCCCATCATCGCGGTAGGCGTGCACGGATGGCAGTGTCATGGTTTCTTCCTGTGCGGAGGATTTTACAGTGTCGAGCAACTTCAGGAGTATACCTTCAGTGGTCCTACCCATTCTGCGGTGGCACGGGCTACAATCCTTGGTTACGCCTTGCGCTGCGCGGTGGAAGTGATGGGCCGCGCAATTCTTTGCGCGATGGCCGTCAGGAAGCACGTATGGCACCCATTACAACGATTGAACACCTCGGCCAGTTTGAGGGGCAAGAGGTCACGCTGCGCGGCTGGCTCTACAACCTGCGCGAGAGCGGCAAGCTGCTGTTTCCCATCTTCCGCGACGGCACCGGGCTGGTGCAGGGGGTGATGGCGAAGAACGCGGTTGCCCTGGAGATGTTTGAGACCGTGAAGGGTTTGACGCAGGAATCCAGCGTCCTGGTGCATGGCAAGGTGCGGGCCGACAAGCGCGCGCCGGGCGGTTTTGAGCTGGACCTGGCTTCGGTGGACGTGGTGCAGAAGGTGTCGGAAGAGACGCCGTACCCGATTTCACTGAAGGATCACGGGGTCGAGTTCCTGATGGAGCACCGGCATCTGTGGCTGCGCTCGCCGCGGCAGGTGGCGATCCTGCGCATCCGCTCCGAGATTGAGCGGGCGATGCATGACTTTTTCTACCAGCGCGACTTTACCCGGACCGATCCGCCGATTCTGACCCCGGCGGCATGCGAAGGGACGAGCACGCTGTTTCCGGTGGACTACTTCGAGGATCAGGCTTACCTGACGCAGTCCGGGCAGCTTTACATGGAAGCGACGGCGATGGCGCTGGGCAAGGTGTACAGCTTCGGGCCGACGTTCCGGGCGGAAAAGTCGAAGACGAGGCGGCACTTGACCGAGTTCTGGATGATCGAGCCCGAGGTTGCTTATGCCACCCTGGACGACATCATGAAGCTGGCCGAGGACTTTATTACGTTCATCGTGCAGCGGGTGCTGGAGACACGGCGGCACGAGCTGGGGGTGATTGGACGCGACGTTGCGCCGCTGGAAAAGATTGCAGCGCCGTTCCCGCGCCTCTCCTACGACGAGGCGGCGAAGATGCTGGAGGAAGGGTTCGCAAAGGGCGAACTGGAAGCCAAGTTCGAATATGGCAACGATTTTGGCTCGCCGGATGAGACCTACATTTCATCCAGGTTCGATCGTCCGGTGATGATTCACCGCTATCCGGCGGCGGTGAAGGCGTTTTACATGGAGCCGGACCCGGAGGATGCGACCAAGGCTCTATGCGTGGATGTGCTGGCGCCGGAAGGATATGGCGAGGTGATTGGCGGCTCCCAGCGCATGGGGTCGTACGAGCGGCTGCTGGAACGGATCAAGGAGCACGAGTTGCCGGAAGAGGCGTTCCAGTGGTATCTGGATCTGCGCAAGTACGGCGGGGTTCCGCACTCGGGGTTTGGCATGGGGCTGGAGCGGGCGGTGGCGTGGATCTGCAAACTGGATCACGTGCGGGAGACCATTCCATTCCCGCGCATGTTGAACCGCATGTATCCGTAGAGGCGAGTTTGCCTGCGGGCTGGAACCTATCTCGAACGGCGGTGTTTGAACCAGGAGCGGCTGGGGCCGCTGCGTAGCGAAACAAGGGAACGGGGCCGCGGCCCCGTCCCAGGAATTGGATACTTGTATGGTAGGCATTCCTGCATCGTTTCCAGACGTAATCAAGAGGCGGATCTGCCTGATCGGCGTGCCGCTGGATTTGGGACAGCAACGGCGTGGAGTGGACATGGGACCCTCGGCCGTGCGCGTGGCCGGACTGGAGGCCAAGCTGGAATCGCTGGGCCACGACGTGGAAGATACCGGAAACATCAGTGTCTTTCTGCCCGAGCAGAAGGACTTTGGCGATCCGCACGCCCGTTACCTGCGCGAAATCACGGCTACCTGCAGCAAGCTGGCCGAGGAGGTTCTGCACGCGCTGGAGGAAGAGAAGATTCCGTTGTCGATTGGCGGAGATCACTCGATTGCCGCCGGCTCGGTGAGCGGCGTGGCCGAATATTACCGGCGCGAAGGGCAACACATTGGACTGATCTGGATTGACGCGCACTCGGACATGAACTCGCCGGAGACGTCGCCTTCGGGCAATGTGCATGGCATGCCGCTGGGCGCCCTGATGGGGCTCAACGGGATGGACCCGCTGGCCAACCTGTACGAATGGGGGCCGAAGGTGCGGCCGGAAAACTGCGTTCTGGTCGGGGTGCGCGACGTGGACATGGCCGAAAAGGAAAACATCCGGCGGACAGGGATGGTGGTGTTTACCATGCGCGACATCGACGAGCGCGGCATGCGCACGGTGATGGAAGAGGCGCTGCGCATCGCCGGACGCGGCACGGTGGGCTATCACATTTCGCTGGACATGGATTGGGTGGACCCGGAGGACGCGCCCGGAGTGGGGACACGGGTGCCAGGCGGGGCAACGTATCGCGAGGCGCACCTGGCGATGGAGATCATCGCCGACCACGGACGGATGACGTCGATGGATATTGTCGAGGTGAATCCGGTGATCGACGAATACAACCGCACGGCGGAACTGGCGGTGGAGCTGGCGAGCTCGGCGTTCGGGAAGAAAATATTGTAGGGACGCGGGGCGGCGAAGCTCAACGCACCGGGGCTATTTTTGCACTGCGTCGCTGGCCGGTTCGCGTTGCGCCAGCAGAATGCGTTTTACCTGGTTGCGATCCAGGGTTTGCAGATTGCCCACCATGCGAACCACAACGGAGGTTGCGTCCATGGACTCGACGTCCGCAGTCAGAGTGCTTCCGTCGCGCATTTCCACGGTGTCGTGGGCAAGCGCGCCCAGTTCGTAGCTTACAGTCCCGCCGGAGACGTCGTCTGGTCCGAACTCGACCGGAAACGAGCCGCTGTTGTAGCCCTCGCGGTTGAACTGCAACAGGTGTTTGCCGAGGGCGAATTCCACCTGCTTTGGTGTCTCTCCGGCGTCCACCCCATCCACTTTCAGCTTGGCGCCGGAAGGAACTGAATAGACCGTCAGCCGAATCTTTTTTGGCGGCGCCACGGGCCCAAGTTCATTGGGAACGCGGTTGGCCACGATCTTCAACGTAACCGGCTGGGCCCCGGTCACCTGGAAGGTGAGGGAGAATCGGACCATTTCTCCCGCCCCGAGATGATTCAGATTGATATAGCCGTCGCCAATCCGCATATTGTCCTTGGCGAAGAAAAAGGCGTCGAACGAAGCCTCAGGAATTGGTTTGTTCCACAGACTTTTAGCAGTGACATCCACGGAGTACAAGCTCAGGCTGCCCGCCGAGCTCATTTTGACGAACTTGCCGAAGGTAAATCGCACGACCGGATGCTCGTCGTTCGGCCACAGAATCGTCATCGCCGGTGTTTCCCTGGCCTGGGCCGCGCGTGCGAACAATAAGAGCAATGGCAGTAAGCGTTTCACGCAGGTTTTCTCCCCGCTGCTTAGAATCTTGAAAAGCGGCAGCTTCCGGCAGATGTACAACGCACCTTTTGGGTCCATTTGGCAGCAATATTCTCGCCGCTGGCGGGTTGGGTGCAACGTAAATCCCGCGAAACCTTATAATAAATGCAGAGACACAAGGAAGCCCCACGCTTATGACAGTGAAGAAACTCCGTATTGGCGTTCTTTTTGGCGGACGCAGCGGCGAGCACGAAGTCTCGCTATTGTCCGCCGCATCGGTCATGCAGGCACTTGACCGCATGAAATACGATGTTGTTCCCATCGGCATTACCAAGCATGGGCAATGGCTTACCGACCTGCACGCCGAACAGTTGATCAAGGGCGAGTTTGTCGAAGCTCCGCGCAGCAAGAGCGCGCGCGCGGGCGATGCCGGGGCGGCGATGCTGGCCAAGGGCGAGTCCGTGCTTGCGCCTCCGCTGCCTTCGGCGGATTCGCTGGTGCCCTTTGAGACGCCGCGCAATCACGAAGCTCCGCGGGCGATCAGCGTGGACGTGATTTTTCCCGTGCTGCACGGCACCTTTGGCGAAGATGGGACCATGCAGGGACTGCTGGAACTGGCGGACATTGCCTACGTTGGCTCGGGCGTGCTGGGGTCGGCGGCGGGCATGGACAAAGACGTGATGAAACGGCTGTTCTGCGACTCACGCCTGCCCCTGGTAAAGCACTTGACGGTGCTGCGCTCGGAGTGGGAGCGACAGCCGAAGAAGGTTGAGAAGGCGGTGGACTCGGCGCTGAAATACCCGGTGTTTGTGAAGCCGGCGAACCTGGGCAGTTCGGTGGGCATCAGCAAAGCGCACGACGTGAACGAGCTGACGGCGGGCATGAACGAGGCGGCGCGCTTCGACCGCAAGATCGTCATCGAGCAGGGTGTGGGCGGCAAGCGCCACAAGGCGCGCGAGATTGAGTGCGCGGTGCTGGGCAACGACCAGCCCATCGCTTCCATCTGCGGCGAAGTGATTCCGGCCAAAGAGTTTTACGACTACAACGCCAAGTACTTTGACTCCGGCTCCGAGTTGCTGATTCCCGCCCGGCTGGATCATACCCAGGTGCGGCAGATTCAGGAGATGGCGATCCGCGCCTTCCAGAGCGTGGAGTGCTCGGGACTGGCGCGCGTGGATTTCCTGATGGACCCGGTGACGGGACACTTCTATCTCAACGAGGTGAATACCATGCCTGGCTTCACGGCCATCAGCATGTATCCCAAGCTGTGGGCCGCGACCGGCATTGAGTATCCCGCGCTGCTGGACCGGCTGATCCAACTGGCGCTGGAGCGCCACGCGGACAAGAAGCGCAACCAATATTCGAAAGACTAGGCCGCGCCGGTTTGGTGGCGTCCCGGTTCAAGGCTTGGGCGATGAGCCGGCGCCAGGCGTTGAAACCTTGCGGCGCGGAACTTTTCTTCCCTCCATTGCGTAAAGCTCAGTGGGTGGCCCCGTGCCGCCGCAGGGAGGCAGTTTTCCGATGAAGCTCAATCTGTTGTGCATCCTTGTGGTGATCCTGGGGGCGGTTTCGGCGTCTGCCGAGGAGTGGAAGCGCGACTTCAGCGTCGGCCCGCATCCCCAACTGCGGGTGCGAACCAATGACGCACACGTCGAAGTGCGCGGCGCTGCCGGCAACACGATTTCGGCGCGGGTCGCAGCCGACGGCTGGCGCATTGGCCCCGGCGAACTTTCGGTGACGGCGCAGCAGACGGGCGACGCCATCTCCCTGCAGGTGAAGACACCGGACCGGCATATTCACTTCAACTTCGGCAACCGCTCGATCCACATCGAAATCAGCGTGCCGCAGGGCACGGCGCTGGACCTTTCCTCCTCCGATGGCTCAGTGCAGGTGTCCGGCGTGAAGGGCGAGGCGCGGCTGGTTACCGCGGACGGCTCGATCCACGTGGACAACTTCGATGGCGCGCTGCATGGGCACACCTCGGATGGCTCCATCCAGGCCACGGGGCGGTTTGACCTGCTGGACCTGAGCAGCAGCGATGGCAGCATTACCGCCAACTTGTGGAAAGGCTCGCACATGAATGGCGACTGGAGCATGCGCACGGCCGACGGCTCGATTACGCTGCGGGTGGCCGAGGATTTTTCCGCTTTTCTCGACGCCTGGACCAGCGATGGCCACATCGATCTGCAGCTTCCGGTTGAGATCAGCGGGCGGGTGGAGGAAAAGCGCGTTCGCGGCAAGCTGCGCGGCGGCGGGCCGACGTTGCAGATCCACACCTCGGATGGCAGCATCACCTTGCGGCCGCTGTAGCGGAGTTCTCCCGGGAGCGGCGGCGCACGTCCAAGGGCTTGCATCCTGTTTTCAGGGGCATTAAACTAACTAACCAGTTAGTTACTTATGACGGTTCCCAGACCCAAACCGGCGGCGCCGAGGGCGCACAACGCGGCGGCCAGCCGCCGCTCGATTCTCCAGCACGCCATCGCCGAGTTTGCGATCCAGGGCGTGGCGGGAGCGCGCACGGCCGCCATTGCCGAGGCTGCCGGGGTCAACAAGGCCCTGCTTTATTACTACTTCAAGAACAAAGAGAGCCTGTATTCCGCCGCGCTGCACGAGGTCTTCAGCGGGCTGGTGGAGGACGTGCTGCCGATGCTCGAAGGCAGGCTCAGGCCGGGCGAAAAGCTGCTGCGCTTTACCCGGGCGCACTTTGAATACCTCATCCATCATCCTCACTATCCGCGGCTCATCCAGCAGGAGCTGTCGCGGGCACGTAACACCGGCGAGCCCTCGAGCGACTTTCGCGCGATCAGCACGGCGCATTTCATTCCCCTTGAACGCGCCGGGTTGCGGGCGATCGAGGAGGGTATCGCGTGCGGCGAATTCCGCAAGGTGGAAGGCGGCAGCGCGCTGAGCACGATGCTGGGGGTAAACGTTTTCTACTTTATTTCCGCGCCCATCATGCGGATGGTTCGCGGCAACGACCCTTTTTCTCCGCCGTGCATTCGCCGGCATATCGCCATGTCGCTGGACTTCATCGGCGCGTGGCTGTTCATGGATCGCAGCTACGGGATCAGGCTGGCGAAAAAGATCGCCGCCGCGCCCTCGGCCCTGCCGCGCCAGGCAGGCGGCGGGCGTTCGGGCAAAACCGGGGGCGCCGTCCGGCAGGCGGACGCGTTACCGGCGGGCCACGGTGCCGGAGCGAGCGAACGAAAGCGAGCCAGCGATGAATGCTAAGTACCGTGTCTTCGCCCTGCTGGGAGTGGTTTTTCTGCTGGCGCTGGGCTTTTACTTCTTCTCCACCGGCGGCACCTCCGACGCGGTCCTGATCGGCACCGTCGATGCCAACCAGGTGATTGTGAGCAGCAAGGTTGCGGGACGCATCGAGCGGCTAGCGGTGGACGAGGGACAGAGCGTGAAGCAGGGCGAGTTGATCGCACAGATCGACAACGCGGACCTGATCGCCGAGCGTGATTCGGCGCAGGCAACCCTGGACGGCCTGCGTTCCCAGGTTCGCCAGAGCAGCGAAAGCTACGACAGCACGCACGGCGAGACGGACGCGCAGGTGAACAACGCGGCTGCCTCGCTGCAAGCCGCCCAGGCTGCGCTGGAGGAAAGCGAAGCCACCGAGCGGCAGCAGTCGCACGACACCCGGCGCACGGTGGCGCTGGCCGCGCAGGGCATCGTGAGCCAGCAGGACCGCGACCACGCCGAGCAGACACTGCTGGCCAACCAGGCCCGGGTCCGCGCCAATCGCGAGCAGGTGATTGCCGCCCAGGCGACCTTGAACACCATGCGGGCGCGCATCAACCAGGCGGCGGCGGCGCACAGCAACATTGCCGCCACCGAGGGCCAGATGGCTGCAGCCAGCGCCAAACTGGCCGAAGCCGAAGTGCGCGTGGGCTACACCCGCATTGGGGCGCCGGTGGACGGCGTGGTCAGCGTGCGCGCCGCGCGCGAAGGCGAAGTGGTGAGCGTGGGCACGCCGATCATCACCATCGTCGATCTCACCCAAACCTGGGTCTATGCGGCCATTCCCGAGACCGAGGCGCAGGCGGTGAAACTGGACGACACGCTGGCGGTGCGCATGCCTGGCGGCGAACGGGTGATGGGCAGGGTCATCGCCAAAGCCGCCGAAGCCGATTTTGCCACCCAGCGGGATTACAGCCGCACCAAGCGCGACATCCGCACGGTGCGGTTAAAACTGCTCATCGACAACCCGCGCGAAACCTACGTTCCCGGCATGACCGCCGAAGTTCTACTGCCGCAGCGCCTTTTGAAGGGCAAGTAACGGAGCCTGGGATGAACCTATTGAGCCGCGGCAAGGGGCCGCACGCCGAACACGTTGGGCAGGCCATCGCGGTCGAAAAGATTGTCAAGAAATTTGGCGACTTCGAGGCCGTGAAAGGGGTCACGTTCGACGTGAAGGACGGAGAAATCTTCGGCCTGCTGGGGCCTAACGGCGCCGGCAAAAGCACGCTTATCCGCATGATGACGACGCTGATGCCGATCACCAGCGGCAAGGCTTACATTGCCGGCTACGACGTGAGCGAAAATGCCGACGCGGCGCGCCGCACGATGGGCGTGATCCCGCAGGCCATGACCAGCGACATCGATCTCACGGTGGCCGAGAATATGAGTATTTACGCCAAACTCTACGGGGTGCCGCGGGCCGAACGCGAGCGCAACATCCGGGAACTGCTGGAAGCCGTGGACCTGACGAAGTGGCGGGACGCGCAGGTGAAGACCCTGTCGGGCGGAATGCGCCGCCGGGCCGAGATTGCGCGCGGCCTGGTGCACAATCCGCGCATTTTCTTTCTGGACGAGCCCACCACCGGACTCGATCCGGTTTCCCGCGTCGCCGTCTGGGAGATGCTGAACACGCTCAAGAGCCGCCGCCAGCTTACGATCCTGATCACCACGCACTACATGGATGAAGCCGACCGGCTGTGCGACCGCATCGCCATTGTTGACCACGGCACCCTGGTTGCGCTGGATACGCCGATGGCGCTGAAAAACAGTATTCCGGGCAACAACGTGGTCGAGGCCCAGTTCGTAAAACCGCCTGCGGGATGGAGCGATCAGCTCCACCGGTTGACCGGGGTGGAGAGCGTGCAGGACGAGGGCGGCGACATGTTCCGGGTGCTGACCTCGACCGGCTCGCAGACGACGACCGGACTGGTCGAGCTGGCGGTGCGGGCCGGAGTCGAGATCAAAACTCTCACGGTGCAGAATACTTCGCTGGACGATGTGTTCGTGCACTACACCGGCCGGCAGCTTCGGGACGAGCAGGTCAAGGCTTTCGGCTACGTGATGCCGCCGCGCCCGGGAATGCAGCCATGAACAGAATGCTAGCCATCGTCGAGCGCGAGATGCGCAAGTTTTTCCGCTCGCCCACACTCATGGTTACGGCCATGATCATGCCCCTAGTGCAGCTGATCATTCTCGGCAACGCGTTCGGCGGAAAGATTCGCGACGCGCGGATGGGAATTGTCGATGAGGATCACGGCCCGCAGGCAGTGCGCATCGTCGAGGCCTTCCGCTCGGTGCATTCGAACATCCGCACCTTCGCCGCCCTCCCTTACACGGACGAAGTGCGCGCCCGCGAGGATGTGCGGCAGGGACGGCTGGAAGGCGCGCTGATCATTCCGCCGCAGTTTTCGCGGCGCTTCTATGCGGGAGAAAATCCCCAGCTTGGCATGGTGGTGGATAACAGCGACCAGTTCATGGCCACGTCACTGCAGGATGAGATGCAGTCGCTGGTTAACGCCCTGAACCTGCCCGACGCCAGCGCCACGCGCGTCACCAACAGCGTTGCCCTGGAGATCATCGAGCTCTACCCCTACGTGGAATATTTGAAGTACCTGCTGCCTGGCTCGATCACCCTGGCCATGTTCGTCTCGGTGATGATTGGCGGCGGCATGCTGTATATCGATGACAAGGCGCGGGGCGTGCACGAGGGTTACCTGGTGACGCCGATCACACGCCTGGAGATGGTCCTGGGACTGAACCTGGCGGGCGCCATGAAAGCGGTGATGGCCGGGTGCACGCTCACGGTTCTGGGTTCGCTGATTGCCGGGTTGGGCACGTCGTTTCAGCCGGAGCGGGTTCTGCAATGGTTTCTGCTGATCTGCGCCACGTCGTTTGCGTTCAACGGCATGATGTTCCTGCTGATGGTGCGGGTGGAAGACCCGCTGGTGCCGCGCGCCATGTTCGGCATTCTGAACACCCTGCTTTACTTTCCCAGCGGGGCCATCTATCCGGTGCAGGCGTTCCCCAAGTGGCTGCGCGTGATCTCCTACGTGGACCCATTCAGCTTTGCCGTGCACGGGCTGAAGGCCACACTGCTCAAACAGGCGTCATGGGCAGCCGTATCGCAGGACCTGCTCTACCTGTCGCTGTTCGGCCTGGTTAGCCTGACGTTTTCGGTGCTGCTGTTCAAGCGCACGCTGTAGGCGCAGCTCGAACCGGGGGCGGGATCGCGCACGGGAACATTGCCAAGTCAAGCCGGCCCGGGCTATCTTGCCAACAGGCAAATTTCCTGGGAGTGGGCGCATGCGAAACCTGATTCTTGTCCTTCTGCTGATTGCCGTCGTGGGCATTGCCGCTCTGGAGTACCGGAAAATCAGCGCGCCGGTTCCGGCCACGCAAGCCTTTGTCGGAAGCTGGCGGCTGGTTTCGTCGGTGGAACTGGCTCCCGACGGCAATCAGCGTCCGTACGGGTTTGGCCCGCACGCCCAGGGCTACCTGATGTACGACGCCACGGGACATGTCTGCGCCCAGGTGAGTGATCCCGACCGCCAGCGCTGGGCCGATCCGGAGCATCCCAGCACGCTGGAACTGGCCGCCGCCTACGATGGCTTTGGCGGATATTGCGGAACCTACACGGTCAACGAGCGGACGCACACGGCCGCCCATATCCCGGAAGTCTCGCTCAATCCCAACCTTGTTGCCCAGCCGCAGCCGCGCAGCTACCGCTTTGAAGACGGCAAGCTGATCTATTACGGGACGGAGAAGCTGGACACAGGCGGCGAAAGCCACTGGACGATGACCTGGGAACGGCTGAAGTAGCTGCGGACGGATGGGCGGGAATGAATGCGCTGCCAGCGTTCTAATCTCCGAAGCGTTGCATTTGCTGCCAAACCTGGCGCACCCGCGCTTTGACCTCGTCTTTCCGGCCGCTGTTGTCGATGACGAAGTCGGCGAGCTTCACCTTTTCCTCTTCCGGCATCTGCGCCGCCATGCGCCGCTGAACCTCGTCGCGCGCGGCTTGCGGGCTGATGCCGGTGCGTTTGGCGAAGCGCGCAATCTTCTGCTCCAGGGTGCAGGTGACCACGATGAGGCGGTCGAAACGCGCCAGGCCTCCCGCCTCGATGAGCAGCGCCGCTTCGCAGATGGCCACCGCCGCGGGATCGGATTCGCCGGTCTTGCGCATCCAGTCATTTTCAAAGGCCAGCACCGCCGGATGCACGATTGCGTTCAACTCGGCAATGCGAGCCGGGAAGGCCGCGGCGGCAAGGCGCGGACGCAGAATGGTTCCATCGGCGGCCAGAATGCCGGGGCCGAAGGCGGCGACAATGCGGGGATAAAGCGGCGAGCCTGGGGTCATCAACTGGTGGGCCACCAAGTCGGCTCGCAGGGTGTGGGCGCCGAGGGAGGCGAAGATTCCGAGCACGGTTGTTTTGCCGCTGGCGATTCCGCCGGTAAGTCCTACCTTGAGCATGCGAACAGTTTCAGGCTTAGGAGGACGGAGCGCAAGATAAAGCAACTTCACTAATCCCTTCCCGCGAGGGCAGGGTGGTGCACAACGTTTTGCTTCGATTCAGGTTGAAGTCTCGAAGACACGAGAGCCGCTCCAGGGTCGTAGCCGGCTGCTGGCGTCGTTTGACACCGCACGGGATGGGTCGTTATCCTTGTAATCTGTCCTGAGGAGTGTTTCCCGCCAGGAGTAGGGGTGTGGTTTCGGCTCAAGTTGGAGCTGTAGAATCCCTTGCGTCTCATTCGCTTACAGGCGAAGTGGTGCGGTTGTGACCGGCCAGGCTGGGCTTCGGGAGCATGTGTGGCATCATGAAGATTCGCATTCAAGACCTGGAATTCCGCAACCTGGAGTTTGAGCTTCAATTCCAGCCCGGAGAAATTGATTTTGGCTCTGAGGTGCGGCAGGTTGGCGTGCTGGGAACCGAGGGGCACGCCGAACTGATTCGTGAACACCACGGCGGACATGCATCGATTGACGATATCCGCCTGGTAGGCAAGCTGGATGGGCGGATCGAAGTGTGTTGCGCCCGCTGCCTGGAGCCGGTTGAGATTGCGGTGTCGCGTTCCTTCGACCTGCTATACCGCCCGATGACGGCGGAAAAAGCCGGCGAAGAGGTCGCCATCCACGAGGCCGAGACCGAGATTGGCTATTACTCGGGCGAGGGCATGGATCTGGAAGATTCACTGCGCGAGCAGATTCTGCTGGCAGTGCCCATCAAGACGCTTTGCCGTTACGATTGCAAGGGCCTGTGCGCAACCTGCGGAGTGAATCGCAACCTGCAGCTTTGCGATTGCGCCCAGGCCAAGCCGGATCCCCGCTGGGCGGCGCTGGCCGACTTGAAGAGCAAATTGCAGTAGCGCCTACGGGCGAATTTGAGTTTGCGGCCCCCATTGGCGGCCGCAGTGGAATGGAAAGGTAGTCGATCATGGCAAATCCTAAACGGCGACACTCTAAGCAGCGTACGGCACTCCGTCGCTCTCACGACCACCTCACCGCACGCTCGATCAGCGAGTGCCCGAACTGTCACGAGGCCAAGCTGCCACACCGCGCCTGCGCCAAATGCGGCTATTACAAAGGCCGTGAAATTGTTGAGGTCGAAAAGGCCAAGTAGGCCTCACTTGGCGAAGATGTCAATTACCATCGCGGTCGATGCCATGGGTGCGGACCGTGCCCCCAAGCCGGAAATAGAGGGCGCGATTCTTGCCACACGGCAGTGTGACGTTCGAGTGCTCCTGGTGGGGCAGCAGGACGTGGTGTGCGCCGAACTGGCCCATCATCCTGAAGCCAGCGCCTTGCCCATCGAAGTTGTCCATGCGTCCGAATTCATCACCATGGATGAAAAAGCGGCGCAGGCAGTGAAGCAGAAGCGCGACTCTTCGATGCGCGTCGGCTTGCGCCTGGTGAAAGACGGCTTGGCGAATGGCTTTGTGACGGCCGGCAACACGGGCGCCGCGATGGTTACGGCCAAGCTGGTGCTCGGGGTCATCCCGGGAGTGGATCGCCCGGCGCTTGCCACGGTGTTTCCCACGGCTGCCAACACGGCCACCATCCTGCTGGACGTGGGCGCCAACGTGGATTGCAAGCCCCAGAACCTGCAGCAGTTTGCCATCATGGGCGACGTGTACTTCCGGTCGATTTTCAGCGGACGGTTTCCGACGGCCAGCAATCCGCGCGTCGGCCTGCTCTCGGTGGGCGAGGAAGAGACCAAGGGCAACGACCTGACCCGCGACGCCTTCCAACTGATCAAGTTGCTGGCGCTGAACTTTCTGGGCAATGTGGAAGGGCGCGACCTGTACAACGGACGCGCCGACGTGATTGTCTGCGACGGATTTGTAGGCAACGTAGCGTTGAAGGTCAGCGAGGGTCTGGTGGAGGCGGTGCGCGCCATTCTGAAGGAGTCGCTGCAATCGACGATCACGCGGCAGATGGGTTTTCTGCTGTCACGCCAGGCATTCAAGGAATTCAAGAAACGTCTTGACTACTCCGAATACGGGGGCGCGCCGCTGCTCGGCCTGAAAGGCGTCGCCATCGTCAGTCATGGGTCTTCCAATGGCACGGCGATTATGAATGCGATTCGCGTTGCCTCGGAATTTGTCCGTACCGGCCTCAATCAGAAGATTGAGGAGCAGATTCGGGCGGCCAACGTTGTTGTCTCGGAAAAGGTTTAGTATTTGGAAGTGGGCCGCCGGGTGGGCTGGCCGCGCTCCAATTCAAGCGGCACAGGACTGGCGCACTATAGCAATCTTGGGGTAGACCGCAGGGAGACCGCATCGGCTTCGCGTTCAGTACGGGCATTTGCCGGACTGCCGGGCTCCCTGCCAGTAGGATTCTTGAAGGAGCATTGATGGGACACCGCATTCCCGGACTCGTCTTTCTCTTTCCCGGCCAGGGCTCGCAGGGAGCCGGAATGGGCAAGGAACTCGCCTTCAATCACCAGGCCGCCCGGCGCACCTTTGAAGAGGCTGACAACGTCCTGGGATATGGGTTGAGCAAGCTCTGCTTTGAGGGCCCGGACGACCAGCTCCGCTTGACCGAAATCACCCAGCCTGCGATTCTCACGGTCTCCGTTGCTGCCGCCCGCGTTTTGGCCGAAGCCGGCATTGAGCCCAGCTTTGCGGCGGGGCATTCGCTGGGCGAATACTCCGCCCACGTTGCCGCCGGAACTCTCCCGTTTGCCGACGCATTGCGCACGGTTCGCAGCCGCGGCAAGTACATGCAGGAGGCAGTGCCGGTCGGGGTTGGAGCCATGGCCGCGATTCTGAACCTCGGCATCGATGCCATCCGCGAGTGCTGCGCGATGGCCATCGCGGAATATCCCGGGCAGGTCTGCGAGCCGGCCAACATCAATTCGCCCGGCCAGGTTGTCATCAGCGGCTCCAGGGCAACCGTGGAGCGCGCCGCCGAACTCTGCAAGCACAAGGGCGCCAAGCGCGCCGTGATGCTTCCGGTGAGCGCACCGTTCCATTGCTCATTGATGCAGCCCGCGCAGGATCGCCTTGCCGCTGACCTGCGTGCGCTCAGGTTTGACCCGCCGGAGATTCCGGTGATGTGTAACATTGAAGCCGCGGAGGTTAGCGATGGCGCCAAGGCGTGCGACACGTTGATCCGCCAGGTGACCGGCACGGTGCAGTGGGAAGGTTCCATGCGTGCCCTGATCGCGCAGGGCGCGACCCAGTTCCTCGAAGCCGGTCCCGGTTCGGTCCTCACCGGACTGCTTCGCCAGATTGACAAATCCCAGGCCTGCATCAACGTCGAAAACGAATCGACGCTGCAGAAGGCCAAGGCGCTGTTCGCCAAGTAGAGACGATTTTCCGGCTTCCCGGCGCGCGCATGGCGCAGCTGGGACGGCTGCTTTCTTTGTCGCAACTGCCCTGTTGAGGCAAAGCAAAACGGCCTGCCGCAAGGCAGGCCGTCTCACAAGATCTCCGGTCCGAACGCTATTCCACCATCTCATCGGGCGAGAATCCAAGGGTCTTATCCTTGAATTCGACCCGGACCGAGCAGAGTTTCTTGCGCTGGTTGACGCGGACGCCGATCACAACTCCACTGGCGTCGGGCCGCGGCTTTTGCGCCGCCACAATCTTGTAGCTGTTTACCGTACCCCACTCCCCGCCCGGACCCCAGTCGAGGTAAAACGCATGGAATCCATAACGGGTGTACATTTCCGGATGCTGTTTCCAGTTGGGATCGTTCATCCAGATGGCGTAGGCGGCCTCGTAATTTTTTGCCTGCAACTGGACGAAGAAATGCTCGACGCGCCGTTGCTCGGGCCAATAGCGGTTGAACCACAGCAGGGCGGCAATGGCAATTGCGGCAAGGATAACGCCGGCAATCCAGAAGCGCCGCCGCCGGGCCCCAGCTTCATCGTACGGTTGAGCGTCAAAGAGTGTGCTGGACATGATGAGCTACAAGCTAAGAACCCGGAGCCGGAAAGTCAACTCATCCGCGGCGTTCGGGGCGCCCATTTCCGAGGCTACTGCAGCGCCATGGTGCAGTTGGTGCCGCCGTTGGGATCGTACAGGACCGGATTCATGTTGTCAGAGCAGAATCCGCGATAGCCGGTGATCCCCAGCGTGATGGGCGTTCCCCAAACAGTGTAGGAGCTGATGGGAGTTCCGGATGTGTTGGTAATCTGGAAATTGTATCCACTCTTCGGGCAGATGACGGTGGTACAGCCCAGAACCCAATCCAGCACTCCCGCGTTGGCCGAGCTTGTCTGCCCGGTTTCGGGCGCCGCCAGCATGTTCAGCGTACTGGCATAGCCGGCGGTGGGATAGGTTGTAATGTAGGTGACTTGAGCCGTATTGATCGTCCGGATCGAATAGACCGCCGAGGCTTCATTGGCTGCAATCTTGCTGTGCAGAAAGCTCGGGACCGCGATCGCGGAGATGACCAGAATGATGGCTACCACGATGAGCAATTCGATAAGGGAAAATCCGCGTTCCTGCATGGAGACTCCGCACCAATGTTTTGGCAATATGTCGTTGTCGGTACAAACGGCGATATCCTGGCCATCTGCACTGAATAGCCAAGCGAAGCCTCCCGGGGAGGGATTCCAAAGTATAGCAAATATTTCAGCCTGAACAAGCGATTGTCAAAAACTTCAAGTTACCAAAGTGTAATTTTGCTGAGGCATCCGTCTAGGGCCTCTGAATCCGGCCTGGCGAACTGCGACCGGCGCCCCGGACGGCCTCTTTACGCCCGCCGCCTGCCGGGTACGCATACTTCGTGCGCGGCAAAACCCGGCACGCCGGTCCGAAACGTTCCCAGCCGTTTTCTTCCGGCCTACTTCAGGTCCTGCTCGTATGAGCTGGCAATCTGGCCGACCGCATTCTTGGGATGATCCTTGACGATCTGCTCGTAGATTACCTTAGCCTTATCGGGCTGATGCCCGGAGACGTAGATATCAGCCAGGGCGAACTGCGCAGTGGCTTTGGGAACGCTTGTCGAGGGCTTGTCGATGAGAATCTGCAGCAGGTTGATCGCATCCTGGTCGCGCTTTTCGTCGCGATAGACGGACGCCAGGGCATACTTTGCCAACGATGCCAGTTCGGCGTGGCGGCTGTTGCTGATGGCCCGCAGCTGATCTTCCGCCACCGGGTCGTTGCCCAATTCTTTTTCCGAGACTCCAGCCAGGTAGCGGGCGTATTGCCCCGATCCCGTCCAGCCGTACTTGTCGCTGATCGCGTAGAAGGCGTCTTTGGAGGCGATCAACCGCTCCTGGTCGCTATTGAAGGTGATCATGGACCCATCCTTGGGCGTTCCCACAGGGACAATGGGAGCGTTGTAGGTGACCAGGGCCTGTCCCAGCGCGTCGGACGCCTGCTGCTGACGCGAGCTGACGTACCAGAAAATGCCACCGCCGAGGACTCCCAGGATTACAACCGCGGCAACAATCTGCACGATTCCGGAGCGATGTTCGACAACCTCATGGACGGCTTCTACCGCAGACGCGGCAAACTTGTCCTGCTTCAATTCATGACGGGTATAGCGCACGGGAGATTCCTTCGCTGATGGAGAACTGTCTGAAAAACCTGATGTTATCAGCCGCCAAGGCCGAAGGTCAATGAACTGGCCCCGCGCCGGCTGCCTGGTTTTGGCGCCTCGCGCTGCCGATCCCGCGTCTGCAAGGCGTAATTCAGCAACATGGCAGGAGCGAGGAACAACGGGATGATACCGCCGCTGCAGCCTGGTTGGGCATCGCGCCCGTTGGGCAACCCGGCGCCCGATGCCAATGGGGAAGGATTGGCGGCAAGGAGTTTGTGGATTGCGACTTGGGCTCTCGACCGGCATCAGCCTTAAAATAGTTGTCCGTCGGCGCCGCTGTGAGGAAAACTAGACAGCTCGCAGCCGCAACAGGCAACATGATGATGGGTGTGCGCTCGCCTGCAAGTTAGGACGCTAGGGAATGGCTTTCACGCTGGAACTGGATGGTGTCACCAAGGCCTTCGACGAGTTTGTCGCGGTTGACAATCTCTCCTTTAATATTCCCGAAGGTGAAATCTTCGGTTTGCTCGGCCCCAACGGCGCCGGCAAAACCAGTTCGATCCGCATGATGATCGGCATCAGTGTTCCGGACTCCGGAGCGGTTCGCGTCTTTGGGCAGCCGCTGGGCCGCCGCCTGCTCGACCGGGTCGGATACCTGCCCGAAGAACGCGGCCTCTACAAAAAGATGAAGATTCTGGAGAACCTCGTCTTCCTGGCCCAGCTGAAAGGCATTGCCGTTCCGGAGGCTACGCGCCGCGCTCATGATTGGCTGGAGCGTCTGGATCTGGCGCGCTGGGGAAACTCCAAGGTGGAAGAACTCTCCAAGGGAATGCAGCAGAAGGTGCAGTTCATTGCCGCCGTGATCCACGAGCCGGACTTCATGATCCTGGACGAGCCCTTCAGCGGTCTGGATCCGGCGGGGTCCCTGGTCCTGAAGGACGTGCTGCTGGACCTGAAGAAGCAGGGCAAGACGATTCTGTTCTCCACCCATCGCATGGACACCGTGGAGCGTCTGTGCGATTCCATCTGCCTGGTGAACCAGGGGCGCAGCGTTCTGCTCGCAGTGTTGCGCGAAATCAAGGCCAGCTACGGGCACAGCAGCGTACAGCTTGAGTACGAGGGCGAACTGCCGCTGCTCACCGACCCTGCGCTGGTTGCCAGCTCCAACGACTTTGGCAACTACGTGGAGCTGCGGCTTGCCCCCGGCGCCAGTCCCCAGAAGCTTCTCGAAGTTGCCATGCGTACGGCCCGGATTCGCAAGTTTGAGTTGGTCGAGCCCTCGCTGGAGGAAATCTTCATTGACACGGTTGCATCCACCAAGGCGGTGACCCATGCGTAAAGTGTTGCTCATTATCCGGCGTGAATACCTGGTCCGGGTACGCACCAAGGCGTTCGTGATCTTCACCGTGCTGATGCCGCTGCTGATTGGAGCCGCCTTCCTGCTGCCCGGCAAGCTGATGCTGCAGAACGCGGGCACCAAGCACATTGTCATCGTGGCCGCGGACAGCGTGCTGGCCAACTCGATCAAGACCGAGCTTGCCGGTTCGCACGCCGCCGACGATGACGACGCGCCGCAGCCGGAGACGAGGAAATCCGGCAAGCCAGAATTCGATGTGAGCGTTGAAACCGTGCCCAGCGAAGATTTGCGCCGGCGGCTGACCACCCAGGTTCGCGAGGGCAAGCTCGATGGCTTTGCCTGGATCGATGCCGATGACGCTACGGCGCGCAAAGGGCTCTACTACTCGCGTAACGCCAGCGACTTCATTGAAGCTCAACTGGTCAGCCGCGCCTTCCGCCTTGCGCTTAGCGAGCGCGAGCTTGCCGGCCACGGATTTTCCGCGGCGGAAGCCAAGACGCTGCTCGGCCCGGTTTCTGTCGACACCGTGCGCATTGATAAAGAAGGGGCCAACAAGTCCAACGGCCTTGGAGCCTTTCTGCTTCCCTACTTTCTGCTGATTGCAATCTATGCGACCGTGCTCATCTATGGCGTGTACGTGATGCGTTCGGTGATCGAGGAAAAATCCTCGCGCGTGATCGAAGTCCTGCTTGGCTCGGTTACTCCCATGCAACTGATGGCGGGCAAAATCATCGGGGTCGGCGCCGTCGGCCTCACCCAGATCGGCATCTGGGCCGCGGCGGGAGCCATTCTGGGGACGGGAAGCTTTGCCATGGCCCGGCAGCTCCTGGGAAACAGCCTGAAAGACGCTCACCTTTCCACCGCAGCGATGGTGTTGTTTCCGGTTTTTTTCCTGCTCGGCTATGCCACCTATGCCTGCCTCTATGCGGCCATTGGAGCCATGTGCAACAGCGACGATGAAGCGCAGCAATTGCAGTTTCCGGTGACCCTGCCCCTGATTCTCTGCATGATCTGCGCGATGGCGATCATCCGCGATCCCAACACCCCGCTGGCCTTCTGGCTCTCGATGTTTCCCTTGACCTCGCCGATCATCATGTATGTGCGGGTTTCGGTCAGTTCGCCGCCAACCTGGCAGATTGCAGCTTCGATCGCCATTAGCCTGGCTTCGCTGTACGGCCTAGTGTGGCTCACCTCGCGGATCTACCGGGTCGGCATCCTGATGTATGGCAAGCGCCCGACCCTGCCGGAGATTCTGAAGTGGGTCGGCTACGCCTGAGCGGCGGCTGTAACAAAACTCTGCCGCCTGCTAACGGTGCAGTAACGCGAGGCGGTTATACTGGGCGTCGTGCAATTCCGCTTCCGGGGTACGCTATGACCCGACTTCAACTGGCATCTCTGGCCTTTGCGCTCACCGTTCTCACCCTGCCGCTAACGGCGCAGCAGCCGCCTGACCTGGAAGTACGACTGCGTTCGGCGACCGGCTCCGGCCGGTTCCAGGTGGGCCAGGTGATTGCGCTGGAAGCCGTGTTCTCCAGCACGGCGCCGAAACGCTACCTTGAGCCCTGCGAGCTGTTCAGCCAGCGCAAGTTTGGATATGCGCTGTGCCGCTTCAGCAATCCGTGGGACTTCAGCATTACGCCTGACAAGGGATGGGTGGACTTTAGCAAAGAACCTCGAGTTCATCCGCTCACCACGGGCGGTCCGGCGGTCGAAGTCCCAGACCGTGACCTGACGGCGCGGCCCGCGGTGTTTGCCTATGAGTTGACCAACCGGTTCCGCTTCGACACGCCCGGCGAGTATCGGGTGCGCTTCTCTACGGAAGTTGCGCTCGATGATGAATCCACGCCGCGACGGCAGCCGTTGGATGCGATCGACCCGGAACTCAAGCCACACACGTTCCCGATCGTGCGCGAGATTGTGTTGCAGATTGTTCCGGCCGACCCGAAGTGGCAGAAAGAGGTCATCCGCAAAGGTTACGAGGCGATCAGCGGGCCGAGTCCGCGCTCCACCGATCCGCCCTCGCCGGAACTGGTGCAACACCAGCGGGACGCGCAGGGTCTTTGCATCCTCGGTACGCCGGAGGCCGCGCGCGTGCTGGCCGGATTGCTGGCGCGCGGACACCGGGAGGTACAAGAGTGCATGGAACACTCTCCCAGCGCAGCCGCCGCAATCGAGGAAATGGAGCGGCTTCTTGTCGATCCCGATGTCGGCGTGAGCCGGGAGTTCTTTTCCGAACTTGTCGACCTCCAGTTCCGGGAAGATACCCGGACCCGGGGCGAAGGCAACCGTTCCATGCCGCGATTACGGCCACGCGAGTGGGACCGGCTGGCAGCAGCCCTGGGGCAAAAACACGACGACGCGGTGGTGGAGTGCCTTTTTACGCTGTTGTGGAACTCTCTGGGTAGCGAGAACTGGCCGGTTCCCGGGCCGGTGATTGCCGGGGTGGTCACCAATTGGGACCGCATCCCCGTGCAGCGGCAGGAGTGGATATTGAGGAGTGGCTGGGGCCGGGTGCGCTCTCCGCTGATGCTTCCGTTGGTACGCCGCCTCGCCAGGGCCGGCAATCAGCAGGCGCTTTTGCGATGGCAGGAACTGGACCCAGCGGCGGCCGGGGCTTCCGCGGACAAGGAAGCGCCGCTCCCGGCAACGGCTCCGAGTGCTGCTCCTTCGCGCTAGAACGCAGGGGGTGGGGGAGAGAGCTCGCAAGCATGAGTGACGACCGCCCGGCTTCGCAACCCGCCCGGCGCGGCACCGCCCGCGAAGTCCTAGGTGCCTTCCTTCGTCTTGGCTGCCTCAGCTTCGGCGGACCGGTTGCGCACCTGGGCTACTTCCATGCGGAATTCGTTCAACGCCGTCAATGGTGCGACGAAGAGACCTTTGCCGAAATCGCCGCCATCGCCCAGGCGATGCCGGGTCCGGCGAGCAGCCAGGTTGGATTCACCCTCGGGTTGCTGCGCGCTGGATGGAAGGGCGGCGCCGCTGCCTGGCTTGGGTTCACCATGCCTTCGGCGCTGCTGATGCTGGGGTTCGCCTTCGGCCACATGCTTCTCACGGGCAGGCTCGGATTCGGCGCAGTCCACGGCCTGCAACTGGTAGCGGTGGCCGTGGTCGCCCAGGCGATTCTCTCCATGCGCAAGTCGCTTGCGCCGGACGCAGCACGCATGGCCTTGGCGCTGCTGGCGGCGGCCATCGCCTGGTTTGCTCCAGCGGCGGCCGGCACCGTGCTGGCGATTGCTGCCGGAGCGCTGCTGGGCGGCTTGTTGCCGCGGGTTGCGCAACGGCCCGTAACTCCTGCGCTCCAGTTCGGAATTCCGAAGCTGGCCGGCGCGCTCGCCGCCGCCTTGTTTCTAATCCTGCTGCTACTGCCCGCCGCCGCAGGGTTCACACGGTTCCGCGCCATCGCTGTCTTTAGCGCCTTCTATCGTACCGGGGCACTGGTCTTTGGCGGAGGCCACGTGGTCCTACCACTGCTGGAAAACGGGGTGGTCGCCCGCGGTTGGGTCGATCAACAGGCGTTTCTTTCCGGATACGGAGCCGCGCAGGCGCTTCCCGGTCCGCTGTTCACCTTTGCCGCCTACCTTGGCGCGGTCATCGGGTCCACGGCCGATCCCATCATGCTCGCCGCCCTTGCGCTGATTGCAATTTTTCTTCCGGGGATTCTCCTGATCGTCGCCGTGCTGCCTTTCTGGAACAGCCTGCGCCGCCGTCCCTGGATCCAGAGCTGTCTCCTCGGAGTGAATGCCTCGGTTGTCGGAGTTCTCATCGCAGCACTGATTCGCCCCGTGTGGAGCAGCGCTGTGCACACGGCATTCGATCTCGTCCTGGTCCTGTCCGCCTTTGCACTGCTGGTGCGCTGGAAGGCTCCTCCCTGGACCATTGTCGCCGGGGTCGCATCGGTCTGCGCCGCTGCATCCGTTTTCCGCCAGTAAGGCGATGCGTTGCGCTGGAGAGGCGAGATGACTTGGGAAGGCCGTGCTGGACGGCCCTCACCGAAAGGAGCGGAATTGCGCGCTGGGTGCGCACAATAACGATGGCTGATTTCCTTGCCATGTACTAAAATGACGGTTCTCCATCGGAGTTCCAGCGCTGTGCTGGCGCTTTTTCTTTGCATATTGGCATGGATGATTCGCACCAGGGCGCCACGACGAGCGATGCGCGCGGGGGAAGCCACCGGATGTCCAGTTTGAAACAAACCGTGCCAGCCTCCCGCAGCCGCAAGCTGCCGAGCGCGATTTACTTCGAGGCCGATGCCTTGGCGCGCGCCGCGGTGATGGAGTGCAGGCGCATTCCGCACTGGAGTTTTGAAGCGTCGGAGCCGTGCCGGCTGGACGGGGAGAACGTTTTCGTCGTGGCCGATGCGCAGTTGTTCATGCAGCACATCAAGCGCTTGCGCGCGCCCAATGTGAGGGTGATCGCGCTGTGCGACGAGCGCTTTTGCGATACCCGCCTCGACAGCACGGTCTACGCCTATCTTCCAGCCACCGCTTCTGTGGCGCTGCTGGAGCGCATGTTCGACAACGCCATCGATCACATGCACCTGGTGCAGACGCGCAGGGAAGCCAACGACAAGCTGGCGCTGGCAAACTCCGAGATTTACGAGCTGAACCACATTGGAGCGGCGCTGAGCGCCGAACACGACACCCGCGCGCTGCTGGAATTGATTCTCACCAAGTGCCGCGAGATCACGCGCGCCGACGCCGGATCGGTTTACCTGGTCGAAGAAGAACCACCTGGAGAGGAGCGGCGGCCAGCCTCTGGCCCTGGCAAGCCCAGGAAACGTCTGCGCTTCAAGCTGGCGCAGAATGATACCGTCCAGGTGCCTTTCCGCGAAAGCGTGCTGCCGGTCAATGAGACCTCCATTGCCGGCTACGTGGCCGAGCACGGCAGCGTGGTGATGATTGAAGACGCTTACGAGCTGGAGAGCTGGGTTCCATATTCGATCAACAAGCAGTTCGATCTCGACTCCGGATACCGCACGAAATCGATTCTTGCGGTGGCGATGATGAATCCGAAGAAGGAGATTGCAGGAGTGGTGCAGCTCATCAACGCCAAGCGCAACTGGCGGGCCCGTCTGGATACGGCAAAGGACATTGAAAACGAGGTGGTGCCGTTTTCGACGCGGCAGATGGAAATTGTTTCGTCCCTGGCCAGCCAGGCCGCTGTTGCCTATGAGAACAGCCACCTTTACGAAAACATTCAGCGCCTTTTCGAGGGGTTTGTAAAAGCCTCGATCAGCGCCATTGAACAACGCGACCCGACCGCTTCCGGCCACTCCTTCCGGGTGGCGAACCTGACGGTCGCCATGGCCGAGGCGGTCAATTGCGACCACACGTATTATCCCAACATGAGGTTCAGCGAGTCTGAAATGAAAGAGATCCGCTACGCCTCTCTACTGCATGACTTCGGCAAGGTCGGGGTGCGCGAAGAGGTGCTGATCAAGGCCCGCAAGCTGTATCCCGAGCAGATGGAAATGCTCGGCTGCCGTTTTGATTTCGCGCGCCGCACCCTGCAGGCCGAGAGCGGCGAACGCAAACTGGCGTACTTTCTGGAAAAGGGCCGCGAGGAATTTCTGCGGGAGTTGCCGCGCTTTGACCGCGAGTTGGCGGAACAGTTGAGGGAACTGGATAATTATGCCGAGTTTATCCGCATCTCCAACGAGCCGTCGTTGCTGCCGGAGGGAACGTTTGCAATGTTCGCCGAGATGGCCGAGAGGAAGTTTCGCGACTGGAACGGAGTGCTACGCCCGCTGGTGACGCCGGAAGAGGTGCGGATGCTGTCTATCCGCCAGGGTTCGCTGGATGACAGCGAGCGCAGGGAAGTTGAATCGCACGTGGATCGCACTTATAGATTTCTTAAGCAGATTCCGTGGACAAAGGAGATACGCAACATTCCTGAAATTGCCCGCGGCCACCACGAGAAACTGAATGGCCAGGGATATCCCGGTGGGCTGGAAGCGATGGACATTCCGCTGCCGACGCGGTTGATGACGATTGCGGATATCTTTGACGCGCTGGCCGCGGCCGACCGCCCGTACAAGGAATCGGTTTCCGTCGAGAGCGCGCTGGAGATCCTGGGGCAGATGGCGGAGAACGGTGAGATCGACGCGCAGGTGTACTCCCTTTTTGTGCAGGCAAAGGTTTACGAGCGCTGGAAGACGGACTGTTTCGAGTACTAGGAATGCGATCGCCGTCAAGGCCCGGTGCCTTGCAGGCATCTGTTACTGCGGCGCCGGGTCAGGACTTTGGCGGGGAGTGACGGCTGGACGAAGCCTTAAGCCTGCGCAAGAAGCATGGAAAAAGACGGCGCGACGAGCTCTCAGAAAATTATTCAACATAGCTGTTTACGCTGTGTTCCCAAGGGTTTCCGGCGGATGGTAGCAGGATGCTTGAGTGGGGGGCGCTTGCCAGCGGCTGGCTTGTTTGTTAAAACATAAAGAGCAAGTCACGGCGCTAGAGGCGCTGGCGCGGCGCAGGCCGTGTTTGGATATTTTGGAACCCCCCAGTCTGGTGTAGACCATTTTGCCTGCGAGCGGATGCTTGCAGCGCACCGCATCAATTGACTCAAACCTTCAAGCCGACCAGCGACGGCAGCGTGGCTGCGATAACTGCTGGCGGCAGGTTTTTACGATGTGGCAAGAACGGGATACAACTGCGAACTCAATGTGCGGCCGCCAAGAGATTTTGAAAACGGCCAAGCGGTGTGGGTTGCAAAGTACGAGCAGGTTTGATACATTCTTTCAAGTGGCAACCGGGCTGAGGAATGGGCCGGTTGCGGGATCCACTTGCCAAGGGCGAAATGCTCTGATAGGGTGAGTGAGTCAACAAAAAGGAAGTGGCACTGAGGTTGACAGAACCGGAAAGGTTCTGCTAGTCTGAGAAAGTTGCGAACGGCCCGGCCACGGGCGATACGGGAACAGAGCTTCCCGGCGGGTTTCAGCGGTAACGCAGAATACCTTTAACGATCTTTAATTTGAACGAATGACTTTTTACCGGTGCGCGATTCATCGTCGGAAGCCGGAAAAAGTCAGCAATATCGCGCGCTCCGCTTAAGAAATCGAAGCGTCGAGCGAAGGAACCCTCCACCAATCGGACTATCCTGTCGGGCACTATCGAGTGCCGGACGGACCATGCGATTGTGAATTCCGCGGGACTTTCCATGCGGTATTGCCACAAGTTTCGAGGACAGGCGATCGCAGCGTAAAGCTCGATCGTTGTTCGCCGAGTGCGCCGCCTAGTGCGGAGAACGCAATCGGATCTTTGACAACAGGTTGAACGTGCCAGTCGTGAGAAAGATACTTGAGATTTATTTCGAGTGATCTCACAAGATAAGGTTTGTCGATAGATTCTGTCGATAAACGGTCTTCCGACCTCCGTCGGAAGACAACAGGTTACAAACGAGAGTTTGATCCTGGCTCAGAATCAACGCTGGCGGCGTGCCTAACACATGCAAGTCGAACGAGAAAGTGGAGCAATCCATAAGTAAAGTGGCGTACGGGTGAGTAACACGTGACTAACCTACCCTTGAGTGGGGGATAACTTCGGGAAACCGAGGCTAATACCGCATAATACCTTCGGGTCAAAGGAGCAATTCGCTTAGGGAGGGGGTCGCGGCTGATTAGCTAGTTGGTAGGGTAATGGCCTACCAAGGCAATGATCAGTATCCGGCCTGAGAGGGCGCACGGACACACTGGAACTGAAACACGGTCCAGACTCCTACGGGAGGCAGCAGTGGGGAATTTTGCACAATGGGGGAAACCCTGATGCAGCAACGCCGCGTGGAGGATGAAGTCCCTTGGGATGTAAACTCCTTTCGACCGGGACGATAATGACGGTACCGG
>Ga0181520_10002151_pt1 | contig 37475 bp, 35 predicted proteins | sample PEATcosm2014_Bin_29_FD_132451 | JGI IMG/M metagenome (GOLD analysis project Ga0181520, IMG submission 132451) | Peatland microbial communities from MTU Mesocosm Facility, Houghton, MI, USA - PEATcosm2014_Bin02_30_metaG | ecosystem: Environmental > Terrestrial > Soil > Wetlands > Peat | place... | reverse complement strand
GAAGAGGTCTTCCTTGTTCTTCTCCGCCTCAACCGACTGGCGGAAGATCGACTCCTTGCGCTCATCCTGCTCGCGCATGGCCTTGGCCGCCGTCTCCAGGTCCTCAAACATCCGCTTGCGCGGTGCCGGAGTATGGCTCACCATGAGACCGGTGGCGCCGTCCACCTTGATCATCGCCCCGCAATCCGGGCATGCTATCTCGAAAATCTTGTCCTTCTTCTTGGCCATTTCGTTTCTTGGAGAATTGTAAGCGCTGCGGCGCGGCTTGCATAGGGGGTACTCCAATGGCAAAAGACTTCTGCAACTTTTTTCGAACCTTACACACTTTTCTATGCATACAATCGAGCATATGCTTCTCATCGCGGCACTCACGGAACTGGGAGTCTGCTGGATCGCCTGGTCCCTTGCCTTCATCAAACCCCGCAAGCAGGCATCCGGACAGAAGGAAGCAGCCAGCACGCCGGTCTCCCGATGGGGCATCGCTTTGGTCATGGCCGGCTTCGCTTTTGCATGGGCCTATGTGCGGCCAGTGGAGTTTCACAAGTCCGCGCCGGCGCTCATCGCTTCTATGGTTCTTGGCCCCCCCTCGGTAGCTCTCGCCTGGGCCGCCACGCGGTCCCTGGGCAAGCAATGGCGCTACAAGGCCGCACTCAACCAGGATCATGAACTCATTCAGACCGGCCCCTACCGCTGGCTTCGCCATCCCATCTACCTATCCATGCTGGGCATGCTGATTTCAACTTTGGCCGCCTGGACCTGGTGGCCCATGGCGCTGGGCTCGGCGATCGCGTTTCTGACGGGAACCGAAGTGCGCATCCGCGCCGAAGAACGCCTGCTCGCCGAACACTTTGGCGCCTCCTTTACCGCATACCGCATGCGAACCTACGCCTACCTTCCTTTTATCCGGTGAATCTACCACGTTCTACTCGTTGAAGAATGAGCTGCTTCTATTAACCTGCAGGAAATGTACATCATGTACGCTTTATAACGTACATTGTGGTACACTCTTCCTATGGAAGTTCCTATCACCCAATTTCGCCGGGAGATCTTCTCGCTCACCAATCAAGCGCTGCAGGGCGGAGAGGTCTGGTTCACGCACAAGGGCCGCCGCCTCAAGATCGTCCCGGAGGGCAAGCCCGTCGACCGCCTCAGCCGGATCACGCCGATGGAGGTCATGGTTGACCCCAATTTCGATATGAATGATCCAGCTTTCAAGGCTGAGTGGCTGGCCGAGATGGAAGCGGAGTGGGAGAAAGACTGGGCCAGCCTTTGATTGCCTATCTCGACTCTCACATTGTCCTTTGGCTTGCGGCGGGCAACGTCAGTCGTCTGAGTTCCAAAGCGCGAGGCCTGCTTGGCAGGTCAGAGCTGCTGCTCTCCGCCATGGCCTACCTCGAACTCGAATACCTTCACGAGCTCGGACGAACGAGGTTTACCGCCCGGGATCTACTCAAGAAGGTCAAACACGAAACCAATCTGAGCCTCTGCGATCTACCGTTTGCAACCATCGCAGCCGCCGCCCTCGACGAGAAGTGGACCCGCGATCCCTTCGACCGGCTCATCGTCGCCAACGCCAAGGCCAACGGCTTTGCCTGGCTCATCTCCTCCGACGAATCGATCCGTCAGCACTATCCGCGCGCCGTCTGGTGAGCCAGGAAGGTCAGGCAACGGGCAAAGGTGAACGTCCTGTCGCCAACCGTGCCCCAACCGGTCTGCGCATATTCATTCTATCCACCAAGTCCGTAAAATAATCTTCAATATTCTTCTTGACAGAATATTCTTCCCGGATTATGTTTAGATTGTTGTCTAATTAGTCAGAGGTCTAATTACACCATGAGCAGCAACGAAGCATTCAAAGCGCTGGCTGACCCCACCCGGCGGGAGATTCTCGCCCTGCTGCGCCGGGGCGAGATGACCGCCGGCGCCCTGGCGGAAAAATTCGACATGACCAAGCCCTCCATGTCGCACCATTTCACCGTATTGAAGGAAGCAGACCTGATTACCAGCCGCCGCGAGGGCCAGCAGATCTGGTACGGGCTGAATACCACCGTGGTCGAGGACCTGATGGCCTGGGCCATGGGCCTGATCAACGAGGGCAACAAGAAAGGAGCGAAAAGACAATGACACGCAAGGTTTTTTTCTTCGAAATTCTACTGATTGCGGCGGCGCTGGTCGCCACGGCAGTCCTGTATCCACATTTTCCGGTCAGGGTTCCAATTCACTGGAGTTATCGCATGGAGCCGGACCACTTCGGTCCCAGGTGGACGCTCTATCTCATCGGCCCCGGCTTCATGGCCGCGGTGATGCTGATGACATGGCTCTTCCCCTGGCTCTCGCCCAAGCGCTTCGAGATCGACAGTTTCTGGCGAACCTACCATCTGGTGATGCTGCTGTTCTTTGGCATAATGGCTTATTTGTACGCCGTGATGCTGTGGGCGGACTGCGGGCGCTTGATCGATCTGGGCCGGGCAATGCTTTGCGGAGTCTGTCTCTTCATCGCTCTCTTCGGCAATGTGATGGGAAAGTTGCGCAGGAATTTCTATCTTGGAGTCAGAACGCCGTGGACGCTGGCCAGTGAGCGCGTCTGGAATGCCACGCATCGCTTTGCAGCCAAAACCTTCGTGGCGGGCGGCCTGGTTGGGTTGGTGTTTTCGATTGTTGGCCTCTTTTCCTGGGCAATCCTGGCTACGCTGGTTGGAGCTCTTGCGCCTGTGGTATATTCGCTGGTGATTTACAAACAACTGGAAAGGCGCGGCGAGATCGATGACGGTCTTTCCCGCGAGCAGGGAGAACGAGGATGAATCGCATCGCAGGAACACTGGCGCTGATCGCGCTCGCGGCAACCGCCTGTTTTGCCCAGGCCAAGAAAGAGGAAACGCCCAAGCCCGCGCAGTCGATCGCCGAGCTGAAGCAGCAGTTGGAGAAGATTCTCAGCGACACGCATACGCCCGGAGTTTCGGTCGCCATCGTGCATCGCGACGGTCCGGAATGGGTTACCGGCCTGGGCAAATCGGACGTGGCGACGAATCACGCCACCACCGGTGAGACGCTCTTTCGCATCGGTTCCACCTCCAAGGCCTTTGCCTCGCTCTCCATCCTCAAGCTGGCGAATGAAGGAAAGTTATCCCTCATGGACCCGGTGCACAAACTCGTGCCCGAGATTTGGTTTGAGAATCGCTGGGAGGCGACAGACCCGGTGCGCGTCGTGGACCTGCTGGAACATACCACCGGATGGGATGATCTGCATATGCGCGAATATGCCAAGAACGCCAAAGGCATGACTCTGCGCGAAGGCCTCGATTATGACCACCACTCGCGCGCCTCCCGCTGGCGGCCAGGTACGCGGATGTCCTATTGCAACTCCGGGCCTCCGGTCGCCGCTTACATCGTTGAAAAGATCACCGGGCAGCGCTTTGAGGATTATGTAACTCAGAATTTCTTTCTGCCCATCGGCATGAAGACAGCCACTTACTTCGAGCAGCCATCGCCGCAGTTGACCACTCTCTATCATGGCGATGGAAAATCTCCGTACCCTTACTGGAATATCATCGAGCGCCCCGCCGGAGCCATCAATGCCTCGGCCAAAGACATGGCCGCGTATGTGCAGTTTTATCTCAATCGCGGCGCGGCAGGCGGCGCACAAGTCATCCCCTCAGCCTCCATTGACCGCATGGAAAACCCGACTCGAACCTGGGAGGCGCAAGCGGGTTTGAAGGCCGGTTATGGCCTGAGTAACTACACCAGCGTTCACGATGGCTTCGTCTATCACGGTCACAATGGCGGCGTGGACGGCGGACTGACAGAAATGTCCTATCTTCCGGAGTACGGCGTTGGCTATTTCTATAGCATCAACTCCGCCAATGGCGCTGCCTTCGGCAAGATCGGCGACGCGATTCGCACATACGTTACGCGGAACCTCACTAAGCCGGCTGTGCCCGCCGCCGGGCAGTTACCCGCCAACGCGCAGGAGTGGGCGGGCTGGTACGAAGCCGACGCGATACGCATGAAGATGCAGGAATTCATTGCGCCATTGGCCATGCAATATCTGCGCTTCAAGGACGGCGAGTTGCAGTTTTCGTCCTATGGGCTGTCGAAGCAAACCTTCATCCCCGTCAGTGGCCTTCAGTTTCGCTACAAACCTGAAAAGGGACCGGCCGAACCGATTGCCACAGCTGCGCTGATTGCGCCCAACGCCGACGGCCGGTTTGTCTTTATCGGTACGACTTACAAGCGCATTCCCGCATGGCTGGCATGGAGCCGCATTGCGCTGACGGTCTGGTTTTTGCTTGCCTTCGTCTCGATCCTCCTCTATGCGCCCTTCTGGATCTTCGGCGGACTCATCAAGCGCCGCCGCCGCCCAGTTGAGCGCATGATGCGCCTCTGGCCGCTGATTTCCGTTCTCAGCCTGCTGGCATTTATTGGTCTCGTTATTCTCACAGGCAGTGACGCAATCGCACGCCTGGGGAACCTGACGTTCTATTCCTTCGGACTCACCGTTACCACGCTGCTCTTTGCCGCGGCCTCGCTGGCCGGCGCAGTTACTTTGTGGCGGGCGCGGAAGCAGGAGATACGCGCGAGCGTCCGCTGGTATTCGATCGCAGTCACAGCCGCGCTGCTGATCGCGGTGGTGTACCTGGCCTGTTTTGGCGTGATCGGCATTCGCACCTGGAGCTAGGGCAGAATGGCCGGAGTTATTCGGATTTTCTTTTGTCCTGAACGCATCCTGGATTTGATCTCGAACATAAGATGATTCCAGGATGCACGATGGTCTCCGCAATACGCCACGCACGGAAAGATCGAGGCAAGTAATGATTTTCGATTACGTTGTCATGCCGGCCATTTTTTTTCCTGGTCGGAACTCTGTTTGTGTGGCTGAGCGTTCGCCGCATGATTTCGCTTTCTCAAAAACCATTCCGGCTTTGGCGGAAGATTGCCGAGCGCATCGTTCTCTCCCTGGTTGTACTGTTTGCGGCAATTCTGGCCCTAAGCAGCGCTTACAACGCGATTGCCATGGAAATCTTCTGGGCAACCCATCCGGCTCCGGGCTCTTTTTTACCAGGTGAATGGCCATACGATGCATCTTTACTGCACTGGGAGCGGCTCGCCAACTATCGTGCTTGAAGCGGGCTGGGGAGTTTCAACCCCGGTGGTGGGTTGGGGCAACTTTCAACCGGATCTGGCCAAGATCACCCGCGTCTGCTCCTATGACCGGGCGGGCCTGGGGTGGAGCGAGCTGCAGCCGGGCCCGGGCGACGCCGACCACACGGCCGCCAACCTGCATGTGCTGCTCGCGCAGGCTGGAGTTACAGGCCCGATTGTGCTCTTGTCCCACTCGTGGGGCGGAATCTACGTGCGCGATTACCTGACGCACTATCCGGCCAATGTGCAAGGCCTCATTCTCATGGATAGCTCAACACCCGATCAGAACAAGCGCTTTGCGGCAGTTGTCGGCCCACAGGATAATTCGCACATGGCCCTGATCATCCGGGTCGCCCGCTTGGCTTACAGCGCGGGCATTCCCCGCCTGTTCGGTATATGCAAGCCGGTCGCCGGCTGGGAGGTTCGCACCGCCAGGGAGCTCGGCGAAGATTCATGCCGCAGCCATTTTGATGCGCTCGTGAACGAGTACAACAATTTTGACGCATCGAGCGCGGAGACCCTGCACAGCGAGCCATTCGGCGATTTGCCGCTCCTGATCATCTCCCACGATCCTGCCGCGGGCGCAGCCCCCAACGAGCCGCCCGAGGCGCGCAAGCTCGAAGCTCTCGCTGCTCAGATGCAGGAGGAACTGAAGCAGCTTTCCACTCATAGCCTGAGAATCATCGCCAAAGGCAGCGGGCACGAGGTGCATACCGATCGCAAAGCTCTGGTCCTGAGTCAGGTTCAGCTCTTCATCGCGCCGTTGCGCGGCACTGCTCCGCAGCCCACTAACTACGGCGCGACGGTCACGGAGTAACACCCGCCACGCAGGGGAGTTGGCAATCGATTCACCGGAAAAAATGGAACAGCGAGAAGAACTCCGACGTATTCTTTTTTGCAGTCAAAAGGAGAATGATGAGAATTCTTTTCATTTCAAAAATCGCCATCTTGGCATTTGCCGCATTGGCCCTTTCACCGCTCAGCCATGCACAGACCTCAATCGCCGGTGATTGGCAGGGAACGCTGGTATCGCCCGGTCCGCAGTTCCACCTGCTTTTGCACATCGCCGCGGCCAAGGACGGAAGCCTCTCGGCGACGCTTGACAGCGTCGATCAAGGCGTCAGTTTTCCATTGACCACCATCTCGCTCAAGGATTCCAAGCTCGACTTCACCGTCGACCCAGCTCATATCTCCTATGAAGGCACGGTCAACAAGGATGCGACGGAGATCGACGGCACTTTTACGCAAGGCCAGCCACTGGAACTCAATTTCAAGCGCGCACCCGAGCTGACGGCTGCGCCCAAGCCCGCCGCTCCCTCGGAGATCGATGGCACATGGCAGGGCACGCTGGATGCCGGCGCGCTCATGCTGCGTATCGTCTTCAAGATCGTCAACACGCAGGAAGGGCTGACGGCCCAGATGCAGAGTCCCGATCAAAGCCCGGCCTGGATCGCCGCGTCCTCGGTGAGCCGCAAGGACAGCGCGCTGACCATCGACCTCAAGGGAATTGGCGCGAAGTTTGAGGGCAAGATCAGCGCGGACTTAAGTTCCATGGATGGCACATTCACGCAGATGGGCTCTCCTTTGCCGCTGGCGCTGAAGCGAATCAAGGATCAATCCGCAGTGGAGCCGCGCCGTCCACAGAACCCGGTCAAGCCCTATCCCTACCGCGAAGAAGATGTGACGTACACCAACAAGGCGGCGGGCAACACGCTCGCCGCCACGCTCACCATTCCACCGGGCAAGGGGCCGTTTCCCGCTGTGCTGCTGATCGTCGGCTCGGGACCGCACGACCGCGACGAAACCGTCTTCGGCCACAAACCGTTCCTGGTTCTTTCCGACTACCTCACCCGCAAGGGTATCGTGGTGTTGCGGGCCGACAAGCGCGGCATAGGCAAGTCCACGGGGGACCTCGCCAGTGCCACCACCGCCGACTTTGCCAGCGACGCGGAAGCGGGCGTGGCCTATCTGAAGTCGCGTCCTGAGGCCGACCCGCGCAAGATCGGCCTCATCGGCCACAGCGAGGGCGGAGTCGTTGCACCCATGGTGGCCGCCTCCGACCCCGGCGTTGCATTTATCGTGATGATGGCCGGCGATGGCGTGCCGGGAGACCAGCTCGTCGTGGAACAAACGCGCCTGCTCGCCGAAGCCGCCGGAGCGAGCAAGGAAAAGGCAGCCGAAAACGCCGACCAGGAACGGGAAGTGCTCGCGCTGGTGGTATCAGAAAAGGACGCGGCGGCGCTCGACAAGAAACTGCGCGAGAAGCTTGCGGCCGATGGAATGCCGGAGGCCCATATCGGTCCATCGATCAAGGCGCTCACGTCGCCGTGGTTCCGCTACTTACTCACCTACGATCCGGCGACGGCTTTGCGCAAGGTCGCCTGCCCGGTGCTGGCTATGAACGGCTCACTCGACCTGCAAGTTCCGCCCGCGCAGAATCTGCCCGCCATCAGGAAAGCCTTAAAAGACGGCGGAAACAAGCATTACGAAGTGGATGAGTTACCGGGACTGAACCATCTCTTCCAGACGGCAAAGACCGGCTCTCTGCGCGAATATGGAGAGATTGAAGAGACCATCTCTCCAGTGGCGCTGGACAAAATCGCCGGCTGGATTCTGAAGCAGTGAAGGACTCACTCGATTCCAGGAAAATGAAAAGGCCCCGCTCCCATGAGCAGGGCCTTTTTCTGCGATTTGTTAGTCTGTCGATCTGTCTCAGTGTTTTTCCGCCGCGGAGGCGATTTTGGCTTCGGCTTCACTGATGACGCGGAGAGCCTCGGTGTAGGCGTCGGCGCTGTCGCCGGCTTCGTCCCATTTTTTGTGGCCGCGCGCCAGTTGCTCATTGGCGCGGCTTACGTCAATCTCCTCGGGCTTGAGAGCGTCACTGGCCAGGATGGTGACGCGGTCGCCCAGCACCTCGGCAAAGCCCCAACTGACGTTGTAGCGCTGCACGCTCTCCGGGCCGCCGGAGGTAAGGTCCGCCCCGGTGTGGATGATGACGTCCCCGGCGCCCAGCTCGGCCACCAGCGGCGCGTGGCCGTAGAGCACCTCGAAGTAGCCATTCTTCGCCGGCAGCTCGACCGCAGCCGCCGCATGATCGAAGAAGATGCGCTCGGGAGTGACCAGCCGCACGCGGAGTTGGTTTGTCTCTTCTGCCATAGTTTCCTTCAGTAGAGCTATCAGCTATCAGCTTTCAGCCGTCAGCAAAGACCTGCTGAGAGCTGAAAGCTGAGAGCTAATCACACACTCGCCTTCAGCTTCTCGGCGGTCTCCAGCACTTCTTCAATCGCGCCCTTCATGTAGAAGGCCTGCTCGGGGATGTCGTCGTACTTGCCCGAGATGATTTCTTTGAAGCTGCGCACCGTGTCAGCCACCTTCACGTATGCCCCCGGAATGCCGGTAAACTGCTCGGCCACGTGGAAGGGCTGCGAGAGGAATTTTTGCACCTTGCGGGCGCGGGCCACGGTGAGCTTGTCTTCTTCCGAAAGCTCGTCGATGCCCAGAATGGCGATGATGTCCTGCAAATCCTTGTAACGTTGCAGAATCTTCTTCACGCCCTGGGCCACGTCGTAATGATCCTGGCCGACGATGCGCGCGCTTAAGATGCGCGAGGTCGAAGCCAGCGGATCGACGGCGGGATAGATGCCGAGTTCCGAGAGCGGACGGCTCAGCACGGTGGTTGCGTCCAGGTGGGCGAAGGTCGTGGCCGGCGCCGGGTCGGTCAAATCGTCAGCCGGAACGTAGACGGCCTGCACCGAGGTGACAGACCCTTTGCTCGTCGAAGTAATGCGCTCCTGCAACTCGCCCATCTCGGTGGCCAGGTTGGGCTGGTAGCCGACAGCCGAGGGCATGCGGCCCAGCAGCGTCGAAACCTCAGACCCCGCCTGCGTGAAGCGGAAGATGTTGTCAATGAAGAGCAGCGTGTCCGAGCCTTCCACGTCGCGGAAGTACTCGGCGACGGTGAGCGCGCTCAGCGCCACGCGCAGGCGCGCTCCAGGCGGCTCGGTCATCTGCCCGTAGACCAGCGCGCACTTGGAGTTGGCCCAGTCGCCCGGCTTAATCACGCCCGACTCGGTCATCTCCAGCCACAGGTCGTTGCCCTCGCGGGTGCGCTCGCCCACGCCGCCGAAGACCGAGTAGCCGCCGTGGTTCTTGGCCACGTTGTTGATCAATTCCATGATGACCACGGTCTTGCCCACGCCGGCGCCGCCGAAGAGGCCTATCTTGCCGCCCTTTAAAAACGGCTGAATCAGGTCGATGACCTTGATGCCGGTCTCGAACATCTCCTCGTGGGTGACCTGCTCGTCGAAGAGCGGCGCTGGCCGGTGAATGGGCATGCGCGACGTTTCGCCGATGGGGCCCAGTTCGTCCACCGGATTGCCGATCACGTTGACAATGCGGCCCAGCGTCTGCTTGCCCACAGGCATGCTGATAGGGCCGCCGGTGTCGATGGCCTTCATGCCGCGCACCATGCCGTCGGTGGCTTCCATGGCCACGGTTCTGACGCGCCCCTCGCCCAGGTGCTGCTCCACTTCGAGGATCACGTTGATGGGCGTGGGCACGGTGAAGCCCTCGCTGACAACGCGCAGCGCCTGATAGATGGGCGGCATCGTCGCTTCTTCAAACTGCACGTCCACCGCGGGACCGGAGACCTTGATTACCTTGCCGATATTCTCTGCCATTTTTCTGCCTTTTCGATACAAAGCTTTCAGCTATCAGCTTTCAGCTTTCAGTTTTTACTTCCTCAATTACTGCTTGTGTTCCTCTTGGAAGACCGTTTCACCGCGAAGAAGCAAAAGGCTGATAGCTGAAAGCTGACGGCTGATAGCTGTTTCCTACTGCGCCGCCGCCCCGCTGACAATCTCAATGATCTCCTTGGTGATGGCCGCCTGGCGCACGCGGTTCATGTGCAGCGTGAGCGCGTCGATCATATCCGAGGCGTTGTTGGTTGCCGAATCCATCGCTGTCATGCGCGCCGCATTCTCCGCGGCCACCGACTCCGTCATAGCGTGGTAGAGCATTGACGAAATGTACTGTGGAATCAGCCCCGCAAACAATTCTTCCGAAGGCTGTTCGTAGATGTAGTCCACCTGAGCGGTGCCGAACTTCTTGGCTTCCTCGTCGGCCTCGGTGGTGTCGACCGCCTCAATCTCAATGCCCGCGCTGAGAGCGGCCTCGGCCATGCGCTCGCGCTCCTCTTCGGTTGGTTCCACCGCGCCCGCAATCTGCGGAATGCCGATCTTCATCAGCGGAAGCAGCTTCTCCACCACCAGCCGCTGCGCAATCACCGATTTGAATTCGTTGTAGACGATGTAGGCGGCGTCGATCTCCTCGTGAATGTAGCGGGCGATCACATTCTGCGCCAGCTCGAAGACGCGGCTTTGTTCCAGCTTCAGCAGCATTCCCGGATGGTCGCCGGTGACTTCAACTTTGTCTTTGCGTTCACGCACTTTAACGGTATTGCCATTCTCATCGGTCTGCTCACTGTAAACGGCCACCGGATAGCGCCGCCGCATCAGGTCGCGCGCCTTGCGGCCCACCGCCTCCACGTCAATCTCCTTGTTCGTGTTGCCGGCGATGAACTGGAAGGCCGTCTTGAGGATGTTGGCGTTGAAGGCCCCGGCAAAGCCCTTGTCCCCGCTGATAACAACCAGCAGAATCCGCTTCTCCGTGCGCGTGGCAAAGAGCGGATGGCGCAGGTTGCCGGTCTGCTCGTCAAAGATATCCACGCGCCGGGTCAGCGACTCCAGCACACTGGTGATCATCCTGGCGTAGGGGCGAGCCGCGAGCGCCCGCTCCTGCGCGCGCCGCAGCTTCGCCGCCGCCACCATCTTCATGGCCTTGGTGATCTGCCGCGTGTTTTTCACGCTGCGTATGCGCCGCCGTAGATCGAGTACGTTTGCCATTGTCCTAGCTCTCAGCCCTCTGTCAACTTACTTCGCCGCCAGCTCCGCCTTGAAATTTGCCGCGTATTCCTTCATCGCCGCGTTCAGCTTGCCGCGCATATCGTCGTCGAGCGCCTTCTTCTTCGTCAATTCCTCGATCAACGCCGTCTGCGCGGAGTCAAAGTACTTGTAAAGTCCGACCTCGAAGGCGCGAATGTCGCCGATCTGGAAATCGTCCAGATAGCCCTGCGTGCCGGCGAAGAGCGCCACCGTCTGCTGCTGCCAGGTGAGCGGCTGGAACTGCGGCTGCTTGAGCAGTTCCGTCAGGCGCGCGCCGCGGTTGAGCTGCTTCTGGGTCAGAGGGTCAAGGTCCGAGCCGAACTGCGCAAAGGCCGCCAGCTCGCGGTACTGCGCCAGATCGAGCTTGAGCGTGGCGCCCACCTGCTTGACCGCCTTGATTGCCGCCGAGAAGCCTACGCGCGAGACCGAAAGCCCCACGTTGACCGCCGGACGCACGCCGGAGTTGAAGAGATCGGTCTCCAGAAAAATCTGTCCGTCGGTAATCGAAATAACATTGGTCGGAATGTAAGCCGAAACGTCGCCGGCCTGGGTCTCGATCACCGGCAGCGCGGTCAGTGAGCCGCCGCCCTTGGCGTTGCTCATCTTCGACGAGCGCTCCAGCAGGCGCGAATGCAAATAGAAGACGTCGCCGGGATAGGCTTCGCGGCCCGGCGGACGGCGCAGAAGCAGCGAAATCTCGCGGTAGGCCATGGCGTGCTTGGAGAGATCGTCGTACATCACCAGCGCGTGCTTGCCGTTGTCGCGGAAGTACTCGCCGATGGCTGTGGCCGCGTAGGGCGCGATGTAGAGCATCGGCGCGGGTTCCGAGGCCGAGGCGGCTACGACGACCGTGTGCCCCATCGCGCCGGCTTCGGTGAGCGTCTGCACAACCTGCGCAATCGACGACCGCTTCTGCCCAACGGCGCAGTAGATGCAGATCAAATCGTTCTTGGCGTTGTTGATGATGGTGTCCAGCAGCACTGCCGTTTTGCCGGTCTGGCGGTCGCCGATAATCAGTTCGCGCTGGCCGCGGCCTATGGGAATCATCGCGTCGATGGCCTTGAGGCCGGTCGCCATCGGTTCGCGCACCGGCTGGCGGTCGATGATGCCGGGAGCCAGCCGCTCGATGGGCAGAGACTGCGTCGAGGCGATGGGCCCCTTGTCGTCGATGGGCTGGCCCAGCGCGTTCACCACGCGGCCGATCATGCCCTCGCCCACCGGCACGCTCAAAATCGTTCCTGTGCGCTTGACCTCATCGCCCTCGCTCAACTCGGTGTAGTCGCCCAGAATCACCGCGCCCACCGAATCCTCTTCGAGGCTCAGCGCCAGCCCGGCAATACCGTGCGGAAAGCTGAGCAACTCGCCAGCCATCACCTTGTCCAGCCCGTGCAGCCGGGCAATTCCGTCGCCCAGCGAAGTGATGGTCCCGACTTCGTCCACCTGGACCTTCGAGTCGTAATTCGCGATCTGCTCGCGAAGAAGTTGCGTAATCTCGTCTGCCTTGATCTGAGCCATTTCTGTCCTTTGCGGGACTAGTTCCTATTCCCTAGTCCCTTAGTCCCTGGCTCTGGTCGCTATCCAGCGACCAAAGCTTCCTTCAACCGTTCCAGCCGTCCGCGGACAGAACCGTCATACACCGTGGAACCGATGCGTACCACAGTTCCGCCGAGGACGGAGGTATCCAACTTGAAAGTTGTCTGAATCTCTGCGCCGGCCAGCTTGCCGACTCCGGCCACCAGCGTAGCGCGGTCCTGTTCGCTGAGTTGGCGGGCGGTCGCAATCTCCACGGAGCGAATGCCCTGCCGCTCCCGCATCTCCGCGCGCCAGGCCACAATGACCTCGCCCACTTCGCCGATGCGGTCGTTGTTAATCAGCACCGCGAGCAGGTTGCGCAGTTCCTTCAGCAACCCCAGCTTCTCGTTCATCTTGTCCAGGACGGCCACTTTTTGCGGGTTGGCAACAGCCGGGTTGACAAACAGTTCGCGCAACTCGGTGCTGCCATTCCATGTCGCTAGAAAGTCGTCCAACTGCCGGTCGAGCGCGGCGGCGTCCAGCTTCTGCTGAGCCACCACGTCGGCAAAGGCGCGCGCGTAACGCGCAACAAAGGCTGCCATCTACTTCTGCCCTCCCTTGGCCGCGCTTATACCAGAGTCGCCTAAAAACTCTGCGATCAATGCGCGGTCGGTCTCCGGCGTGAAGGTCAGTTGCTGGACGGCCTGGTCGATGGCCAGATCGGCGGCAAAGTGGCGCAGCGAACGGCGGGCCTGGGCGGCGGAAGCTTCAATCTCCTGCTCGGCGGCGGCCACGATGCGCGTGCTTTCATCAACCAAAGTGGACTTGATGCGCGCTTCGTCCTGCTTGCTTTCCTCATCCACCTGGGCGCGAATCTGGGCAATCTCCCCGTCTAGGCCGGCGAGCTTGGCTTCGATGGCGCCTAGCCTTTCGTTGGCCTGCGCGGTCGCCTTGCGGGCTGCATCAAGGTCTGCGCGCACCTTCTCGCCGCGCGTGTGCAGCAGCTTGGGCAGAACTTTGGCCAGAGGAACGCCGATCAGCAGCACAACGATGCCGAAGTTAAGGAAATCGAAAAGGTTGGCCGTCGTCTCCACGCGCAAATGAAACGTCCGGGCCGTCCACTTCACCACCGGGCCTTCCAGCCGGAAGACGTTGTTCTGCTCCTCCTGCGACTTAACGACTTCGCTTGGCGCCGAGGCCTGCGCCGGCTGAACCGCCGGCGCCGATTCCTGGGCCGCGAGCCGCAAGGGCATAGCCGTCAAGCCAATGACGATCGCCGCCATTAGGGCAAAATGAAAAACCAAGGTTAAACGCGAGGACGGCATGAAATCTGGCATAAAATCTTTCAACGGGAACCCCCGGCGGCCACGGGCAGAACGGCGTGCACCACCTGGCGAGCCAAATCCCCGGCGGAGGCCTGAATCTCTTGTCTAGCCAGCGCGGCCTCAGCATCGAGCGCCGTCTTGGCCTGGCTCACCTTGAGCGCAGCTGCCTTGCGGGCCACCTCCAGCGCCGCGTCTCGCTCGGCATTCCATTGCTTGATGCGCGCCTCGCGCAACTTGAAGACCTCGCCGCGCGCCAGTCGCAGCTTCTCGGCGTACTCGGCCGCCCGGGCTTCGGCCAGGGCCAAGGCCTGCTGCGCGGCTTCGATGGCGCCCTCGGTGCGGTCGCGGCGGGCTTGAAGGGTTTTGGTGAGCGGCCCCTGCACCAGGAACTGGTAGCTGAGAACCAGCACGATAAAAAGCAGCATCGTGGGTACGGCGCCAAGAAAAAGCGTCCCGAGTTGTTGAAAAATCACTTGCATGCTGGTCCGATTTGTCCAGGTTGCACGGGTTGTTCTAGCGGTCCGTGTACTCCGTTTGTCTCAGGTGGAACCCTTTTTTGTAACAGGAGCGGACCCTCAAGTCAACGAAAACGGCCCCTATTTTGGGACTCCCGTGACGGTTGTCACTTTGTAGGAAGAATTATCCAAGAAAGAACTTGATTTCATCCAAAACAGGCCTAGACTTAGGGTATCACCTAAGACCCGGTCCAGGGTCCAGCGGGCTGCAGGCTTCAGGAAGTACGTCCACTCCCGAGCTAGCAGCCCGCCTCTTACTTTTTACAGTTCTCAGTTTCCAGTTCTCAGTTCCCAGTTCTCAAAGCCCTGACCCCTGAAAAACTGACATCCTGAACGGAGTTGGGCGCGTTTTTTGCGCCCAACGTAGTCGAAGGACCTGCGTTTTCATTTGTGAAATGTGTGGGAACCCTCGAACCCTCAGCAGGACGCCCTACGGTTTCGCCGCCGCCTCCGGCGTCAGCAGCCCCTGCGCGCGCAGCCAGATTTCCAGCAGGTTGGGCCATTGGTCCAGAGCTGCATCGCCCTTGCCGAAGCCCGTCCCGTGGGGGCCGTTCGCGAAGATGTGCGCCTCGGCCGGCACCCCGGCTTTGACCAGTGCCTCATAAAAGCGCAGCCCTTGCTCCACCGGAACCGTCTGGTCGTTGAAGGTATGGAACCAGAAGGTGGGCGGCGTCTCCCTGGTGACAAACAAATCCGGAGAGTACGCGGCCCGCAGCGCCTCGCACGTGTCCATCAGGTTGAAGAGCTTGCAATAGCTCAGGTGGCTGGTATCGCTGCTGATAGCGCCAATCCACGGGTAGCCCAGCACCAGGAAATCCGGCCGGCTGGAGACGCGTTCGATGGGATCGTCGGCGTCGGGGTTGCCAGGAATGAACTGTGTGCCTGCCAGTGCCGCCAGGTGGCCGCCGGCCGAAAAACCAATGATTACAATACGGTTGGGCGCGATATGGTAGTCCGCGGCGCGCGCCCGCACCAGTTGCACGGCGCGCCGCGCGTCGAACAGTGGCACCGGCAGCAGGTAGCCGTTTGAGCTGAGCCGGTAGCTGAGAACGAAGGCGCGAAAGCCGCGCGCGGTGAACCAGTCGGCCACCTGCCGCCCCTCCAGATTGGCCGCCAGCATCATGTATCCGCCGCCCGGCAGCACCACCACGGCGGAGCCGTTCTCGTGGCCCCTCTGTGGCTCGAAGATGGTCAGTGTGGGTGAGTCCTCGCAGGCCTTGCCCTTGGCCTGCGGCGCGTCGCCCGGCCACAGGCGGATGGTCTGAATGCCCAGAAAAGCATTGTTGTCGCCCGCCGTCGCGCAAGGCTGCTTCTGCGCCAGCGCCGCAGCGCAGGCCAGCAAACTGAAAACAACTATCCCAAGAAACTGTCTCATGGCGAACCTTATTCCCGCTGGAGAGGATTATAGAGCGGTTCTCCAATACATATGTCCTTACCAGTTCTATCGAAGGTGGCTTTTTCTTGAGGAAAAAGCCACTCTGCAGCGTGGTTTCGGTGTACAGCAATTGGAGAACCGCTATAGCCAGATCGCCGCATGGCCTGGGCGGCAGCTGGCGGCTTGCGCGGTCAGCTCTTCGGCCAGCCCAAAGCCATAGCGGGCAAAGTAGTAGGCCGCGCCGTGCAGCCGCTCTTGTAAAACGCCGCCGGGATAGAGCGCCTGGCTGATGGACTCGGCGTGGCGCGCGAGCGAGGCCTCGCGCTGCAACTGGAAGTTGGCTGCCAGCGTCCGCAAGCGGCTCATCTGGTAGCGAATCTTGCCGGCCGCGGTGTCACCCGAACGGCCCAGGCCCTCGTCGAGCGAATGCATCCAGTCGAGCAGCGGGATCAACTCGGCGTCCAGCGCCATTTCCGCCGCCTCCAGGCTTCGTTTCCCCATTGCCGGCAGCGCGCGTGCAGCCAGAAGTTGCCCGAGCGAGGCCGGACTCTCCGCAAAAACCTGTTCCAGCGTGAGGTTGTGCTGGCGCAGCAGGTCGCCAATGGCCGGTTCAATCAGCGTCGCCGAAAAGCGCGGCAGCAGCGGCGTCACCCGGTCCAGAATGCGTTCGTAGAGCACGGCGGACTGGGCAAAGTAGGCGATCTCCGCCGGTCCGCCGATGATCTCCGAGGTGGAGAGCAGGAAATCCTGGAAGACGGGCCGCAGCAGCGCCGAAGGCGAGACGCGCTCCGGCTCGGCGTCGAGAATGTCGAGCAGCTCCGCTGTGGAAAAGCTCTGCCGCCCCGCCTGCCACAATCCCGCCGGCTCGTCCGCGCTCGGCGCCAGCCGCTTCAGCGCCAGGCGCGCGCCGCTGCTTTGATCGATCAGGAACAAGAGGCTCGATTGCTCTCCGACGGCTACCTGCGCGTGGTAGCCGGCCGCTTCGAGCGCCCGATTGCGCTCCACGAGCGCGGCGTGCAGTTCGTCGGCGCGTTCCACGGCCGCGCGCAAGACAGGCGCGCCGATGCGGTGAAAGGCACGGCTGCCTGCGTCCAGCACCAGCAGCCCCTGCGCGGTGAAGACCCGCGAATAAAACTCCGCAAAGGCCTGGGCGAAGGTGCGTCCCGGGTGGTAGGCCGCGGCCAACGCCCCCATCGCGTCGGAAGCTCCGAGCAGTTCGTAGGCCTGATCGAGCAGCGGCAGGATCGAATCGTCCAGCACCAGGCCGCCCACCGGCCTCGGCGCATCGGGGGCTGCCGCATACTCCAGCCTGCGCAGTTCGCGGCGCGCCGGGAAGACGACCTGATTGATCTCGGCAAAGTCGTGGTCTTCGGTGGCCAGCCAGAAGATGGTGGCGCGCGGCTGGCCCGCTGAAGTCGCCTGGTGCGCGCGGACCAGCGCGGTAGCCGCCTTGAAGGGCGTGAAGAGCGGACCGCCGAAGAGGCCCACCTGCTGGCCGGTGACCACGACGCCCGCCCCGCCGCCGAGAGCATCGAGCGCCGCCGCCTGTGAAGGGGCTGTGTTCTGCGCGGCCAGCAGCCTGAGCAGCTCCGGCCAGTGCGCGGGCAGAGGCGGGCGCGTCTGCACAGCCCCCGGCGGCAATGGAGCGTAATAGGCCCGCGCCTCCGCCGTCCCGGAGCAGTACTCCAGGAAGAGCCGGTGCAGCCCCGGTACGACGCTGATGGGATGACACTCTGCGGTCAACAACTTACTCTCTAGACGATCTTAAATCTGAAAGCGAACCTCGGGCGCGCGGGCTACAATGAGATTCGGCTACTGATTAGGATGTTACGCCGTGTGAATCGATGCACTCAGGGCGAATCTGGTGCTGCGCGCGGGACTTGGTGTGCGTATACTCTATTCTGAATTGCGCAGGAACGCGCTTCAAGGAGAGAGAAGAGATGCCCAAGACCAAGAAGGCTGTGAAAGCCGCCGAGCCCAGGACCGCGGAAACCGCGGCGCCCGAGATTGCAACAGCAGTGAAACCTAAGAAAGCAAGAGCTGTCAAACCCAAGGCAGTGAAACCCAAGAAAGCTAAGGCGGCCAAGCCCAAGGCCAAAAAGCCCATCAAATCCAAGGTAAAAAAGACCGTAAAACCCAAGGCGACAATGGCCGCCAAACCCAAAGGATCAAAGGCCGCAAAGCCTAAGACGGCGAAGGCTCCCAAGGCGCCGGTGGAGCAAAAGGCGGAGGTGCTCAGCTCCGAAGTGGTCTTCGAGGGGCCGCTCTTCCGGGTGGTGCGTGACCGGCTGATCGAGCCGGGCGGCAGGGAGGGCGTACGCGACGTCGTCCGCCACCACGGCAGTGTGGTGATCATGGCCATCGACAACACCAAGAACAAGAAAAACCCCTGGATTGTGATGGAGCGGCAGTACCGCCATGCCGCCGGCCAATTCCTATGGGAGCTGCCCGCCGGCAAGCTGGATCCGGGCGAGAACGCACTGCAAGGCGCGCAGCGGGAGTTGGAGGAGGAAACCGGCTACCGGGCAAAGAAGTGGAAGCCACTGGTCGAGTACTATCCCAGCCCCGGCTTTGTGGGCGAGTCGATGAAAGTCTTCGTGGCCGAGGGCCTTGTGGCGGGCGACGCCCATCCGGAGGACGACGAGCGGATCGAGTTTCGCCTGGTCAAACTCTCCCAGGTGGTCAAGCTGATCGAGAAAGGCGCGATTCTGGACGGCAAGACGCTTACCAGCGTACTCTTGTTCGCGCAAAAGATGGCCGGCAAGCACGGCAAGTAGTGGAAGAATCTGTAGCCCCGCTTCAAGCCATTCTCTCCAGACAGGGCCGGCGCTCCTCCGCTGGCTCTGTCTCCTTGTGCACGGAGCTGCCTAAAAAAGTTGTAACCAAAGGCGGCTTTTTGCGTCAGAATATATATCGACGGGCATTCCCCAGTACGCTGCTCGCCGTAACTCACAGGATGTAAGGAAGGTAGGGACCTGTGGCTCAATACAAAGGGAAGGTCAAGTGGTTCAACAACGCCAAGGGCTACGGATTCATTGGTCGTGAAGACGGGCCGGATGTATTCGTTCACTACTCATCGATACAGTTGGACGGATACAAAACGCTGAAAGAGGGCGATGACGTTGAATTCGACATCGTTCAGGGACAGAAAGGCGCCCAGGCGGATGCGGTAGTCCGGCTACGGGACGCTGTCCCCAGCACAGCATAGAGGCGTTGAAGACCAGGCGTAAGCGCAAGACCGCCGCCCGGTGGTACGCGTGAGTGTGCCCATTTTTGTGGTCCATATCACAAGAGCGTTCCACTACTTAAAATATTTGTTTTCTATACGTTTCAGGATCGAACACTGCATTCGGAGGCCCGTATTCAGGGCTGCTCTATAAGAGATACAAGTTCGCGCCGTGCCGCTTTCAGCAGTTCGGAGTCTTTTGTGGCGAGACCTCGGGGATCGACGCCAACGGCGATGCCAAGGTCCAGGAGAGCTTCGACCTGGTGCTGCTCTTCGCTCATCTGAAGCTGCATAACCAGAGGTAAGATACCGCTCATCGCGCAGAATGTGCTGGCCAATGTCAGGCTGGCGGACAGTGTTCCGTTTTCCGTCTCCACGGGGAACGTGGCGCAATTCGAGGAGGCATTTCTCGCCTTTCCCGCTCTGGACGCCTCGCACGGCAAGCCGCTCGCGCCCCATTCGGCCCTCGAGCCGGGGCAGAGCATCGACGGGACCGCATTATGGGTCTTCCGGCTGACCAAACAGCAGTGGGACGCGCGCAAGGACTGGCTGCCGGACCCGAATCACAGCGACCCGGGGTCGAAGTCCGGCATCAACTTCACCTTCCCCATCCAGTACCAGCAAGTCCTGGTGCTCGCACCCCGAACCGCTGTTATGGAACAGTAGGCGGAACCGGCGCGTTCTTGGGCGCCGACAGGTACCCCGTCACCTGATTCTTTGAATTAACCGCATTCACCACGATCTCAAAGAGCAGCGGATCTTTGCCGCTGTAGAACTGGAGCGGCTCGTTGATGCCCTTGTTGTTCTTTTCAACCGGTTTATCATCCGAGATCACCGTCAGATTGAAGGTGTTTTTCTTGGGGTCGGCCTTCTTCAACTCCAGGCTCACCGTGCCCACGCGCTGGATTTTGCTCTTGGTGAGCGTGAACTGGTAGTAGTTCCGGTCGCCCTTGTGCTTGAGCAGTTCCAGTTCTTCCTGATTGCGGGCGATCAGCGTGCTGTGGCCGTTCAAATCCCCCTTCATCGATGTCAACTGGTCGATCGTGGTGGCCAATTGGCTCTGCGTTTTGCTCAGATCGGTCTTCACCCCGCCCACGTCGGTCTTCACGCTGGACACATCGTTGGAGACGGCGGTCACCGCCTGCGCGGTCTGCTTTTGCGCGCTGGCCAGCCGCTGCGCATCAGCCTCGTTGCGTTCCTCGCGGCGAACAATCTCCTGGGCGCGCTCGTCCATCTGCTTCTGCGTCAGCCCCAGCGAGTTGCCTAGCTCCTCGGTTGCCACCTTGAGGTGGGCGTCAGTCTCGCGCAGGTCGGAGGCCAGCTTCTTGTTTTGCTCGTTGGCCGCGTCGATCTCTTTCTGCTGGTTCGCCAAGGTGCCGCTCTGGTTGTAGTTCCATATCAAACTGCCAATCCCGATCAGCAGGGCGACGGCGATGGCCGCCAGCAGCGCACCCGAATAGCTGCGCGGAGTATCGTCAAGTTCACTCATCTTTGCTGCCTCTCTGTGACGGCCCGTCGCGCGGACCGCTCTTGTTGTAGGGCGTCTTTCTCTCCGGTGAGACGCCGCTTGAAAAAACTCTTGCGGAATGCCCTTCTCTATCGGGATTCCGCCCGCAATGCCAGATGACGAAGCCCTCGCTTCGCGCCCCCTTTGGAATCTACAGAATATAGAAATATCCCGCCTGGTGTGGAAAAAGATGGCCTTCTTTATACATAGCACATCCAAAAAGAGCCTTCACAGCCGCTTTCGCCCGGCCGCCGTCCCACGCTTCGTGACAAGCAGGGAATCACTGCGTTATAAACATCTATACAGCATATTCAGGCGCCGGGCTTTTTTTAAGAGGCCAGGACAGCCGCCCCATCGTCAGGAAACTATCGCAAAGGGGAGATCGAGAGCCATGCCGACCGCTGTCGCTGGAAAGGGTCTGGAAGGGATTGTCGCGGCGAACTCCGGGATCTGCTGGATCGACGGAGATGCGGGCGTATTGTCGTATCGGGGGATCGACATCCACGAGTTGGCCGTACACTCCACCTTCGAGGAGACGACCTACCTGCTGTGGAACGGCATCCTGCCCAACGAGTTGGCCCTGCGCGAGTTCCAGTCGCAACTCTCGCTGGCCCGGGGGCTGGACTTCCGCATCGTGGATATGCTGCGCGGCATCCCCGCCTCGGCAACACCCATGGAGGTTCTGCGCACCGCCGTCTCCGCGCTCAGCTTTTACGATGCCGACGAAAAAGACAACTCCCACGACGCCAACGTGCGCAAGTGCTACCACCTGACCGCGCAGATGGCCATGATTGTGGCCATCTACGACCGGCTGCGCAAGGGCCTCGATGTGGTGCCGCCCGACCGCTCATTGAACCATGCGGCTAATTTCCTCTGGATGCTGAACGGCGTGAGACCCTCGGAAACGGCAACCCGGACTCTGGACATGGCATTGGTGCTGCACGCCGAACATGAGTTGAACGCCTCCACCTTTGCCGCCCGCGTCATCGCCGCCACGCTGGCCGATGTCCACTCTGCCGTCACCGGCGCCATCGGCGCGCTCAAGGGGCCGCTGCACGGCGGCGCCAACGAGGGCGTGATGCGCATGCTCTACGAGATCGACAAGGCCGACGCCGATCCGGTCGAATACGTCAAGAATATGCTGGCCGCGCGGCAGAAGATCTCCGGCTTCGGCCACCGCGTCTACAAAACGGAAGACCCCCGCGCCACCCACCTGCGCGAAATGAGCAGGCAGCTCGGTAAGGACGCCGGCATTCCCAAGTGGTATGAGATGTCCCGCGCCATCGAGCTATATATCAACGCCGATAAAAAACTCAACGCCAACGTGGACTTTTATTCGGCTTCGACTTATGCGACGCTGGGCATCGACATCGACCTCTATACGCCCATCTTCGCCATCAGCCGCATCGCCGGCTGGGCCGCCCATATCATCGAGCAACTCGACGACAACCGCCTCATCCGCCCCCGTGCCGAGTACATCGGCCCGCCCTATCCCGCGCCTTACATCCCTATGGACGAGCGCGGATAAGTTTCTATAGGAGTGTACTCTTGTGGGTGCCCTAGCCTAAGTGTGTGCCCCAGGTTCGCGCAGTTTCATCGCGCTAACCTGGGATATATATAATTACAGTCTTTTGTTCGTTTTTACAGTACTCCCAATTTCCACTCGAGAAAGCCGGTTCTTCAGCCCTGCCGCGCCTTCCACCGCAGATACAACCCCCACGCCGACATTGTGCCGTTGTCGCTGATCGTACCGTTAAACATCATCTCCTCGAACTCGGCCACGGCGAAGGAGCGGACGATCAGGTCGTGCTTCTCGGCATCGGGAGCCTTCTCACACTCAGTCAGCCTGGTAGCCAGATAGACATGCTGCTTCTGCCGCGTGAAGCCGTAGGCAATCCACAGCCATCCCAGGCAGGTCATCCGCGCGGCCACCAGGCCGGTCTCCGCTTTAAGTTTGCCGCGCGCCAGCTCTTCTGGATCTTCGACTTCCATCTCCCAGCCGCCCTGCGGCAGTTCCAGCGCCCGCTCGCCAATGGTGTATGAATGCAGGTCGCACAATCTTTGCGCAACTGGCCGTGTATTTGCCCCACAAGGAGTTTCAAAAGTGCGTGGCGCGTTTCCGTCGCGCGAAAGCCACCGAAACCAGGGTTTCCAGCGATAGGTCTTCGTCGCTGGGGTGGAGCAAAATGCACACGCTGCTCGATCAGTGCGGCAACATCCCCACCTTCATCCACATCACCGACGGAAAAGTGGCGGACATGAACGTGCTCGATGTTATCTTCCACGAGGCAACGCGTATGATGTGATGGATCGCGGCTATATCGATTTCGAGCGGCGGTATCGCATCACGCTGGAGTCGCCTTCTTTGTGGTGCGCCGCAAAACCAACGTGCTATTGTAGCGGCGCGACTCGCATCCGGTCGATCATGCAGCCGCTGCATGAGCTGCGGCTCGACCAGCAGCGGCAGCTAGACCGATTCCGCAACAGCCGGGATTCTGCTACACTAGCAGGAGCGTAATCAAGGGGAAAACGCGCCAGGCCGCGCCCCAGCGATACGCTCCTGCAACCCACGTTCGGGGAGTGGCTCAGCCTGGTAGAGCACCTGGTTCGGGACCAGGGGGTCGGAGGTTCAAATCCTCTCTCCCCGACCAATGTTTTCAATCACTTACAGACTCATGACTTACTCTAGAGCAAAACCACAATTCCCATGCCCATAACAGCCTCATCAATGGTGTTTATTTCTTAAGGAAATCAACACTTTAGAGTCGTAGCCTTGGGTACACCTATTGTGGTTTTGCTATAAAGTTGACCCACTGGTATTAGCCCAGAGAGGCTAGTGCCGGAAGGTGCGTCAATATTAGGTTTTTTGCCGTATCCTGGATGCAACACCCTCTACAAGAACATCTACTGTCAGAAATCTGAATCCGTTTCACGCACAGGTAGACAACCAGAACACACTACGCATCCGTTTGATTTGAAATCAGATCGGCATGTTGGCGAGAAACAAGCTACTCCCTCTTTGGCTGGGTTGGCTGAATTGATCTGTTTGCTGCAGTTCTAGTTCTCCGCCGCACAAAATAATCAAAACTTTGCGAAATCGACCATCACATCTGTGCGCGAAACAATGGGCTGACCCTTCTTTGTGGCGGGGAAGAACCGATATTGCCAGACGGCGGCTTCGGCTTTCTTGTCCAAACCAAACCCGAGTCCGCGCCGAACGCGGACATCCTTCGGCAAGCCGTCTGCTCCCACCAGCACCGTGACGATGGCCACTTGCACATACGGATGACTCGCAAACGGGTCAGCGAAATCCGCGTCAACCGTATGAATCGGGAATGGCGGTGTGTACGACAAAGAATTGTGATGCTTGTCTTCGAATTTCGATGCATCCGGCACGGGCAGGTCTCTCTCGGTGATGAGAACTTCGGGCACGGTCTGGCTGCGGTTGGCGCGGAAGACAACTCGAATGTCGATCCAGACTGGAATTGGCTTGCCAGCAAGCATTCCAGGCCCAAAGACGGAGCGCTTTACCGCCGCGATGGCGGTCTGATCGAATGCCTCGCCGTGTGAGTGCAGCACCTGCAGATGTTGCGGAGAGCCGTTGGCGTCAATGACCATGGCCAGCACGGTCATGCCTTGAGTTTCCTTCGCGGTTGCGTCAGAAGGGTATGGAACATATACGGTGCTCAACAGCCGGGGCGCAGTGACCTCGGGACCGGCATAGTACACGCCAACCTTATCGGGAGCTTGATGAACCTGCCGACTCGCAGGTTTTGCATCCTGCGCCTGAACGGCAATGGCTATCAGCGCCAATAGAGCCCATGCAGATTTCGCTTGCCGCATTCGATTCTCCAATCCGGGTAACTGCAACTCCTAGTAATCATGTTAGGGACGAAAAGATAAAGATAAGATAAAGACAGCAAGCCGCCCGGCAAACTCACATTTCGCCATTTCAAAATGGCCGGGATCTGGAAATATCATATTTCCATTCACTGAAAGAGCGAGCCTTCACGGTTTCTTTATATAACTCTCACGCAGCGCTTATAACTTTCTGCAAAAACACATACGGACTCTTTATGGCCGTCGCATTAACGTCTAAGTAAATCAGTTCCGCTCGAAGCTTGAGCGATGCAGGCGGCCCTGGAAAAGCGCTCGACATAAGACGCAATGCTACTTAGCCTTTCGAAAAATACTGCATATTTTTTGCGACTCCTTTACGTCGCTTCGCATAACAATTGGGTTGAGGTAGGCGGAAGCGACAGGCTAGCCATACTTCAGCGAGAGCCAACGCATTATAGCCCAGCGACGCAAGCCGTCGAGGAGGTCAGATACCAATGACAAAAAACTTCAAAGCCGCCATAACCTTGGCAGTCGCAATCTGTAGTCTTGTTGCGCAGCTTGCGTGTCATGCCCAGAGCACCGCTCCAAACTCCGGCCAGAGCGGCTCCTCATCGAGCGCGAAATCAGCGCCGCAAGCCGGGTCTGCCGTGGAATTGCTGGCCTCGGCAGGTGCAGAGCAGCCGGCGGATCCGCGCGCGACAGCAGACGCTACCACAACCACAGCTCCAGACTCTTCAGCATCTTTTACGACGCCGCTCAAAGAGGATGCGGTCATGAAAGAAATCTCGGAGATGAAGGTTCGCATTGCGCTGCTGGAAGCGGAACTCAAGTCGCAGCACGGAGCCAGCGATGCCGCAAGAGCGGAACAGGACGCCAATGCGATGCGCAAGGCGGTAGCGGGCGAGAACAGCAGCACAATCGCCTACACCCAGGCGACGGAACCTCCTGCTCCCGCAGCGGCTCCCGCGGCTGCCCAGGCCCCGGCAGCGGCTCCCGCGGCTCCAGAAATCAGCGCGGAGAGAACCACCAAAGAAGCTCCATTCCCCGGTGACTGGACCTGGCTGAACAGCAACGGCCGCGTGGTGGACACTCCGATGGCCACCAAGTACTTTACGCCGGAGTTCAGGGCCGACGTGAATTATACGTTGGACTATAACCACCCTGAAGACGACACTTTGGGTGGATCAACTGAAACTTTCCGCTCCGATGAGTTTCAGGTTGAGCAGTTGAGCTTCGGCGGCGACATTCGCATCGATAATGTCCGCGGCAGATTTCTGACCATGTACGGTATGTTCGCTACGACCACACCGCGCAACGACGCCAGCCCAAACCGCGGCCAGTGGGATCTGGCCGACGCCTACAGGTACGTCTCAGAGGCGTGGGGCGGATATCACTGGGATTATGCACACGGCATCAACGTGGATGCCGGGATCTTCGTTTCCTACATCGGCCTCTTCAGCTACTACAACGCCGATAACTGGACCTATCAGCCTTCGTTCGTCTCCTCGAACACGCCCTGGTTCTTCAACGGCTTGCGCATCCAATATTTCCCGACGTCCAAACTGAAGATCGAGCCATGGATCATCAACGGCTGGCAATCGTATGCGAGGTACAACGGTAAGCCAGGATTAGGCGGGCAGATTCTGTGGCGTCCCAAGCAGTACCTGGACTTCGTCTTCAATAACTATGGCCTGGGCGAAGACGCCGCTGGCTTCCCCGGCCGCTCGCGCGTCCACACTGACGACAGCGCGCAGGTCAAAGTCTATGACAATCCGAAGAAGACGCTGGACAAGATCGCCTTCACCTTCACCGGCGATCTTGGTTGCGAATACGGCGGCGGACCAGCCTCCTTCGCCAGTGCGAATGGCGCACTGAACCCCAAAGGTATATCTCCGGAGACGGGCACCACCGATACCTACAACGGCGGCGTTAACTGCCACAACAGCAAGAACGGCAGGCCCAAGCAAATGTTTGCCGGCTGGATGGCCTACAACCGTTACTGGTTCAAGAAGGACCGGTATGCAATTACCCTGGGCGGCGGCATGATGAACAACCCCGGCCGTTACCTGACTCTTCTGCCACCCATCAACGGCGCAACGGCAACCAGCGGCACTCCGTACTATACCGAGAACGCCGGAGATCGAGCTGTGATGCACGACGGAACCATCACCTTCGATTACATGCCGAGCCAGTACATCACCTTTCGCGCGGAAACCGGCTACCGCTACTCCGACACGCCCTACTGGACCGGACGCGGTGGCATTACGCCTCCGGGCGGCAACAATGGAGCGCCAGCGCAGTATGCCTGCGCCAGTGGTGCTCCCTCCGGCGCTGGTTACGTGAGCAGCTCGTCATCGTTTACGACTGGCCTCGCTCAGGCGATATCGAACTGTGGTGGCTCCCCAGGGCAAACCAGCGTTATCTGGTGGCCTGATCTGCGCACCAACCAAACTGTAAGCACGCTGGCGCTCATGGTCAGGTTCTAGCTGTCCGGTCCAGCCAGGTCTGGTCTTCGAAAGTGAGGCCAGACCTGCTGGCTCAACAAGCTTCAATCACTACGATTTCTTGAGGAATTGATCATGCGAATCCGACAAGAATCGATGCACACTTGAACTATCACTATTGAATCTTGCAAGCAGCAGCACCGGGATTGTTTCTCAATGAAAGTGGAATTGAAAGGTAATCACTGATGGAGTTGGCTCTCAATCTCGGCTGGACTGCGATGGCCACAGTCATGTGCTGGCTGTGGGTAGGGCATGCGCGGCGCAAGGGCCGGGGACGCTGGGCGCAATTCGTTTCACTGGGGTTAGTCCTCTTCATGATGTTTGTTGTCATCGGAATTTATGACGACATGGCGATGGCGCAGAATCCCGCTGAGACGCGCTGTTTCCAGCGCGAGGATGATTCAGGCGCGCATGAGCACGCCCAACTACATCCGGTCGTGGCATCGATTCCCACGCCTGCCGCGGAGCTTCCTTTCAACACATTTCGCTTTTCAGTACCGGGCAGCCTCCTTGTCCCTGCTGTGAAGGTTCCCTTTCTCTCCTCTATTCAGAATCGCCCTCCTCCCGCGGCCTGATCTACTCCTCTCATTCGATCGAACTCCAGGCAGTTTACTAACTCTCTGCATTTCATTTGCTATTTCTTTATATTGTTTCGCATCACTATGAGATGAGGGGAGCGAAGCAGGAGCAGTTTTACGGAATGCATTTGTGAAGCCGAAAAGCGCAAAAGGGGTGCGAGTAATCGTATGAAAAGCAAACATTCTAACATTTTGCTGCTACTCGCGGTGATGGCTGCATCTCTGGCCGTCAGCGGCTGCAAGAACGATAAGGTCAAGGCCGACGAAGAGGCCCCGCCACCGGCCAAGGTACTTTCCGGAGTGGACGTCTCCTTTTTCGCGGTCGAGCATCCGGAGCGATACCCGATCGTAACAGCGACCGAATACCTGGCCCCGTCGCAATTGTTCGTGACCGGCACTGTGTTTCCGGACATCGCGCGAACTGTTCCGGTGATATCGCTTGCCTCCGGCCGCATAGTGGACATCCGCGCCCGCCTGGGCGACACAGTAAAGAAGGACCAGCTCTTGCTGCGTATTCGCAGCGACGACATTTCGGGAGGCTTCGACGCCTACCGCAAGGCTATCTCCGATGAGCTCCTTGCGCGCAAGCAACTGGATAGAGCGAAAGTGCTGTACGAGCACGGGGCCATAGCGCTGGGAGACCTGGAGGTCGCGCAAGACACCGAGGACGACGCCAAGACCACGCTCGATACCGCCACGGAGCATCTTCACCTGCTGGGCAGCGATCCCGAGAACCCGAAGGGAATTGTCGATATCCTCGCACCGGTTTCCGGTGTGATCACCGATCAGGAAGTGACGAATGGGGCGGCATTGCAAGCCTATTCTACGCCCAACCCATTCACTATTTCAGACCTGACCACCGTATGGATCGTCTGTGACGTCTACGAAAGCGACATGGCTAATGTGCGCGTCGGGGAACCCACCGACATCAAGCTGAACGCCTATCCGGACAAAGTTCTCAAGGGGGTAATCAGCAACATCGGCTCGATTCTCGATCCGAGTATCCGCACCGCGAAGGTCCGTATTGAAGTGGCCAATCCGGGCGAGATGATGCGGCCGGGCATGTTCGCCACGGCCACTTTGTTCGGCAAGGAGAAGCAGACCTACACGTCTGTCCCGGCGTCCGCGATCGTGCATCTGCATGACCGTGATTGGGTCTTTACCCCCGCGCAAGAGAAATTCAAGCGGATTCAGGTCGTCAGTGGCGAACAGTTGCCGAACAATATGCAGGAGATTCTATCCGGATTGCAGCCGGGCCAGCAGATCGTGACAAACGCCATCAATCTTCAAAATGTGATCGACAATGAATGACGTTCGACTCCGGGACTTGAGGAAGAAAGCATGATTCGCTATCTCGTAGATTTTGCTCTCAATAATCGGTACGTGGTGCTGGCGGTTGGAGTGCTATTGCTCCTCTGGGGGGCAGTATCGTTTCACAACATGCCCGTCGAGGCCTATCCGGATATCGCCGATAATTATGTGAACATCATCAGCCAGTGGTCCGGGCGTTCCGCCGAAGAAATGGAACAGCAAGTATCGGTTCCCGTCGAAATTCAAATGTTTGGGATTCCGCATCTCACCACAGTGCGGTCGGAATCGATTTTTGGCCTTTCCCTGGTTACGTTGATCTTCGACGACCAATCGGTCAACGAATGGAACCGCCAGAAGGTGCTCGAAAGGCTCACACAGGTCAATATGCCTGCGGGCGTGGTGCCTCAAATCGGCACGGACTGGAGCATGACGGGACAGATCTACTGGTACACAATCCGGAGCACGAATCCGGCGTATGACCTGATGAATTTGAGGAGCATCGAAGACTGGACTCTGTACAAGGAATTCAGGAAAGTTCCGAACATCGTGGACGTGAGCGACTTCGGCGGCACCGCGCGCGAATATCAGGTGCGCGTCGATCCCAATAAGCTGATCTCCTACGGCTTGAGCATCAGCCAGGTGGAGCAGCAGTTGGCTAACAACAATGTGAACGCCGGCGGCAGCTTCGTCGAAGAGGGCTTGCAGCAACTGAACGTCCGCGCGCTCGGACTTTACCACAGTGTGCAGGATATCGAGAGGACCGTGCTGACAACCACGCATGGGGTTCCAGTTCGCGTAGAGGACATTGCGGTCGTCGACTGGGGCCCCAGAATTCGCCTGGGGCACATGGCCAGAGCCGATCATCGTCCGGACGGCGTCATTGTCGATGAGCCCGACGTCATCCAGGGCGGCGTGCTGATGCGCAAGGGAGCCGAAGAAGGCCCCACGCTCGAAGGGATTCACAAGAAGGTTGAAGAGCTTAACAATCACATCCTGCCCGAGGGTGTGAAGGTCGTTCCCATGCTCGACCGCAGCGATCTGCTTCATTACACGTTACACACGGTGCTGCACAACCTCGGCGAGGGAATGATCCTGGTAACGATCATCCTCTTCCTGTTTTTCGGTAATGTTCGCGGAGCCTTCATCGTTGCGCTCACTATTCCGTTTGCCTTGCTATTCGCATCCGTATTTCTCAACCTGAGCCACATCCCGGCAAACCTGATTTCACTTGGCGCGCTCGACTTCGGAATGGTTGTGGACGGCGCCGTCGTCATGATGGAAAACATCATGAGGCACTTGTCGCTTCGAGGCAAGAACGGTTCATCGGTGGCAGCGGGCAGGATTACGATGAGCGGGAAGTCGGCGCTGGCAACGATCCGTGATGCTTGTCACGAGGTCCAAAGGCCGGTTTTCTTCGCCATCGCCATCATCATCACCGCCTACATGCCGATCTTCACGCTGCAACGAGTCGAAGGGCGTTTGTTCCGGCCCATGGCCTGGACCGTTGCCTTCGCACTACTGGGCGCCATAGTATTCTCCATTTTCATTGTGCCCGTGCTTGCTGCCTTCCTCTTCCCGCAAGGTGTTCGGGAATGGCGCAACCCGGTGATGGAGTTTCTGAAGGATCGGTACCGGGGTTTGGTGAAGTTGGCGATCCAGAATCGCTGGATTACCGTTGGCGTTGGACTGGGTTCGTTGGCCCTCGCTCTCTTCCTGACGTCAAGCGGCGTCATTGGCTCGGAGTTTCTACCACACCTGGACGAAGGCGCCATCTGGGCGCGTGGTGCGATGGCGAATAGTGTAGGCGAGACGGAAGGCACGCGCTTCACCCAGCAATCCCGCTATATCTTCGCCTCGTTCCCCGAGGTCACCAAAGTCGTCTCGCAATCCGGGGCGCCCGACGATGGGACAGACACGGGAGGATTCGGCAACACGGAATACTTCATCGACTTGAAGCCCAAGGACCAATGGCGGCCCGTCTTTCATCAGAATAAAGAGGAGCTGATCGCCGCGATGGATCGCGAAGTGGAGAAACAGCCAGGGGCTTTCTGGAACTTCTCCCAGCCCATTGAGGACAACATGGATGAAACGCTAACCGGCACGAAAGGCGGACTGTGCGCCAAGCTTTACGGGCCGGAGTTGGACGTTCTCGAGGAAAAGGGCGAAGAGATCAAGGAAGTCATGGCCAAAATCGACGGGGTCAAGGATTTGGGAATTCAACGCGATACAGGCCAGCCGAATATCGATCTCACCGTTGACCGTCAGGCGGCTGCGCGCTTCGGAATCAATGTTGCCGACATACAGGATGCCATCCAGACTGCAGTCGGAGGTAATCCCGTCAGCCAGGTCTTGCAGGGAGAGGCAGTCTACAACGTGGTTGTTCGCTATCAGAAACCGTATCGCGATACCAAGGAGGCTATCCAGAATATTCGGCTGCTCTCTCCCTCGGGAGAGCGCGTCTCGCTGGCTCAGTTGACCAAAGTCCAGGTTCGCGATGACGCCTACGACATTTACCGGGAAGACGGTTCCCGCTATGTGGCCATCCGCTTTGAGGTTCGCGGGCGCGATCTGGGCACCACGGTCAAGGAATCCATCGACAAGATCGCCAAGAATGTGCAGTTGCCGCGTGGCTATCATCTCGAATGGTCGGGTGAATACGATAGCGAAAAGCGAGCCGAAGCAAGGCTAATCTTGATCCTGCCCCTGACGGTCTTTTTTATCTTCATCATTCTCTACACCATGTTTCGTTCCTTCAAATGGGCGCTGCTGATTCTCGCCAACGTGGCCATGGCTCCCGTTGGAGGCTTGCTCGCGCTCCTTGTAACCGGCACATATTTCAGCGTATCTTCCGGTGTCGGCTTCCTGGCGCTCTTTGGAGTTTCGGTTCAAACGGGTGTCATCATGCTTGAATATATCAATCAGCTTCGAGCCCGAGGTTACACTCCGGAAGGCGCCGCGATTGAAGGCGCAGTCCTGCGGCTTCGCCCCATCATGATGACGATGCTGGTGGCGACCCTTGGGCTGCTGCCCGCCGCAATGTCGCACGCTATCGGCTCCGACTCGCAGCGCCCATTTGCCATTGTCATTGTTGGGGGACTCATGACAGCTCTCCTGTTGAGCATCTTCCTTATGCCGACGCTCTATGTTTGGATTGCAAGAGAAGGGGACGTTCTCCCGAAACCGGAGGTGGCAATTGAAGGTTAATACGATATACGAATTCACGCGCCGTATCGGCAGTTGTGTTTTGTGCATTGTCTTCCTTGCCGGTTCAGCGAGGGCGCAGCAGGCGCTCACATGGGACCAGGTAAAGGCGAAGTTCGAGGCGGTCAATCCAGTATTGAAAGCCGATGCGGCCAACGTCGAAGAGATGAAGGCCGAGGAGATCACGGCCTTTCTCCGCCCCAATCCGCAGTTCACTTTCTCGGCGGATGGAACTCAGCTCGCTCGTCACAATGGAGTGTGGCAGCCATTGGCCGGAACCCAGTATCAGCCCAATTTCAGCTACCTGCACGAACGCGAGCGCAAGCGCGAGTTACGGCTGGAGAGCGCCAAGGAAGGTACGGAGATCACTCAGTCCCAGCATGTCGATTTGGAACGCAATCTGGTCTTCGGCCTGCGTTCGGCATTTGTGCAAACATTGCAAGCCAAGGCTGTACTGGCATTGGCCAAAGCCGACCTGGAGTACTACGACAAAATCATCGAGATCAGCCGCGCCCGCTTCAATGCCGGCGACCTGGCCAAGATCGACCTGGCCCGGATCGAGCTTCAGCGCGTGCAATACGAGTCTGAAATCGAGACTGCCATCGTCAATTTGCGCCAGCAGAAGATTCAGCTCTTGCTGCTGCTCGACGACCACACCCCTGTCGATCAGTTCGATGTAACCGGACCCTTCGAATTAGGTCCGGATCTGCAACCGCTTGGCGATTACCATCAAATCGCGCTCGATAACAGGCCGGACCTTCGGGCAGCAATCGAGACGATCCAGCAGTCGCAAACCAATCACAAGCTCGCCGTATCCAATGGATCGACCGATCCAACCTTCGGCGCGTGGTGGACGCACAATCCGTCCTTCAACAATCCCAACGACTATGACACTCTCGGCCTCAGCGTCAGCATCCCGTTGCGGATCTTCGACAAGAACCAGGGCGAGAAAAAGCGCACTCTGATTGACATCGACAGAAGCCAGCAAGCCGCCGAGGCGGCCAAAGCGCAGGTCTTCAGCGACGTGGACAATGCCTACGAATTGGTGCGCAGCAATATCGCCTTGGTCAAGCCGTACAAGGCGCAGTATCTCGACCAGTCAGTCTATGTGCGCGACACGATAACTTTCTCATATGAGCATGGCGGCGCGTCGCTGATGGACTTCCTCAATGCGCAGAGCGACTACCGCGTGGTTCAGCTCGCCTATCTGCAGTTGATTGGCGCGTATATGACGGCCGCCGGCCAAATGAATCTTGCCGTGGGGCATGAAGTCATTCAATAATTGGCGTGGTTACTGTGAATGGGCCATCTGCCTGGCATCTTCAACTACGGGTACAGAGAGGTCGGATCAATGAAGAGACATGAAGTTCGAACTTGCATCGAGGAGGCTGGCATTCTGCCTTCTGTGCGTGTCAAGTCACGCGAGATGGCGCGATATGCGGCAGAGACGGTCTACGCGGCGGGGATTCCAGTCGCTGAGATCACCATGACCACTCCCGGTGCGCTGGACGTCATCAACGACCTTGCGAATCGCTATCCGGATATGGCAGTAGGCGCCGGCACTGTACTCGATGAAGAATCGGCACGCCTCTGTATCGACGCCGGCGCGAGATTTTTAACCAGCCCCGGATTTGTTCCGGAGGTCGTGGCCTATGCAAATACCGCGAATATAGTGGTGCTTCCCGGAGCTTTGACTCCGACGGAAATCATCGCGGCCTGGAAGGCTGGCGCGGACCTTGTCAAGATTTTCCCTACGGGTCATATCGGAGGCGTCAAATATGTGCGCGCCCTCAAGGTGCCGCTTCCGCAAATCCCATTGATTGCCACGGGCGGAGTGAATCAGTTAACGGCCTTCGACTTTATTCAGGCCGGAGCTACCGCTATTGGACTGGGGGGAGAATTGTTCCCCAAGGAGGCTTTGCACTTCCGTCAGGAAGACCGCATCCGTGAGCTGGCCAACAGGTTCCTTGGCCTGGTGCGGGACGCGCGGGCGCTGCGAGAAACGTATTACTGAGGCGTCAGTCCGTCGCTTATTGCCAGTGGAAATACTGCTTTAAAATATAACTTCATTCCTATCATTCTCTTCATGCGCCCCTCATGTTTTCTCTTCAATACTTAAGCATGGGAGGTATCAAGCACATGAAACGCAACCTATTCGCAACATGCATTCTGGCCCTCGCATTCGCGGGTGCCGCCAGCGCACAGGGCGCGGCCTCTTCCGCGGAAACTGGCGCCCATTGCACCAAGGCGCAGGTGAAGGAGCTGAAGCGGAACGCACAAGCACCCGCGCAATACGCGGTTCTCGCCAGTTATTACGGCGCGCAGAAGGCGGACTATCTTCGCCTTGCCGACGAGGCGAAGAAGGAGTGGGTGCAGAGGAGCAAGAACGACTCGGGCCACTTTGGCAAATACCCAAGACCGGTAGACTCGTCACGCAATCTTTACGAGTACTACCTGCTCAAGGCATCTAAAGCAGAAACGCTCGAAGCAAAGTACCTTCAACACGCGGCGCCGAATGCCCCAGTGAACGCCGAATAACACCTTACGCATCTGTACTTTGCCAGAAATGCATCCTGGCAGGCGATCTCCGGCAGGGAGCCGGGTTGATTTACCCGCTCCCTCCTCTGTTTACTTACATTACAAATGAATTCCTTATAATATCTTCATGTCAATCCAGTTAAGCTATAGCAAGCTTGCCTGGAAATCCAGTTCAGCAAGGTACAACTCAGATGGCAAATGCAGTCGTCTTGGAACCGACGCAACTGACGCGAAGACTGCGGACTCTGGTTAAGTGTCTGATTGCGAGTGCGGTCCTCGCTCTAATGACCTACTTCGGGTTTGTTCTTCATATTAACCTGTTGACAATCAGCCTCCTCTATCTGTTGATTGTCGTGGCCGTAGCTTCGCACCTGGGTTTTTGGCCGGCATCGCTGATTTCACTTCTTGCGGTAGCCTGTCTGGACTTTTTCTTTTTGCCGCCTATTTTTCATTTCGATGTCGCAGATCCGCAGGACTGGGTGGCGCTGGCAACATTTGAGGTCACGGCGCTTACGATCAGCAGATTGCATGGACGGGAGATGCGGGTTGCGAGAGAGGCCGCCAGGCACCGTGCAGGAATGGAGCAGTTGTATGAGTTGAGCCGCAATTCGCTTCTGCTGGATTTACGCCAGCCGCAGGGACCGCAGCTTGCGGTTTTGATTCACCGGATATTCAACGCGCGTGCGGTGGCCTTGTACGATGCGAACCTAAGCCGTCAGGACAGAATGGGCGATTGGGAGGCAGGCGAAGAGGATCTGGCCCGAGAATGCTACTTGCGCGATGCGTCGCAGGATGACGCGAGCACTCAGACCTGGCAACGCATCCTGCGAGCCGGACCTGGGCCTGTGGGCGCTCTGGTGGTGCGGGGGAAGCTCAATCCTCTTGTGGTCGATGCGCTGGCGTCTCTTGCCGCAATTGCGATTGACCGGCACCAGTGGTTCGACAAGGAAGAAAGAACGGAGACGGCGAAGAAGGGAGAGCAGTTGCGCGCGACGGTGATGGATGCGCTTGCGCATGAGTTCAAGACTCCGCTGACTGCGGTTCAAACTGCCAGTTCCGGATTGCTGGAGCTGGGAGGATTGACGGAGCCGCAACGTGATCTGGTGACGCTGATCGACGGGGAAGCGGTGCGATTGAACAAATTGTGCACGCAGCTTCTGAAAACGGCTAAGCTCGAGGCGAAACAGACGGGCCTTGAGACAGCCGACGTGAATCTCTTTGATTTAGTCTCCGAGGTATTGGCCGGCCATCCGGGGGAAGCGGAAAGGAACAGCATTCAGGTAGCGGTGGAGGATCGTTCATTGACTGTGCGCGCGGATCGCGAATTGCTGGCAATGATTCTGACGCAGTACATAGACAATGCGCGGAAGTATTCGACGCCCGGGACGTTAATAGAGATTCACGCGCGAGCGAGTCATTCCGAGATCCTCATTTCTGTCCATAACTTTGGATCTATGATTCGAATTGAAGACCGGGAAAGAATATTCGAGCGCTTTTACCGGTCAACAGAGTCGAAGGATGCCGTTCCCGGTACTGGCATCGGGCTCTCCGTTGTAAGGAAGGCAGCCGAGGCTCATCATGGGCATGTGTGGGTCATCAGTGATAATAAGGAAGGAACAACATTCTTTCTTTCCCTTCCCATAGACGCAAGGAGGACGCATTGAATTCGGAGCAGTCGAATACTGGGCAGGGCACAATCCTGGTGGTGGATGACGACAGTTCCACGCGGCGGGCATTGCGTGTGACATTGACTGGGATGGGCTTCACGGTTGTGGAAGCGGCTCGCGGAGAGGAAGCGCTGTCGCTGGCTCGCGTAACCTGGTTCGATGCTGTGCTGCTGGACGTGGATATGCCTGGTATGGGAGGAGTTGAAGCCTGCCGTCTTATCCGACGCGCGGTGGCGCGCTTGCCTATCCTGATGTTGACAGTCATGGATAGCGAGGATGACAAGGTGCTCGCGCTGGATGCCGGCGCCGACGATTACATCACAAAGCCGTTTCAGGTGCGGGAGTTAACGGCACGATTGCGCTCCGCGGTACGCAGAAGAAATGCTCAGGATACCAACCGGGACTCACCGATTCGCCACGGTCAACTCGAACTGGACCCGGTGAAATACCGGGTGCTGAAGGATGGACGCCCGATTCATATGACGCCTAAGGAATTCGAGGTTCTGCATTACTTGATGATGCACGCCGGCGAACCGATTCCACACGCCAGATTGTTGAAATCTGTGTGGGGCCCGGAGTATGGAAACGAATTGGAATACCTCCGCACATTTGTTCGCCAACTTCGTAAGAAAATCGAAGACGACCCAAAGAATCCGCAGTATTTGTTGACAGATGCTTATGTAGGTTACCGGTTCAATGAACAGTCTTCGTAGGCTTTGGATACCTCAGAACGACCATTTTAGATTTCTTGAAGCTTACTTATGGTTTCTTATTGCGAGGCGGCCAATAATAACTTATGTACTTTCGTCTTAACCGGACCCACAGGGTCCTTCCGGTGATTCTCGGCGTGGTCACGCTGGCCAGCGTCGCGGTGCTGCTCGCATGGGACGCGTTTCCGCGCCTGTTTCCTGCCAGAGCGCATGGAGTTCTCGCCTCATTCCCACTTGCCATGGTCGCGGTCGCTTACATCGTCTATCAGAGTGCGCGCCGGCCCGCGCGCATGGAATTCATAAAGGCAATTCTGCTGGCAGGAGCCTTTCTCTTCTGGGCTGCAAATCAACTATGGCCGGATCTGCGCCAGGCAACACTTTTCAACGACATTGCCATCGCGCTATTTGTTCTCGATGTGTTGTTGGTCATAGTCGGTTGGCCAGCAACATCGCCGGACGAGTCCTTTGCTGAAACCATTGCGGGGGCGCCGCGGGATTAACCGCAATAGTTTGTCAGGACCGGCAAACCGCAGTGACAGATGCTTCTGTCTCGAGACGGTAAGAAGAAGTGAAGAAAAAGGGCGG